>Ga0129317_1000110_pt1 | contig 102798 bp, 72 predicted proteins | sample Cm1ome_FD_94430 | JGI IMG/M metagenome (GOLD analysis project Ga0129317, IMG submission 94430) | Eastern black-and-white colobus group fecal microbial communities from Wisconsin, USA - Cm1105 metagenome | ecosystem: Host-associated > Mammals > Digestive system > Large intestine > Fecal | place...
AATTATATTCAATCAGCATAGGGGTAAAATACAAAAAATGTGTCATAGCTAAAGAATATATAAGAATTATTGCAACTTATGAATGAGTTATTGCAACTATGAACGAAGTATAGCAACCACAAAAAATGAGATTTTTATGATAAAGATATAATTTATAAGGGAAAAATTTGTGAGTGTGAGATAATTTGCTTACCTTTGTGAACGACTAAAAACCATTGAATAATGAGATTCAAACTTAAATTAGAGCTTTTACCAAATATAATGGGGAGAGAAATCCCTATTAACTACCAATATGAATTGTCGGCAGCGATTTATCGTGTTCTTTTTAAAGCGGATCAGGCATACGCAGCTTGGCTTCATGATAATGGTTTCGTAGTGGATGGAAAGTGCTTCAAGCTATTCACATTCTCCAGGTTAATTGTACCTAAATATGTAATAGACAGAGAGCGCCAACGGTTGATTATCAATTCTGACACTGTGGAATGGTATATTGGTTTCCTGCCGGAGAAAAGTACACAGCAGTTCATCCAAGGAGTGTTCTGTGATCAGAGTTTCCAAATAGCTGACCGTATCTCTGGTGCAGCCTTTGCGATACGTGAGGTGCAGGTAATGCCGCCATTAGCGTATGCTCCAGTCATGGAGTTTCAGACCCTATCCCCTATCTGTGTCTCTCATCGCAATGAACATGGTAAAACCGATTATCTTTCACCTGATGCCCCAAATTACGCAGAAGGTTTGCTCACAGGCTTGTTGGCAAGATATAAGGCACTGTATGGGTGTGATTATGATGGTGATGTTTCCATAGATTTCCAACTGATAGGCAAGGCAAAGCCTGTATTGGTGAAGATTAAGGCTGGTACACCAGCACAGACTTTCGTAAAAGGGTATCAGTGCAAGTTCCGTCTTGCCATGCCGGAAGAACTGATGAGGATAGCGTATGAAGGTGGATTGGGGGAGAAATGTAGTTTGGGGTTTGGGATGATAAAATAATGAATATAATGTATGTAGTGAAATATAGTGGAAAGTTTGGCTTTATTAAGCCATGGACTGCTGTCCGTGATGGGGAAACCTTTAGTCAGCAGTTTTTAACACCTTCTATTATCGAAGGAATAGAGAAGAAACTATTTCCGGAATTATTGGAAGTAAGAGGACGTATTCAAAAAATTGTTCGCCATAAATTAAGGTATGATGCGATGGATAGCCAACAAGAACAAACCCAAACGCGAGGATGGGAATATAAAAAGGCTAAAAGATATTATATACGTGAGCGATCAATATTAAAACGAACGGTAATGATCAACCCTGTTCTGTATTTGGCTTTTGAAGATAAGCAGGATGCAGCAAAAGCAAGTAAAGAGCATATTTGTCTTTGTAGGAATGAGGACATTATGTTGCCTGATGAAGATGTAATGACACTTTCAGAACATGAGTTTGATGCCTTAAATGGTTTTGAATTACGGTTTGGAGAGTCGGAGCATTCGTTTCTCGTAGGTTATAACCGGTTTGATGGAGCGAATCCGATGTATGGTTGGTTGGAATATAACGGTAATTCAGTTTTGTGATGCAAGACACCGACTATAAATGTATCTTAGCTAAAAGTGTGCAACAAGGTGGACAGACGTTATTGCAGCACTTATCCGATGTGTCAGATGCTATTTATATTATAGCCAAACATGTCGGAAAGGATGTTGCACTTGCTCGCAAAGGAGCAATTCTGCATGATATAGGCAAGGTTTCTCCATTATTTCAGCAAACATTGGCCGCTGACTTTGATAGGAGAATATTGCCTCCTAATTTCATATTCAGGCATGAGATAGCCTCTTTGTTTTTTCTTTCTTTATTAAAGGATGAGGAAAAATCTGCGGTCATAGAAATGATAGTAGCACATCATAAATCTTTGGAAGATGCAAAAGGACGAGGCTTCTTGGATTTATATGATAATATGGAAGATTGTTTTGCCTCCCATAGCCTTGGCTTTGAGATATGGAGTGTAAATGCTTTACAGCTCTTGGAAGACTTAGGGATTCCGACACATCCAATTTCTATAGAAGAAGCAAAAGCAAATTATGAGGAGGCTATTGATTATTGTGAACGGATAGATGTTGGAATTTCGGAATGGAAAGGAATACTGATGGCAGCAGACCATTTAGCTTCGGCTATGGAAAATGCACCAATAGAGAATATCCTTTCCAAATTATTCATTGTTCCTGATTTGTCTTTTTATAACAGGCAACATCCTTTATATCCATTATCGACTATTCCTGTTTCCGACAATCGGATTCATACATTGGTAACTGCGCCTACAGGAGCTGGTAAAACTGATTTTCTGTTAAGAAGATGCAAGGGACGTGTGTTTTACGTACTTCCTTTTCAAGCTTCCATTAATGCAATGTACGACCGTATTCGTCAAGACTTAAGCGATACGGATGCAATAGTATCTTTGTTGCATTCTACTTCTATATTGAAATTGGAAGATGGTGATTTTGAAGAGGCAATACTTCAAAGGCATTTGGGGGCATCCATAAAAGTATTGACTCCGCATCAGTTGACCGGACTTGTGTTTGGTATAAAAGGATATGAGGCACTTAAAATAGATTTGCAAGGCTGCGATGTAATCTTAGATGAGATACATACATATTCTGATGCTATGCAATCCATTGTGTTAAGGATTGTGGAAATACTGAACCATATAGGTTGTCGGCTGCATATAGGAAGTGCTACCATGCCGACTTCCTTGTATCAACATATTCTGCAAATATTAGGTGGTGAGAACAATGTATATGAAGTGAGATTGGATACAGCGATTTTGCAATCATTCAACAGACATATAGTTCATAAAGTCCACGAGTACACAGAAATACCCCAAATCATACAAAGAAGTATCAGTGAACATCATAAACTGTTAATTGTATGCAATCGTGTAAAACGTGCACAACAATTGTATTCCGAATTGAAGGATATATATTCTAATATTCCGATACTTTTGATTCATAGTCGTTTTAAAAGAAAACAAAGGCAACAATTGGAGATGCAGCTTAAAGAACAATATAATAATATGATGGATGGTTGTATAGTTGTTGCTACACAAGTCGTAGAGGTTAGTCTTGATATCAGTTTTGATGTGATGATTACGGAATGTGCTCCGCTCGATGCTTTGATACAGCGTTTTGGACGCATCAACCGTAAAAGGACTTTAGAAACAATAGGGATACTAAAGCCTATATATGTGTTAATGCCTCCAGATGATAAGCAAGATGCCTTACCATACGATATAGATATTCTGCGTCGTAGTTATGATGCATTGCCAAATGGTGCAGTTATAGACGAAACAATGATTCAATTTATGTTGGATAAAGTTTATCCTTCTGTTGATATAGGAAATATTGACTATTCGGGAGTATCTTTTATTGGTGGAGAATGGTGCTTAAAGAAATTGTATCATAGGTCAAAATCAGCATTGCTGGACGTATTGGATATTGAAAGTGTCGTATGTGTTACAGAAACGGATGCTGAAGAATATTGGTTGTTGAACAGAGCGCAGAGACTTATGTTTGAAATTCCTGCAGGATTCCGTTCCATTGCTTACCGACATCTACGCCAAGAAAAAGGAGTATATATAATCCCTGATAGTGCGTATGATGAAGACATTGGTTTGATTTTGGATAATGCTAATCCAGAGAATTATAAATCATTTGAATTTTTATAATAAACATATTACTATGGTTACATCAACTATTGGCAACATATTTGTAAAAGCATATAATGAGAAGTTTGGTACAGATTACGATGCAAAAGGCTTCTTTATGGAGATCTTTTATCCGTTGTTTTTTGACCATCCTAAGTATATGATGGTTCCTGCTTTAAATTCTCCATTACAAAATTCGTTCAATGATCCTGAATTGGGAAATGTGCCGGTTCTTGGAAAAGAAGAAAAAATGATAAAGGGAGAAATAAAAAGTGAAACTTCTGAAATAAGGGCATTGCGATATATAAAATTAATAAAATGTATTAATGAGAAAGGTGTAGATGCATCAACAGCTATTGGATATTCTTCTATGGATGTTATGGCAACAACTTCTGGACAGATAACCAATATGGATATTGATGTGAATGATAATTCCATATTTGCTTCATGGATTGGTCATGGATTAGGGCTTGGAGTTAAAGGTGGGATAAATATTTTGTTTAATGATAGCAGAATATTGTTGGAGATATTTGAAGGCTGGAAATACTATCGTCAATCATTAAATACCACCCCACGTTTGAAAGGTAATCAGATAAATGCTTGGAATGCCCAGTGGCTTGTACATAAGTATTCTCGTCAGTATCAGAAAAATAATGAAATGGCGGGGCTGGCACCTTATTCTTCCAAGGATGATATTATGATGATTGATTCAATGACGTGGACAAAACTTTTGTTTGGCTTATCGCATCAGTATCGGGATATTCAGATGGTGGCTTACTTATATAATATAGGAAAAACAAATACAACTTACGGATTTATTCCTTTTCTGTTGGATGAAATTCGTAGACCAATGGATTTATATAAGAAACTGTTTGGGCCTATCAGTGATTCCAATTCAGTAGAAGAATTATATGGAACTGCATTTGGATTAGCAGAGTCATGCAAACAGGGTATCATAGGATTAAAGGCTCTTGAGCCTAAAGGCATAAAAGATTATATTTATGCAAGAGGTAGCCAAAAGAAGGTGAAAATGCCTAAATATAAAAATGATAACAAAATAGAAATAACTTATAGAACTTATCAAACTTGGATATTAGCTATGTTGAACAATCAAGAACTTTGGGATAAATCCCATGAATTTGCAAAAGAGTTGCATCATTATGTATGTAACAGTGAGAAGAAAATAAGTACAAAACGAAAGAATCAGGTAGATGCTATTCTTATGGCAAGCAATAAGAAAAGTTTTATTGCCGCATTGACTGAGGTTGTTGCAGAGTCTAATCAGACAGAGAATATTGTCTCTATGGCAGAAGAGGTTAATCTGATGCCTACGGATAATGTTCCTTATTTTCTGACATTGATTCGCTTTCATTTTGCTTCTCTAAATAAGTAAACCATAAAATAAGAACAGATATGAATCCGTACATTTATTTAAGAGTTTTAAAACACGTTGATTATTCCGTGTTTTGTGTACAAGATGGTCAAAAAACTTATTTTGATCCACAGTTTGAAGTAAGTGTTCCCTATTCAAGTGGACAACAGGTTAAACGTTCTGTACTTACTTCTGTCATTGACAGTCTAAAAATATTACCTGCACCAACAACCTTTGTCTTTGAAAAAAAGAAAGACAATTCTTTAGGTGAAGGAGAAGTTCTTTCCTTATGTAATCCTACATATCCAGATCAATTGCTTGGAGGTTGGATGTATTCTGTTAAAAACGGAGATGAAAGAACTCGTAAACGTCGTAGTCCTTTGTCCATATCTGCCATGCGCCCTTTACATCCTCTTTTGGCTGGAGTACGTAAGGAAAACATAACTTTTGACCGTTCTGATATGGCACAGCGTCATAAGGTAATTGTCCGTGATGAAAAAGGAAACGAATTATCCGAAGAAGAAATTAGTCACTTGTTGGCAGGCACAGATCGTAGTTTATATCGAAAATGGATACCAGATAACAAACGCGCAACAGGGTTGTATGTGTATGATATAGCTATTGACTTACGTACTTTGTTTTGTATTTCCATGAACCCTTTTGAGCCAGAGGTGAATGATGAGGTTGCCGCAGAATTAAAAGCAAAAAACTGGATTGAAAGCGAAAACGTATTTGGAAAATGTTTGGTTATGCCTAAAGAAGAACGTGATAAAATCATACCGGCATTGGCTAATGCTCTTTTGAACTGGCGTATCACTTCCAATCAGGCACGTACTTTCAGTTTGATGGAAACATTGGCAATTGCAATAAGTGACAATGCAAACACATTGGCCTCTGCTATTCGGGCTAAATTAAGAGAAGCTGGTGAAAATCCCAAGGCTTTACCTGTCATTGATGAAAATGCAGGTGCAGACCTGTTTGTTCTTCCAGCTTGTTCTGCTTATATTGTGACAGAATGCGATGCTGTGGATGCGATGCAACGTGCAGAAAAAGATTTAATCGCTCGGATGCAATCTTTTGATTTTGAAAAGCAAATTTGACATTACATGCCAAACGACCAAAACAACATAATAATTTACAGGACAATGGATGGCAAAGCCTCCGTTGCCCTGTATGCCAAAGACGGAAAGATTTGGCTGAGTCAGCAACAGATAGCTGAACTTTTTGGGACCTCCAAGCCTAATATTAGTATACATATAGCCAATGTTCTGAAAGACAAAGAGTTGAATGTAAATTCAGCTGTTAAGGATTACTTAACAACTGCTACCGACGGCAAACAATACAATGTGGTTTTCTATTCGCAGGAGATGATTCTTGCCATAGGCTATCGGGTGCGTGGTGTACAATTCCGTCAGTGGGCTACCTTAAATGTAGAGCGCTATGACTATAACTGGGACGCACTTTAATTATTATCAGATATGCCGGCGGAAACTGTGGCTGTTCGGAAACGGTATCAATATGGAGCATACATCTGATTTGGTGTATGAAGGAAAGTTGGTGCATGAGGATTCTTATCCACAGCGGTCAGTAAAATATGAGGAGGTGGAGATAGATGGGATAAAGGTGGATTTCTATGATGCGAGGAATCGGGCGATTCACGAAGTGAAGAAATCGAATAAAGTGGAGAAGGCTCATGAATGGCAGCTGAAGTATTATATGTATGTTTTCGAGCGTAATGGAATAGAGGGAGTGACGGGTATATTGGAATATCCTCTGCTCAGGAAGACATCTGAAGTAATTTTGTCGGATATTGACCGTGAGGAAATAGAGCGTATGAGAAAGGAGATTGAAGTGATTCTGTCATCTGAAGAATGCCCGGAAGCATGTACACGCAAGGGGATTTGCCGTAATTGCAGTTATTATGATTTTTGTTTTAGTGGGGAGGAAGAAGAATGAAAAAGACTTATTATTTGTTTAATCCGGGTGAAATGGAGCGCAAGGACAATACGCTGAAGTTTACGGCATATACGGAGGACGGGCATGTGGCGCAAACACGTTATCTCCCAGTGGAGGATATCAGTGAGTTTTATGCGTTTGGCTCGCTGCGTGCCAACAGCGCTTTGTATAACTTCTTGGGACAAAAGGATATCGCTGTTCATTTTTTTGATTATTATGAGAACTATACCGGTTCGTTTATGCCGCGTGACTCCTTGCTGTCGGGGCGTATGCTGCTGGCACAGACTTCAGCTTATCAGAACAAGAAACAGCGGGTGGCGATTGCTCAGAAATTCATAGAAGGTGCCGTGCATAATATGCTGAAAAACCTGCAGTATTACAACAGGCGCGGCAAGGATCTGGAGGATTTGATGGAAGCTATGAGAAATCTGGGCAGTCAGATTTCTTCCACTATGTCTGTGGAGGAACTGATGGGTATAGAAGGCCAGATCAGGCAGAAGTATTACGATGGCTTTAACCTGATACTGAATGACTTTGAGATGGGCAACCGCACTAAGCAGCCTCCACAGAATGAAGTGAATGCCTTGATATCGTTTGGCAATATGATGTGTTATACCATGTGTCTGCGTGCTATCCATCAGACTCAGCTGAATCCCACTATCAGTTATTTGCATACTCCGGGTGAGCGGCGTTATTCCCTGGCGTTGGACATAGCGGAGATTTTCAAGCCGATTATTGTAGACAGGGTCATATTTAAGGTTCTGAACAAAAAAGAGATTCAGGCAAAGCACTTTGATAAGAACTTAAACAGGTGTGTGCTGAACAATGCTGGGAAGAAAATTTTTGTGAAGGCCATTGAAGACAGGGTGATGGAGACTTTTCTGCATCGTCGCCTGAACCGCAACGTGAGTTATCGCCATCTGATAAAATTGGAATGCTATAAATTGGCGAAACATTTATTGAGATTGGAAGAATATAAACCCTTTAAAATGTATTGGTGATGTATGTGATATTGGTATATGATTTTGGCGAGAAACGGGTGGCCAAGATGCTGAAGTTATGTCGTAAATATTTATGTTGGGTGCAAAACTCTGTATTTGAAGGTGAAATATCGGCAGTGCGGTTGAAGGAGTTGTTGATATGTGCGGAGCAATTTATGAAGAAAGATGAGGATAGTATTATCTTGTTTAAAGGACGTGATAAAAGTTGGATGGAAAAGGAAATTGTGGGCAAGGAAAGATGTGGCACAGATGTCTTTCTGTAGTTGTCGGTGTGGCTTGTAAATGTTTACAGGATATGCCTGATGTGGAAACTCGCTCTTTGACATATTGAAAATCAGATAGATAGAGAATTGTCGAACCTTTAGCAAAAAAATATTTTTAAAGGTCGACAACTTTTTGGATATTTTTTCGTACCTTTGCAGACACTAAGTTGCTGATTAGTAATAGATACATATATTATAAATGCAGGCTTTTAATTGTACCTAAATGGAATTGAAACGCAGGATGTGTAATCATAGCACTGTGCAATAGCAGCCTTTTAATTGTACCTAAATGGAATTGAAACTATCAAGCACATATTCTGCTTTGCAGCAATTTTGCGCTTTTAATTGTACCTAAATGGAATTGAAACCCGTGAGATTGTCGGGTAATGACGTGATGCCCGTGCCCTTTTAATTGTACCTAAATGGAATTGAAACCCGTGAGATTGTCGGGCAGCGACGTGATGCCCGTGCTTTTAATTGTACCTAAATGGAATTGAAACGTCGCCATATTCGCCGTTAAGAAACTTTTTCATAAACTTTTAATTGTACCTAAATGGAATTGAAACATTTTAATTTTTGCGGTAATTATGCGAAAGCGTAAGCTTTTAATTGTACCTAAATGGAATTGAAACCTGTTTTGATAAGTTCTCGGCTAATGCTTTTAACCTCTTTTAATTGTACCTAAATGGAATTGAAACACATTTTATTTTTAACAAATTAAATACTGAATTATCTTTTAATTGTACCTAAATGGAATTGAAACCCAAATACCCTGCCACCCCTTTGCAACACACTGAACTTTTAATTGTACCTAAATGGAATTGAAACAGGTTTCTTCTTTCGTTCTTCTCATTTCACGTCTCTTTTAATTGTACCTAAATGGAATTGAAACGGACTATATGCAGCAGATGCACACGATACGGGGGTCTTTTAATTGTACCTAAATGGAATTGAAACGGCGAAGATACAGATAATCATTATTATTATTGCCATACTTTTAATTGTACCTAAATGGAATTGAAACTTCAGTAGGCGGTAAGGCGATGCTTTTCGCCCTCCTTTTAATTGTACCTAAATGGAATTGAAACAATCTTGACAAACTGCCTGCCGCAATAAATAGCAAGCTTTTAATTGTACCTAAATGGAATTGAAACAGGGTTGCTCTGCCATGTGCCTTTGCAGGAAACATACTTTTAATTGTACCTAAATGGAATTGAAACACACTGAAAAAATGGAGACGGGAGTTTAAACTTGTAACTTTTAATTGTACCTAAATGGAATTGAAACTACAGGCAAAGATAGCACGCGGCGAGGAGCACATCCTTTTAATTGTACCTAAATGGAATTGAAACTGGGATTAGGAAAACGGGCAGGGACATCAGCCGCTACTTTTAATTGTACCTAAATGGAATTGAAACGCGGTCGGCTGGGCTCACTCTCCGCTCCCGTGCGCCCTTTTAATTGTACCTAAATGGAATTGAAACCAGCCTTATTACCTCTCTCTGTTCCGTGATGCGTCTTTTAATTGTACCTAAATGGAATTGAAACCAACAGACGGAACGATTGCCAAAGCGTTCAGGTGCCTTTTAATTGTACCTAAATGGAATTGAAACTTGTTTTATTCTTATTTATTCAAAAAAACGCTGTAACTTTTAATTGTACCTAAATGGAATTGAAACTTGGTGACAGCTGTCAGCCTTGCCTCTTCGGGGTGCTTTTAATTGTACCTAAATGGAATTGAAACTATTGCGTGGAAATGGTTATGACCCATTTCTCCGTGACTTTTAATTGTACCTAAATGGAATTGAAACACAATCAGCAGCTCCACGATTTGTTGCCTTTTCGGGCACTTTTAATTGTACCTAAATGGAATTGAAACGCCCTCGACACCACGGTTAAGTCAAATATTATGTATCTTTTAATTGTACCTAAATGGAATTGAAACATGATGATGTCTCAATCCTCTTCTCTAAATCACACTTTTAATTGTACCTAAATGGAATTGAAACTGACTCCCTGCCGTGTACGCTGAACATACCTTTATTGCTTTTAATTGTACCTAAATGGAATTTAAACTTCAAAATTGTCGGCCGTCAGGCTCATGCTCGTCACCCTTTTAATTGTACCTAAATGGAATTGAAACATAACCTCACGGTGGGCGGCAGTCTCGACCTCAGCCTTTTAATTGTACCTAAATGGAATTGAAACGTACATACAGCACGTAGAACATGACATAGAGCCATTCTTTTAATTGTACCTAAATGGAATTGAAACTATTTCTCACCTTGCACCATACATCGAACCCAAGCACTTTTAATTGTACCTAAATGGAATTGAAACCCGTGCTCGGCGGCATCAAGGTTGGCACCCGTCTCTCCTTTTAATTGTACCTAAATGGAATTGAAACCCATTAACGGTATTACCAACAGTGCAGGACAGTTGCTTTTAATTGTACCTAAATGGAATTGAAACCCAAGTTTACGGATTTTGAGAAGGAGACATTGTATACTTTTAATTGTACCTAAATGGAATTGAAACTCCAGTCATGGCTGAATGCAAAGAGCCAGACAGGCCTTTTAATTGTACCTAAATGGAATTGAAACACTGGCAAACAATCGCTTTAAGTCAGGCAATTTCTACTTTTAATTGTACCTAAATGGAATTGAAACTCAAGCACAGTCAGCACATCAAGGTAGTCAGATAGCTTTTAATTGTACCTAAATGGAATTGAAACGATGTCTGCTTCTCCGAATATTTCTCTGATGTTTGTCTTTTAATTGTACCTAAATGGAATTGAAACCACGTTGTTGTCACTGTTGTTTGACTTTACTGCTGACTTTTAATTGTACCTAAATGGAATTGAAACTCCGGCAGGACGCACGTTAGACGCTCAGCATCAACGCTTTTAATTGTATCAGAATGGAATAGAAATGGCGCTGATTGTATTGTCTTTGTTAAAAACTATATTCTATGTTTATTTGAATAATGGTGTCTTTAGTTCATGATTCATGGTTGAGCCAGCAAAAGGTTGCTGAATTTTTGGAACCTTCTCCTTAATATCTGTGTGTATATTGTCAAAGTGTTGGAAAATAAAGAGTTGAATGTGAATTCAGTTGTTAAAATGTATTTGACAACTGCCGCAGATGGAACGCAATATAAAGTCAATGGAGGATTTTGGGGTATAACTGCAAATGCGTTACTCGTTGGTGTTTATCACCTCTGTAATCTGTTTTGTTAGAACGGGAATGATATTTTTTGCAACATCCCATACAATCAGGTAATTCACTCCCATGTAATCATGCACAAGCTTGTCTCTCATTCCTGCCATTTCCCTCCATGATATGCCTTGCCATTTATATTTTATGTCGGCAGGAATCTTTTTGGTTGCTTCACCTATGATGGAGAGGCTTCTTGTGACCGCTCTTTTCAGAGTCTCGTCAGACAGAAATTGGTATATATGATTTATACATACTGCGTCTCACTCAAAATAGTCTCACCAAAGTATGGGCTGAGTCCCTTACGTGTCACCACATCGAACCTGCTGCCCTTGAACATGCCTTGCGGAGCCTCGTATACGGAAAGAAAATTCCTGTATGTCTCTTTTCCTTCGGCAAAGTCAACGATTATGTCGATGTCACTGTCCTTGGTGTTTTCTTCGCGAACGGTTGAGCCGAAAAGACCGATGGATGTAACTCCAAAGTTCTCAAGGCTTTTCCTTATTCGTGAGAGCCTGCTCAATACTATGCTTTTTTCCATGACGAACTCAATAAATCTAACTATTATTTAACCTCGCTGCAAAAATACAACATTTTTTTGACATTACCAATATAAAATGAGAGATATATTTATTTACTCCCCTCCGCCGATTTCCGCCAGCAGATATTTCTGTACGGTTTTTGTGCGCTTTTTCTCGAAGTCAAACTTTCATGTCGGCGGCGAAGCACGCCCTTGGCACTTTCTCGTCCAACTTGAAATCGGTTTCAATACTTCCGTCGTCCATGTGGCGGCTGAACATGTAGACCTTGCGCAGCTGGCAGACGGCAGACGAGTAAACACAGTCCCTTACGGACTTTACCACATCCTGTAACTCTGTACGCGCGATGGTACACTGCTTGTTTTTTTGCTTGAAAAGTGATACTTTCATGGCAATATTTTTTAAGTTAATAATTAATACGTTGATAATATGCGTTATCTCCGCTGATTTGTCTGAAAAGGTAACAAAAAACGCAAACTGCCAAATTTTTCTCTGGAAAATGTAAAATAACCATACACCCATACACCTTTTGATGATAAACTGCTGTAATACAGGGAAATAAACGGGTGTATGGTTGAGGCCCAACCATACACCGCTTAATATTTTAAATATGAGCTAATTAAGTGCAAAAGGTGTATGGGTGTATGGTTGTATGCGATATTTTTTTCTAAACGTTGAGAACAGAATCACAAACGATACGTTTAGAGTCGTGAATCAATCGTTTAGAGTCACGAATCGCCGATTTAGAATCGTGAATCGCCGATTTAGAGTCGTGAATCAAGCATTTGGAGTCGTAAATAAAGCATAGAAAACCGCCAAATCGCCGATGGGGAAATTTATTCCCCTGTGACGGTTGGGCGGTTTTCAAGAGTGCAGGAAAGATTCAGCTTTTTGCGCTATTATTCTTTATTGTATATGCATAATTTCTTTTTATATGGGTGCAAAGATGAAGAAAAAATGACAAAATCTTTTGGCTGTTTCATATTTTTTTTGTTATTTTGCAGAAAATTTTAGATAATGGTGATAAGTGAGGACATAATCAGGAGATTGGCAGAAGGAGACCATGAGGCATTCCGCTCGGTCTTCAAGATGTTCTATCCCAAGGTTTATGCCTTTGCCTCAGGCTTTACGAAAAACGCTGCTGATGCAGAAGATGTGGCGCAGACTGTTTTTATCCGTCTTTGGATGCGGAGGGAACAACTCGCCAAAGTAGGCAAATTCGACTCTTATCTTTATGTCATCACCAAAAATATTGTACTCAACAGCATTGCTGCCAAGAAAGGATATAGCGTGGATCTCTCGTGTGTGAGAAATTTATATGCCAAAAGTCCGTCGGCACAGGAAAACATAGAGGCAGAAGACTTGCGTCTGCTGGTAGACCTTATAGTGTCGAATATGCCACAACAACGCCAGACTGTCTATAGGATGAGCCGTGAGGAAGGACTTACCAACGACGAGATAGCGCAGCAGCTCGGTATTCAGAAGAAAACGGTTGAAAACCATCTTAATCTTGCACTGAAAGAGATAAGAAATTCGTTGTCTATGGCAATATTCTTGCTTTCCTGCTTGGGTGTAAATGTTAATTCAGCTGTCTATATAATATGAAAGGAGTAATAAGCTATGAACGAATATATACATCAGATAATAAAATATTTCTTCAGTCATGAGGTTTCCGGCGAACTCCGCAACAGGGTTCACCGCCGTATGTCGGATGGTGGCGATGCCCCCGAATGCGACAAGGCAATGCGTGAGGTCTGGGACAGCTTAGACCTTGCTGCAATGCCTGATTCTGATGTTGCTCATGCTTATGACAATCTCAACCGTACACTGTTTGGCTTTGTGCGTAAGTCACCGTCCCGCCGGTGGTTTCGTATTGCCGCCATTTGGTTTCTGCCAGTCCTCATGGTTTCTGGTTCGCTCTATTATTTTTTGTCGGCACGCCGCGACAGAATGCAACAGGAAGAAGTGGCTTTTGTTCAGAAGTTTGCCGCCAATGGACAGCGTGCCCTTGTTGTCCTTCCCGACAGCACAAGAGTATGGCTAAACGGAGGAAGTGTGCTTATTTATCCTTCAAAGTTTATAGCCTGCGACCGTACTGTGTGCCTGTCGGGCGAGGCATTCTTTGATGTAACCAAGGATGCCTCCCGTCCATTTGTTGTGGATGTCAACCATGTCAGGATAACTGTTCTCGGCACTACGTTCAATCTGTCCTCCTATCCCGATAGTCCGGAGGTTACAGCCACTCTTGCCACAGGAAAGATTTCGGCAAACGTTGAGGGTAATCCGCAGACATACGTTCTGTCACCAGACGACCAGTTTGTATATAACCGTGAGACAGGCAAGGTAAGCATCTGCCACGTTAAAGCCGGTCAATTTTCCGTATGGCGTACAGGGGAGTTATATTTCAGCGACACACCGTTCCTTGAGGTAATGTCGCAATTGGAACGTGCCTTCAACGTGAAAATACATATTATGAATACCCGGCATAATAATCAGCGTGTTCATGCGCATTTTAATTCTAACTATACCATAAAAGAGGTAATGGATATAATCAAGATACTTGTACCCGGATTATCGTATAAGGAAAGTAATAGAGAAATATTTATTAATTAACATATTTTAGGTTTGATTGGTTGGGTGTAGGGACAATAATGCTTGTCCATTTAGTACAATCAAGTAATTTTTTAAAAATTTTAAAGACCTAAAATGAAACAGAAACGAATTAAAGTGCTTAAGATTGTTGCAGCCCTGATGCTGGCTGGCAATCTGACTGTTCAGGCGCAGAATGTGTCGTTCAACAACGAACGTCTGACCCTGAAGCAGGCTTTTGAGAAGATCGAGTCTGTAAGCAAGTACAAAATTGCCTACAACCCTTCCCAAATCAATGTGACAAAGCTGGTGGTTCTTAATCAAAAGAACAAGTCGGTGCTTCAAGTGATGGACGAACTGCTGAAGAACAGTGGCTATGCCTACGAGGTGAAGGGCGAGCAAATAGTCATTGTTCCGCAGAAGGCAAATGCCCGGCAGAAGAAGCTGACGGTCAATGGCCGTGTAGTTGATGAAAAAGGTGAGGTAATCATTGGAGCCAATGTTGTGGAGCATGGCACAGGCAACGGAGTCGTTACAGACCTCAACGGTAATTTTTCAATTACTTCAAGTATAGGTGCATCTATAGATGTTTCCTATATAGGCTATTCATCGAAAAGAGTTACGATAAAATCTTCAAGACCACTCACTGTCCAGTTGGCAGAAGATGCAAAGATGCTTGATGAATTAGTTATCACAGCTTATGGCACGCAAACCCGCCGCAATGTGACAGGCTCTATGCAGACAATCGACTTCGGCAGTCTTCAAGACATTCCGGCAGGTCAGTTTACACAAAAGATGCAAGATCAGATAGTCGGTGTACAGGTTAACCAGGGCACAGGTGTCCCCAGGCAGGGCATGAGTGTAAAGATTAGAGGTGCAGCCTCTCTGTCTACAGGCGCAAATCCATTATATGTTGTTGACGGATTTCCCATTGTGGGCGACATTAACAATATCAACCCTAACGAGATAGAGTCAATGTCGGTCTTGAAAGATGCTGCAGCCACTGCACTTTACGGCTCGCGGGCAGCATTTGGCGTTGTGCTGATTACAACGAAAGGAGCCAAGGCAGGAAAAACAACAGTAGACGTAAATGCCTATCTTGGAGTGCAAAGTGTTCCACAGAAGGGAAGACCCGAGATGATGAATGGAACAGAGTGGGCACAGTTCCGCAAGGAAAACTATGAAGATCTTGGCTTGGCAGTACCGGACATTTATCAGAATCCGTCGCAATACGGCAAAGGATATAACTGGTATGATGCAATGTTGAGAAGCGCAGTCATACAGGACTACAATGTTACCATTAAGGGCGGAACGGATAAATTTACTACTTCTGTAGTATTAGGGTACTACGATCAGGACGGTGTTATGCTGAACTCCGACTATAAGCGCTTTTCTGCACGTGCAAACGCAATGTATAAACTTACTCCGTCGCTTACCGCACGTTTCAGTATAGCTCCAACTTACAGCTATGAAAACCGCCCGTCGTCGGATGGAGCATTCTTCAGTGGGGGCGGACTTCTTGCCAATGCAAATCTGACACCTCCAATTCTGAACTGGAAAAATGAGGACGGCTCGCTTCCTGTCAATGTCAACACGCCGGGTGTGACGCAGGTTGAAACGCCTAACTGGGTGCGTTCTATTCAGGACACTAAAAACGAGCGTACCATCAAGCGGTTGCTTGCAAATGTGTCGCTGGAATATGCTCCCGTCAAGGGCTTGCTTATAAAAACGAGCGCAAGTGCAGATATAGGCTCTGAATTTCATAAGAATTTCCAGCCGTCTACAGCCGGACGTGCCTTTGCCGCTGCGGCAAACTCAATAAACGCATACCTCTTTGATGCCAACAACAGATACTATTCATGGCTGTGGGAGAATACTGCAACATACGACAAGACTATTGGTGCACATCACTTTGAGGTGTTGGGAGGTTACACCGTGCAACGTTTCCGCAGCGATTATACGGCTATTAGCGGCAGCAATTTTGCCGACGACCGTGTTCAGACAATTGATGCGGCACTTGTGAAGAACAATCCCACACAGGATGTTCAGGAGTGGAGTATGATGTCATTCCTGGGGCGTGTGAATTATGACCTGATGGGCAGATACCTTTTCAGTGCAAGTATCAGACGCGATGGCTCCTCCCGCTTTGGCGCAAATAACAAATGGGGTAATTTCCCGGCAGCATCAATTGGCTGGCTTGTAAATGAGGAGAAATTCATGAAGAATGCCGAGTGGCTGTCTCTCTTCAAGATACGTGCAAGTTATGGATTTATCGGTAATAATAATATCGGTAACTATACTCAATATAATGTGCTTGGAAACTCCAATACCGTATTCGGCTCAACGCCGCACAGTGGAATAGTTGTCTCAAATCTTGGAAATACAGAGCTGGGTTGGGAGCGTACAGCCGAATTCGACTTTGGCGTGGATCTGTCATTCTTGAATAATCGTATTACCTTTACTTACGATTACTACAACAAGACAACAAAAGACCTGCTGTATTCTTTGTCGGTGCCGCGTGAATCGGGCTTTTCCAACTATATGGGTAATGTGGGCAAGCTCCGCTTTTGGGGCCATGAGTTCAGCGTCGTGTCTCACAACCTGACAGGAGCGTTCAAATGGGATACGAACTTCAATATCTCATTTAGCGACAACAAGGTGCTGGAGCTGTCAGCTTTAAGCGACCAGCTTATAGCATGGACAGGTATAGTAAGCACTATCACCGAAGTAGGAGGCAGGATAGGCCAGTTCTACGGAATGGTACAGGACGGAGTATACAAGGATCAAAATGATTTTGACAACTCGCCTAAGGCAGTTGATTCTGAAGTGGGCACAATAAAGTTCCGCGATGTCAATGATGACAAGTCTATAACATACGATGATGTAGACGGTGACAAGACAATCATAGGCAATCCGTTCCCCGACTTCATATTTGGCATTACAAACAACTTTTACTATAAGAATTTTGACTTGTCGGTAGTCTGTGCAGGTTCTGTGGGTAATGACATAGCAACTCCCATGGAGCAGGGAATGACAAATCTTGACGGTCTGTTCAACGTGCTTGCAGATGTGAAGGACAGATGGCGTTCTCCTGAGAATCCCGGTTCCGGCAAATATGGAAAGACCACAAGTGCCACAGGCAGAGAGCGTGACCAGTTCCATAGCAGATACATAAAGGACGGAAGCTATTTTGCAATTAAAAACATCACTCTTGGATATACATTCCCGGCCAACAGCATAAGATACGTGAATTCACTCCGCATATATGCAAGTGTGCAGAATCCGTTCATCTTCACAAGCTATCCATACGGAAACCCTGAAGTGGGAGTGGACTTCAACGGCAATACGCCAAGCTCCTTGCTTCAAGGAGTGGACTATTCCACATATCCCGTTCCACGTACATTTACCCTGGGACTCAATATTTCATTCTAAACACAATATAAAAAACTACATATAATGAAAAAGATATCAGCGGCTATTTTATTAGCAATTACATTAGGAAGCTGTGACGATTTTCTTGAAATACCTTCAGAAACATCACTTAGCTCTGAGATTTATTATAAGTCACAAAATGATTTTGAACAAGCTGTGAACGGAGCCTATTCCATTCTCCGTGGCATGTATGCAGGCGGCGACGGAGCATGGGCAATGGGAGAACTGCGTTCCGACAATACCACCTATGCCTATAATCCAAACGACAGAGGTACCATATCGGCAGAATTTGTCAAGGACTTTATCGACGATGCCAATAATTCAGTACCATATAATAAATATGTGCGGAACTACAGCATCATATCGAATGTAAACTATTTACTGGCATCAATAGACGGAGTGGAGTTTGATGAGTCTGCAAAAAAGAATTTAAAGGGACAAGCCCTCTTCCTTCGTGCAATGGCATATTTCGACCTTGTACAATATTTCGGAAGTGTGCCGATGCACTTGACTCCTGTCAGGACTTTGGGAGATGCCACCCAGCCCTTGGCAAGTGTTGACGAGGTGTATAGTCAGATTATCAAGGATGCGTCTGAGGCTGCGGAGCTTTTGCCGGCAAAGTCGGCACAAGAGGCAGGAAGGGCAACATCTGGAGCGGCAAACATGCTGCTTGCCAATGTTTACATCAACTTGAAGAAATGGAGCGAGGCTGAAAATGTATTAAATAAGATTACGGGCTATGCACTGCTGCCGGACTACGCACAGGTGTTTGACCCCAACAACAAGAACAATGCAGAGTCGATATTTGAGATTCAGTACAAGCAGGGCAATGACGGCTACGCAAGCAATTTCTTTTATGTATTCCTTGCACAGCCGATAACTGCAGAGGAGACATCAGCCGTTACTGGTATTCCTGAAGTATCCAGAATCGTGGAAGGATATAACATTCCCACTCCCGACATCATCGGGGCATATGAGAATGGCGATTTGCGTAAAGACGCCTCTGTAGGCATGCTCATAGCTCACGGCGTAGAATATCCTTATATCAAGAAATACTGTCATCATCATGATATGACGGGAAATACTGACGATAACTGGCCTGTTTACAGATATTCGGAAACCTTGCTCTTTATGGCAGAGGCACTTAACGAACAAGGAAAAACGGCAGATGCCGCAAAATATCTTAATATGGTAAGAAATCGTGCCGGACTTGACGACACAAAGGCTACAGGGCAGGCAGAACTGAGAAATGCCATTATGAATGAGAGACGTGTTGAGCTTGCATTCGAGAATAAGCGTTGGCTTGACTTGGTTCACTATGGTGTGGCTGAACAAGTTATGAAAGCATACGGAGAGAGGGTTAAGGCAAATCCGCAGGCATATTATTTCCCGGCAGGATATACCGTCGCTCCACAGTCCTATACTAATATCCGGATATTATATCCATTACCGGCAGCAGAAGCTGCCCTGACAGTATATTTTTAGTTTTTAACATCGTGGTTAGCCCGGCTTTTCGGGCTAACCGCAAAACAAGTTATCTATGAACAAGTATTGTTATATCCTTTCCATTTTCATATTCTGTGTCATGTCCGTTATGCCGGTGTGCGCTGATAATCTGCGTGTGTCAAACCTGAAGGTGGAATATGAAAGCATGCCTATGGGCGTGAATACAGAACAGCCCCGCTTCTCGTGGCAAATGACGGATAATAATCATCTGCGTGGAAGAAGGCAGGTTGCCTATAGGATTGTTGTTGCCGATAGCTCGGGAGAAACGGTCTGGGACAGTAAAAAGGTGTATTCAGACATATCCTTGAATATTGCTTACGGCGGACAAAAGCTAAGACCGTCAACAAGGTACTGTTGGTTTCTTGAGGTGTGGGACCAGGATTCCAACCGTATTACGGGTGAGTCATATTTTGAAACAAGCTTGTCGGCAGGCAGCAACAGCATTGACAGTTGGAGCGGAGCGCAATGGATAGGTGTGCATGATGCCGACCAGGCACTGTATGCCCAATACCTGCCGGTGTTCCGTCTTGGTTGTACGTTAGCCCTAAGTGAAAAAGACAGCTCGCGCAAGGCGGCAATCCTGTATGGCGGTAACGATGAAAGGCTCCAGGACAGCAGGTTTAATCATTGGAATATTCAGGCAGATAGGGACTCATCATATATAAAGGTTGAGCTTGACGCTTCCGGAGTGTTTGACGGGCGGCAGGCACAACTGATAATTTATAGGAAAGGATATTCAAAGGAAGAGTATGGTGAAACGGTAATCAAGTCATTCCTGATACCTGCGGATATAGTAAACAGCAACAATGTCTATCTGAGACATCGTATAGACTTGTCATCGAATCTTGGAGAGACAAACATTTACCTTGACGGTAGCGAGATAGGCAGGGCGAATCTCAATCCTGCCGGTGCAGGCGGCGATTTCATTGCCTATCCTGTTGTAGGCGATGTGGGAGTGAGCCTTGATGGCGGTCAGGCTGCATCGTTCTCCGACTTCACTATTTCCAATTATCGTTCTCCGTCAGGACTTATTGCATCTGTCGGCGAATTGGACATTCTGGGCAATGGCTTGTTCCGGCTTATTAATCCTTCAAGAAACTCCATGCCGAGATTCAGGAGTACATTTAATATAGAGAAGGACATAAAGTCTGCCAGATTATATGTGACGGCAAGAGGTGTATATGACTTTATGGTCAATGGACAGAAAACAGGTACCGACTATCTTAATCCCGGAATTACCCAATACAATAAAACTCACTTGTTTCAGACATTTGACATTACGGAGCTGATACATAAAGGTGAAAATGTCGTAGCTGCAATGCTCGGTGAAGGCTGGTGGTGTGGTGGTGCCACTTTTGAAGGCAAGAACTGGAATTATTTTGGCGACAGACTTTCACTGCTTGCGAAGCTGACTGTAACATACTCTGACGGCACTATTCAAAACTTCGTTTCAAATCCCGCAGAATGGAAATATTCAACAGATGGACCGGTAATATACAGCAGTTTATTCCAAGGTGAGGTGTATGATGCAAGAAAGGAAGCCCAAGACTGGACAAATACCGGATTTGACGACAGTTCATGGAAGACTCCTGTGGTTATTCCTGTTGAAGGACATGTAAGTTCTGATGGATGGGGAAACGGTCCGGCTGTGAATGACTACAGTCATTTTGAACTTATTCCTCAATATGGACAGACAATCCGCGAAAACAGGCAAATCGAGGCAAAAAGCGTAATCAGGATTTCCGACGGTGCATATATTTATGATATGGGGCAGAATATGGTGGGAATCCCCAGAATTAAGTTTGAAGGAATGGAACCTGGCACAAAGATCAAGATGAGATATGCCGAGGTGCTGTATCCCGACCTGCCTGAATACAAGGGAAAGCAAGGCACTCTGATGCTTGAGAACATCAGGGCAGCAATGGCTCAAGACTTATATATAGCCAAAGGCGGTGAGGAGATTTTTTCTCCACATTTCACCAATCACGGCTACAGGTATATTGAGATTTCAGGAATCGGTAAGGCACTGCCTGTGGAGAATGTACGGGGCATAGTGCTCAGTTCCATAGAGCGTTTTTCTGCCTCATACGAAACGTCTGATACATTGGTCAACAAACTGTGGAATAATATCCTTTGGTCGTCATTGGGTAATTTCATGTCTGTGCCTACCGATTGTCCCCAGCGAAATGAAAGACTTGGGTGGGCAGGAGATATTTCAGTATTCTCACGCACGGCAACATATCTTGCCGAACTGCCACAGTTCCTCCGCAGGTATTTGAGGTGTATGAGAGATGTTCAGAGAGCTGACGGACGTATGCCCGACATTGCTCCTTTAGGAGGCGGATTCGGAGGAATGCTTTGGGGTAGTGCAAGCATCACCGTGGCTTGGGAAGACTTTCTTCAATATGGAGACAAGTCAATGCTTGCCGAACATTATGACGCAATGGCAAAATACATTGACTATATCCATAACAGCACCATAGATGCAAATACAAACATCATAGTGCAGGACAGACAATGGGGAGACCTTGGCGACTGGCTCGGCTTAGAGGATGGAAAAAACGACAAGTCGCTCTTTTGGGAAGCATACTTCATCTACGACCTTGACATCATGTCGCGTATGGCGGCACAGCTCGGCAGAACTGACGATGAAAGACGGTTCTCGGCGTTGCGTGACTCACGCAAGCAGTTCTTTATAGAGACTTACATTGACAATGTTACGGGCAAGACTATTTCATCGGGTTTCGGTAACAATCCCAAGGGCAGCGTCATCGACACGCAGACATCATACGTGCTGCCGCTTGCACTGAATGTGGTTGAAGGCGAGTTGAGGCAGAAAATGATGGAGAACCTTGTGTGCTCAATTGAACGGGAAGGAAGAATGGACAACGGAAAGGCTTGTCCGTCGTACTCGCTGCTTACTGGCTTTATAGGAACTTCGTGGATAAACAATGCCCTGTCTGATGGTGACCGTTCTGATGTTGCATATCGTTTGCTGCTTAACAGGCAGTATCCGTCATGGCTGTATCCTGTGACACAAGGCGCCACTACCATCTGGGAGCGGCTTAACTCCTATACTCACTCCAACGGCTTTGGTGGCAACAACCGCATGAATTCATTCAATCATTATTCTTTTGGCGCAGTGGGAGCGTGGCTGATAAATCATTCTTTGGGTATCCGCCGTGATGAGAGCTGTCCGGGATTTAAACACTTCTTTATAAAACCGGAAGTTGATCCGACAGGCAATTTGTCATACGCCAAAGGTCACTATGACTCGATGTACGGAAGAATAGAAAGTCAATGGAAGGTCGTTGATGACGGTGTTATCTATTGTTTCACGATACCGGCAAATACATCTGCTACTGTAATGATTCCATCGCGTTCAATAAAATCGGTTCGCGAGAACGGGCATTTGATAAGCAAGTCTATTTCTGGCATTGCATCTTGCAAACACATCGACGGATATGTAATGATGGAATTGTATTCAGGAAAATATTCATTTACGGTCAGTAAATAAGGGAAGTTTACAGCTTGTCTGTGCTTGTATGGAAAAGAGGATAACTAAAACTTTAAGCTTTATTTATTTTCTTTTCCAGTTTTTGGGTAATGTGGAAAAAAGCAGTAATTTTGTCGTTGGGAAACAAACATTTCCCATTTGATATGATGCCACTGCCATTTTCCAAAAATAGAGGGTATGCCTGCACGGTATACCCTCTATCAATTTAAATAAGCAGGCTTGCTGTCTTTGCGTTGTTGCTGACGAAGGCAAATGCCTTTTTGTATTTAAATGAAAATTTTACCCACGCCGAATATTCTTATATGCTCCCATTACCTTGCGCTGCACGGCACTCCACAGCGGGATGCGGCGTAGATGGCGGCGCATGGGCATGTCGTAGAGCAGAAACAGGAGGAAGAGAATGATGGCGGCATAGAGCACCGCGCCGTAAATCTGCTTGATGCTGACCTCCATCATCTGCGACACAAAGCCCTCCATATATTCACCGAGGGCAAACGGGGCGCGGCTGAAGCTCACACGGTCGATGGCGGCACTATAGCGCGCAAAGTTGTCGGGCACGAGATAGGCAAGACAACGGGCATAGACGGCACAGCCAAACACTCCGCCCATGACGGCATGAAGGAAGTTGAACACCGACAGAGCCTGGAAGAAATGCTGGAATGACATTATCTCGTGAAGCCACACAAAGAAGGCGCAACACAGAGCGGCGTATGCAAAGCCACGGCAAGCCACGGGCAGAGCTAACTGCGAAATGTGGATGTCGGTGGTCATGAGCGAGTAGAATCCGAAGAGATAACCTATAAGCGCGGCAATCCCTATGGTGCAAAGGCGCAGGTAGCTGCGGCGGCAGGTGTGCATCCACCAATAAGAAAACGCGCAACCGCACACTATACCCACAATGGCAAACCAGTCGAGCCAAACACTCACCTCCTCGCTGTAGTGCATCACTTCCTCATAGTAGACTTCCTCAAGCACATACTCGGTGGCGAGAAAAGCCTCGACCAAGGTGATGAGTATGAGCACGGGCGCCAGATGGCGGTAGGTCCACATCTTGGGTTCGTAATAGGGATGGCGGATGGAGCGCATGCGCCCTATGCAGAAGCCAAGAGTGATGATTGACATCGCTGCCAGTTGGCAGAACACGGGACTGTTCCACCAGTCGAGCCAGTCGGCATAGCTGAACAAATAGGATATCTGCAGGGCAAAGGCTGCCCAGAGTGCCCAGCCCAGCCAGTCGACACCATACAACGGCATGGGACGCATGAAGCGGAAGTGTTTTGTGCAGACAAAGAGAAACAGCAGCACCGTGAGCATCACAGCGTCGACGAGCAGATACATGTAGGTCCAATGATAGTTGTACATGATGTAAGTGGTGGTGAGGTCGCTTATCTGCATGCTGCCCAATATCAGCAGGTGCAGGTATGGGAAGAACACGGTGAAGTCGCGCTCGGGCGTCATCCACAGCTGAATGTTCGACATACACTCAAAGGTGCCCTGTATCTTTGCCATACCGCTGATGAAGCACACCGCCCAAAGCAGCGGCAGACAGGTGATGTGGGGAGCCACGATGTTGCACACAAGCATCACAGCGGCAGATGCCGTGAGCAGCGTCTTGTTGGTGAAGCGGAACTTCATGCGGAACAATATCGGGAAATAGAGCGACATTCCGCAAAGCATGCTGTACATACACATCAGAATGTCCTCGCGCATCAGTGCCATGCCGCCAATCATCTGGTTGAGCGAGCCGAGATACACTCCGCCCGACAGCTGAAACGTGAAAGCCACCAATATGTACAGCCACGGCCGTATGCCCTGCGGCACAAAGTCGCAGTACATAGGCATGGCGAAAGGATAGTTTTGTGGTGCTGACATACCTTAATTATATATATAATCAATATTTCACCTCACACTCTACATTCAGTCCGGCGCGAAGCCGCTGAATGTCTTCCTTACGGTTGTCCTTTATGCTGATGCGCACAGGCACACGCTGCTCCACCTTGACGAAATTTCCCGTAGCATTGTCCTGCGGAATCATCGAGAATGCCGCGCCTGTTGCATCGGATATTGCCTCCACACGTCCCTTGAACGTAATGCCCGGCACGGCATCGGCGGTAATCTCCACCTCGGCGCCCTCGGTGATGTTGCGCAGCTGGGTCTCACGGTAGTTTGCCACCACCCACAGGTCGCTGCCGTCAACAATGTCCACCATGGTCTGTCCGGGCTGCACCAGCTGTCCTTCGTGTATGTCCTTGCGTCCGGTCACGCCGTCGCAGGTAGCCACAATTACGGTGTATGAGAGATTCAGCCGTGCAAGGTCAACGGCAGCCTGTGCCAAGCGGATTCCTGCCTCGTTTTGTCCCAGACGATGATTCTGCTCGCTTTTCACGAGCGATGTACTGCGCTTGGCACGCACCATCTGACTGTAGCGTGCCTTTGCCGCCTCGTATGCAGTGTGTATGTTGTCATACTGCTGGCGTGTCACAGCGTCCTCCTTCAGCAGTTTCTCATATCGTGCCAACTCACGGCCAGCATTCTCCATCCTCACACGTGCCTCGTCGATGCCGGCGTCACCCACACTGATGTTGTTCTGCGTGGTGGCTATGCCAGCCGTGGTAACCTTCTGTCCGGCAAGGGCATTGGCAAGGTCTGCCTCTGCCTGCGCCAGACGCAGACGAAACTCCGCATCCTCAATTATCACCAGCGTGTCGCCCTTGTGCACAGGCTGATACTCATCGAAGCAAATCTTGCTGATGAATCCCTGCACGCGGGTGTTTACGGGAGTGATGTGCTGACGCACCTGCGCATTGTCGGTGTACTCCACATTGCCGAGGTGTACGAAACGAGAGAACACATAAATCAAGCCTCCTGCGAGGAAGCAGATAATAAGAACGTTATATATCAGTTTTTTTACTTTTCTTGTAATCATAATCTTTTTTATTTTTTTAATTCTTCATTCTTCACTCTTCATTCTTCATTTTACAAACTCTCTGTCACATATTTCATTTTATAGTAATTGAACACCACGTTTATTCGGGCATTCACCAGGGCGAGGTCTGCGCTCAACTTTGTGTTGCTTGCGTCAATCATGTCGGTTATCAGCGCCTGCTCGTTGCGGTAACGGTTTGAGGTAACCGAGTAGTTCTGGTCCGCCAGCTCCACGCTCTTCTGCTGTGTGCGCAGTTCGGTGAACGATGTCATGAAGTTGGTGTATGCCGCCTGCACTCCATTCTCCACTTGTTCGTGGGCGAGTGCCTGCTGCTCCTTGGCGCGGCGCTCCTCAATGCGTGCCTGCTTCAGTTTCTTGTTGTTCTTAAACAGCGATGCGATGTTGTACTTCACTCCCACGCCCACATACCAGTAATTGAAGTTTTTGTCAATCACCGGCACCTCGATGGTTATAGGTCCGTCAAGATGGTCGGCAGCCATCACCATCACCTTAGGCAACTGCTCACTGCGCTCTATCCTGACCTTCTCGCCGCTCATGCGCACAGCCAGCTCTGCCTGCTGTAGTCCCACATGGCTGCTCTTTGCCAGCTCCTGCCAGTAGCTTTCGGCAAGGGCTTTCACCTCGGTGTCCAGCAGTGTTGTGTCGGGCGCTATCTCCGTGTCGGCTGGCAGGCTGAGCGTTGTCACCAACTGGTGGTTTATTATCCGTCGTGCATCCTCCGTCCTCGCCATCTGCAGCTTCAGGTTCTCACGCTGCAGCTCATAGCGTGTGATGTCATTTTTCAGCACCGTTCCCTCCTTGCACCTCACCTCCATGTGGCGTATCATGCGGTCGGTCAGCTCAAGGTTCTTCTGCAACACCTCCATCTGGTTGCTCAGCTGGTAGAGATTAAGATAGTGCCCCACCAGCATGAAGCGCACCTCCTGACGGTTCTTTTCCACATCCAGCCCCGCCATCTTCTGTCCCAACTCCGCCAAGGCAATGCCTCCGCTTATTGCTCCTCCCGAATAGATCACCTGCTGTGCCTCCAGTGCAAAGTTGTTGCCGAAGTGCGGAATGTGCACGCTCATACCGTCGCCGAAATGGCGGTTCCACAAATTTCCGTCGCCAAGATAGCTTGCCGACAGTGTGGCGCTTATTTCCGGCAACCGCTGCGCCTTAGCTGCTTTCACCGCCTCGTCGGCAGCCTCCATTCCCGTGCGGAATGTTTTGATACTCTTGCTGTTCTCATCGGCAAGACGGAACAACTCGTCAATTCCCATCACCCTCTCATGCGGTGACTGGGCACAAAGTGTCTGGCTGCATAGCGCCGACAACAGCACCATGAGCCACGTTTTGTTACTCATAAAAAATCAATTATTATTTTTTTCTTTAAACGATTATTATCCGTAAGTACAGCTAAAAAATATATCGCAAAAACATGGAATATTATATTTGAGCGGCAACTCCCCACGAATGGAATTTCTCTATCTTATTGCGATAGCGAACATCTATTCTGCATCTACTCTTTTCCATATATCTTTGCCTTTTCTTATCCTGTATACTTAAACTTTTCTGTAACTCACCATTGAATTTCGGCTGCAAAATTACAACTTTTTTTTGAAACATAAAGCCGCAAAAATCCCCACAAACGTTAAAAAAGCCTACGTGTTTTGCATTTTTTAAGAAAGCGACAATATCAACATGCGGAATGGGAAAGCATAGTTAAATCGTGAAAAAGTGCTTGAAGTGGGTGGAAATCTCCATAAAAAGCATAGATTTCCACCCACTTCAAGCACTTTTTTCACAATTTTCTTTGGATTTAAGCGTATTTTTTTCTATCTTTGCAGCAAAATGCCTTACACGATAAAAATATGCTAATAGGACGAAAAAAAGAACAAGCCACGCTACTGGACGCTTTGACATCCGAGCAGTCAGAATTCATTGCCGTATATGGAAGGCGACGAGTTGGTAAGACCTACCTGATAAGAGAGACTTTCAATTACAACTTTGCCTTTCAGCATACAGGTATCCTTGATGCCCCAATAAAAGAGCAACTGAGTGAGTTCAGACAATCTCTATACAATGCAGGAATGAAACGCAAGCCCATGCCAAAGACATGGAACGACGCATTTCATCTACTTGAAAACCATCTGGACAGCCTCCCAGAAGGCAAAAAAGTTGTGTTTATAGACGAACTGCCTTGGATGGACACCGTCCGTTCTAACTTTATCCGTTCTCTTGACCATTTTTGGAACGGTTGGGCAACAACACGCAAGGACATTCTGCTTGTGGTGTGCGGCAGTGCCACGTCGTGGATTATTGACAATATCATCATGAACTATGGTGGGCTCCACAACCGACTTACACAAAAGATACATCTCAATCCATTTACCCTGTATGAGTGTGAGGAATATTGCGCATCACATAATCTGGGCTACAACCGCAAGCTGATACTTGAAGCATATATGGCTCTCGGTGGTATACCTTACTATTGGAGTTTTATGAAAAAAGGACTAAGTGTCGCCCAAAATTTTGACAGGATGTTTTTCACCCCCGATGGTGAACTTACACAAGAATATGATGCCCTCTATGCTTCATTGTTTCGCAATCCTAACGTTCACATCTCCATAATCAGAACACTTGCAACAAAAAAAATCGGGATGACCCGCCGTGAGCTGATAGAGAAATCCAAACAAGCAGACAATGACAAGTTCAGTAAAGCTCTAAAAGAACTTGAACAATGTGGCTTTATAAGATTCTACAGCAGTATCGGGAAAAAAGTAAAGGATGCGATGTTTCAACTAATGGACAACTACACTCTTTTCTATTTTCAGTTTATCAAACAGAACAAAAATGGGGACAGAACCTTTTGGTCGACAATGTACAACTCCAGCATTCACAACACATGGGCAGGACTTGCTTTTGAGAGAGTTTGCCTTCAGCATCTCCAACAAATAAAATCTGCCTTGGGATTTGGCGGTGTTGTCAGTACTGCTCATTCATGGATAGGGGAAGGCGCGCAAATAGACCTTCTCATAGACCGCAATGACGGCATAATAAACCTATGTGAGATGAAATACAGCAAAGGCAAATACTATCTCGACATAAACGAAATACAAAAAATGCAAAACAGGGTGGAGACATTTATCAGAGTGACGGGAGCTTCCAAAGCTATACACCTTACGCTGATTACATCAAACGGCGTAAGTGAAGGTTCTGATACAAGTGCCATACATAATATTCTCACCATTGACTCCTTGTTTTCGTTGTGACGCTCAGAAGGTTTATTTGCCAAAATAAAAATATCGCACCATTCAGCTGATGCTGAACAGTGCGATATACTTTATTTACTCTGTTTTCCGTTACTTTATTATCACTTTCTTTCCGTTTATTATGTTCAGTCCCTTCTTCGGAGTGCTGAGCCTGCGGCCGTTGAGGTCATAATAAACATTTCGTTTGTCGTTTCCGTCAACCTCAATGCCATTCATTCCAGTTGGGTCAAATCCTTTTATATTCTGGAATTTCTTCCAGCTATCAGCATTCTTGTATGCTGTCAAAGCCTCTTCGGGAACATAGAGAGTTACTTCCTTATATATTCTATCATCAAAAGGATCTTCGTCTGCACCTGTACTTGGAGGAGTGAGATTAAGGGAATAAACCTCAGTCAAGCTATTGCAGTCAAGGAAAGTCCGGTCGCCTAAAGAAGTAATGCTGTTGGGAATGGTTACCGAGGTCAAGCCGCTGCAGCCATAGAAAACCCAGCCACCGATAGAGGTGACACTATTAGGAATAATTATCATAGTCAAGCCACTGCAGCCTAAAAAAGCAGATTGCATAATAGATGTAACACTGTTAGGAATTGTTACCGAAGGCAAGCTACTGCAGTTGCAGAAAACAGCCCAACCAATAGACGTGACACTGTTAGGAATGCTCACAGAGATTAAGCTACTACAGCTCATAAAAGCATAGTCACCTATAGTCGTAACACTGTTAGGAATAGCCACTGAGGTCAAGCTACTACAGCCTTCGAAAGCATTCTCGCCTATATTCGTGACACTATTGGGAATGGTCACGGAGGTCAAACCACTACAGTTATAGAACGCATGATTTCCAATGCTCTTCACCGAGTTGGGTATTGTAACGTTTGTTAAGCCAGAGCAACTGGAGAATGTAGATTCTCCAATGCTCATCACAGTCCATGTTCTTCCATTGTATGTTAAATTTGCGGGAATTTTTATATTCCCGGAATATTTAGAATCCCCATAAGTGATTCCACACGTCTTTTCTGTTGATGACACAATTTTATAATAGATACCGCCTACCTCAAAATCGTATGCCGACATTTGCATGCTGCACAACAGGCACGCTATTGTCAGCAGCGTTCTTATAACCTTTGTCTTCATATTATGTCATCTTTCGTAAAACTCAATAATATCCTCTATGCTCATGCAGTTCAGATGTACAGTGCCATATCCATGCTCCTGTTCACAGTCATCATAGCTTTCTATATCATATACTAAACATAACTGATTTCCAATAGTCATAAATACCGCCTCGGGATTACGTTGTTTTAAAGTGTCAAGTATTGCACTTACGGGATACAATTCAAAATCACCACAATGTAAACACACACTGCCATCCGTTGGGGCTGTATTATAATGCGGAGTCAGGAAGCCTTTTATTACATAGTTTTGCTTACATACCATAAAGGCTTGCTTGTTTTCTATTGCCTCAAGCTCTTTTATTACAGCCCCTACATTCATGGCATTATCATCTCTACAGATGTATGCCTCAAAGCCGCTGGGGACAGGACCCTCATAGTCGTATTCTACGACAAACACCTTACTGATGCTCTCTTTTTCATAGAGTTTCACATCCTTAAGCAGCTTTTCATGTGCATTTTTCCCAGAAAAGCCATAATTGCGATCCAGCAGTACGCGGTGTTGTGGCTCAATTTTCCCTGAGATATCATCGCGACGTATACGTATCTTTTCCATTTTTCCGGCAAACGAGCTAATGACGTCTGTTGTCATGACGCAATCCGTTTTTACAAAGATACTGCGGTTCCTTGTACTTTCTGTAAGTTCACGTAAGAGCGAGAAAAGCTCTTTAATTGTAATTGTTTCCATTTTTTGATATTTTTTAAATTTATGTATTATGTTTATTTTTTGTCTCTCTTATTTTATTATCACTTTCTTGCCGTTTATTATGTTCAGTCCCTTCCTCGGAGCACTGAGCCTGCGGCCGTTGAGGTCATAATAAACATCCTGTCTGCCGTTTTCGTCAGCCTCAACGCCTTGTATTCCCGTAGGCTCAAAGCCCTTTATGTTCTGGAATTTCTTCCAGTACTCCGCATTCCTGTATGCCTCCAGAGCCTCTTCGGGAACATAGAGCGTAGCATTGTCTTCATAATATAACTTATTTGAATTTTGTAACAGTCCTATTATAAATTAGGTATAGATTTATGGGCATAAAAAAGCGTGAGATTCGTGCCTGTTGTTCTCCCGCTATCAAAGGCTCTAGCATTGCCCACACTGTAAGGAGAACAACGTTAGAAGCCCACGCCGATATGAATATATACATTACCGCAAAGCACTTATATAAAACGACAAGACCTGCGCCCGAAAGGACACAGTTTGTGCTTACACAAGAACTCACGGGTAGATATAATCACACCCTGGACATCTACCGTTGCCACGTCCTTTGACAGTGTTTGAACTTGCTAGATTCTTGATAGCCAAAGACGAAGCGCTGAGTAAACGCCTTTTAATATGTCGTGTCTCACCCACCCTTCCCCTCTTGGACGAATCCGCAAGGTATCGGCGTGTGCCAAGACCAGACAAAGAGTCGGCAGCCTAAAACCGCCTCCTGCAATGTCAGTTGCAAAGATTACGTAAATGAGAGCAGGCTCTCAAATTACCGGCTACTCCAATCTTCACAGTGCAAAGTTACAAAAAAATATATATTGTACAAACTTTTTAAGAAAAAATTTTCAAAGTAACAGTAAATTATGTTCGTTATTACAGAGAATTATTCGTAATTTTATTTGCGTACCGATGTTTTTTTCACGATTTCCTTGCACATTCCAGAATTAATGCGTATCTTTGCAACAAAATTTATTTAACAACGGTCTGAATAATAAAGATTTTAACGTGCAACAATCACTTTCAGCTAACGAAGTGCTACAAACACCATGTAAACATCTGCAGATTAACTGGATAGGGGCAAAATTAGGAACACAAAGGGAATAAGGCACAATTGGAGTTTCCACCAGTTCCGCAACTTCCGCAAAGATGGTGGTGGTGGTGGAAACGCAGCGGAAAAGAATGATAATAATTTACAAACATAGTTTTATGGAAGAAGAAAGAATAGAACTCAGTGATATGTTTACCGACTTCGGCATAGTCACTCCCGACGAGTTTTCAATGCTGTTCAACGAAGTGGTGTATAAGCTGAAGTATTGCCGGATTGTTATCGAGGCAGTCAAACTATACGCGAAAGACCTGATAACACAGCTTCCGAATGACGGCACGGACGAGACAGAAGGGGTGACTGACGGCGAGAATTTTCACATCTTTATTTTCTTTCACTGCATCAAGGGGAAACTGCATGAGCTTGTGAATGCAAAGAATCCCAAGATGAAGATATATGAAATGGCGGATAAGCTTTATATGGGATTTACAGACGTGTTGGGCGGTGACGATGATTTTGAAATCAGCGGAATGGGGAAGAAGTCCTCAAATATGTTTTTGGCACTCGTCATGTATGTCGTTATATATTATAGGTATAGGGACATTTCCGATTATTCCAAATATGTGCTTCCTGCACTGCACAGCCGCTTTGCACCCATGATACAGGAGGACGGAGGCGTGGGGCATCTGAAGAAACTCATTGAGGTGCTGCCTCCTCACGATGAGACCGCGGCACAGCTCGAAAGATTAGAGAATGTGCCTGAGGAGAACATCAGACAGCAGCTTGTGGAGGCTCTCGCGGAGATTAGTCAGCTGAAGATGCGCATAGTGGACCTGGAGGACGAGCTGAAAGATGCCAAGAGCAACAGCGAGGCGCGCGGTGAAGAAGGGGAGACAGATGGAGACGGGCGATTCTATAAGAGAAAACTGCAGTTGAAACTTCTGCAGGTATTTATGAGACGGGCGGGAATTGACATTACAAGGAACAAGACGGCAGCATCGATTCTCATGTCAAACCTCCTGCACATTGCCAACCACAAGAGCATTCAGAAAATGCTGTCGGAACAGAATCCCTATCTCAGGGCTTCCGACCACAGTGATGCCTGCGCCGAGGTGAACGGAATACTGAAGGTGCTCGAATCGCCATTCAGGATAACCGTAAAGACATCGAAAACGGCGCAAAAGGGCGAAACACCCTCAAAAGATTATTCCGAAATCTTAAAATCTTATAAAAACACCGGGGAATAGGGGTAGGGAAACCGGGGAAAGCTATTGCATTCCACAAATCTCATTTTGTATCTTTGCAGCGGAATTCCAACAATGGGGTTCTGCTGCAATTGTTTTGTATGTACAATATTTAAAATATAAAATGTGTATGAATGAAAATGTATTCAGCTTTTTCCATTCCCCGGTATGGAACAAGACACCCGAGCGGACCATGTGTCTGGAGGATGTCTACAATTATGTGAGAGGAGAGCAGGCACGGGAGAGAACCCTCCGCCTGCGCTCTATTGAGGATGCCGCAGAGGCAAAGAAGTACAAGGCTGGTGCTTTCGACTATGTGACCTTCTCGGGAGTGTTCAGCCGCTGCAGCGATGCCGACATGGTGAGCCATTCGCAGCTGCTCTGTCTCGACTTCGACCACGTGGATGATGTCAGTGCATTGAAGCGTGTGCTCATTGCCGACCCGCTGCTTGCCACCCGTCTGCTCTTCACATCGCCCTCGGGCAACGGCGTGAAGTGGGTGGTGGAGATCGACACCGCCGAAGCTCCGCACCGCGAGTGGTTCCGCTCTGTAGGCAACTATCTCTCGGCTCGCTATCACCTTGAAGCCGATGCCAAGTGTGCCAACGAGTCGAGGGGCTGCTTCCTTCCCCATGACCCGGAATGTTATCTTGAACAGTAATGTCCAGAAATGAACCAGCAATGTTCAAAAAATATTTTTTGTGGGGATGCCATTAATGAACATAAATTTTTGGCAATTATTTGCTTTAGCAAACATTATTATTTATGAACATTACTGGTTCATTTCTGACCATTACTGTTCAAAAAGACAAACATCAACAGTTACTAAATTAAAAAATGATAAATATGAAAGAGAAAAAATTTTGCCCCCAACTGTGGGCTGGCGTCGGAATAGACGTAGAAACAGTTGTAGACCGTATCGTTACTAACGGACGCGACATCACCGCAGGCTATGACAACTGGCTTAGGCTTGGCTTTGCCCTTGCCGACGGCAGAGGTGAGGCTGGTCGTGAGATGTATCACCGGCTTAGCGCAATGAACGCGCAGTATAATGAAGAGGAGTGCAACCGCCAGTATGACGCCTGTCTCAGGGACTCGGGACGAGCCGGAGGAGTCACCGTAGCCACTCTTTTCCAGATGGCGAAGGATGCCGAAATCAGCATAGCGAAAGATACCGAAAATGTAGTTTCCGCAAGGTTGGTGGAAATGGTGGAAATGGTGGAAACTGGAATTTTTATTGACAGAATTGCTCACGATGACCTTCCGCCGATAGTACAGCGGCTTGTGGAATGCTGCGACACCAGACATGAGGCCGACATGATGACTCTCGGAATGCTTGTAGCCGTGTCGGGAGCCATGCCTGGAATATGCGGAGTTTACGACCGCCGCCGCGTGTATGCTCCACTTTATGGCTGCATCGTGGCACCGCCTGCATCGTCGAAGGGCAGGCTTACCGCATGCCTGAAGTTCTTGGAGCCGATACAGTCGGAAATCCGTGCCGCCAACCGCCGCGAGATGTCCGACTATAAGGTGAAGATGGCAGAGTATCAGGCTCTCGGGCGCAAGGCAAATCCCGCCGACCATCCGCAGGAGCCGCCCTACCGCTCGCTGTTCATTCCTGCCAACTCATCATCTACTGCCACCTATCAGGCATTAAACGACAACGGGGGCGAGGGACTGACCTTCGAGACCGAGGGCGACGTGATGGCAACCACCATGCGCAGCGACTACGGCGACTATTCCACCGGACTGCGTGCCGCCTTCCACCATGAGCCGATAGTGTACAACCGCCGCAAGGACAATGAGCATGTGGACATTCAGGAACCGCGGTGGGCGGTGCTGCTCACAGGCACTCCGCAACAGGTGGTGAACCTTGTGCCCGATGCCGAGAACGGACTCTTCTCGCGCTTCATCTTCTATATGATTGAGCGCAGGACAGAGTGGCACGATGTGTTCAGCAACGACGACGTGATTATCGACGATGTAATCCGCGATCTGGGCAGGCGGTACCTCCCTGTATACCATCAGATGAGGGATAGAAAGGAACATCCAGTAACATTCCGGCTCACTGCTGCGCAGAAGCGCCGCCTCAACAGTTTTTTCAAGGAACTGCAGTCGGAACAGGCAAATCAGATAGGCGACGACATGGTGGCAAGCGTGCGCCGTCTCGGTCTGGTATGCTTCCGCATAGCCATGATTCTCACAGTGTTGCGCTCAGTGGACGAAGAGGCAGTGAAGTGGGACAGCGTGGAGAGTGTGGAGTGCGACGACCGCGACTTCAACACTGCAATCGAAATAGTGAACATCCTCATATCGCACACGGCAATGGTATATGCCACGCTGCTGCGCCACGACGAGTCCCGCCAAGAGGAAAACCGCATGACTGCCATGAGCGACATACAGCGCAAGGTGTTCGATGCCATGGACGATGAGTTCACCACCAAGGACGTGCTGGCATATACCAAACAGTTCAACATGCCGCGCCGCACTGCCGAGAACATGATAGGCATTTTCCTGACGCGTTTCAGATGTGTGACAAGAATAAAGAACGGTTTATACAGTAAGGTAAAGCCATCGGCATAGGTTGCGCCTGCTGCCCGACAGTCTTTTGCCAGCTGCCAAACGGGCTTTCACCCGCCGTCAAAATAAATCTCACCCGTCAACAAAACTATTTTCACCATTTACCCGTCAAAAAACATAACATCCATGATACATTTTAAGTTTCTAAAGTCACGGCTTACAGGCAACGTCTATCCCCAGCAGGTGGACTCCCAAGCCTTCACCACCAAGCATCTTGAGGACAAGCTCCGCGAGCGCTACGGCTCAATAGCGCCGAGTGTCATCGACGATGCCTTCCACATCATCGGCGAGCGCCTTGCCGAGGGCTGCACCGTGAGCATCGACAGTCTCGGCACCTTCTCCCTCCGTCTCGGCATCAGCAAGCCCGAGGCGAAGGACTTCGACGATGTGCGCACTCAGGACGTGAAGGTAAAGGGCGTGCGGTTCAAGGTCTCCAAGAACGTGCGGCGCAAGGTGTCGCGGCAGAGCATCCATCAGGTGAAGGACATCAACCGCACCGTCTCCACCACCACCGTCAGGTGGCGTGTGTTTCTTGCGCAGATGATAAAGGACAGCGAGAATCTCTCCAAACCTCTCTCGCAGCTGCCCGTCACCGTCTCCCTCTACCGCCTGTACACCGGCACCACCGACTACACCGCCCGCAAGGACCTTGCCGCCCTCTGCGCCCAAGGTTTGCTCACGGATATTTCCACGGCTCACACGAAGATGTATATAATCATCTGAGTGTCAACTATATTTACTCCTAAAAACAATATTATACTCGCATGAAGGTGTGTCGACACACCTTCATGCGAGTATTACCACCAATTAGAAGGGCGTTGTACGGTGTGTCCATTGGACAAAGTCACTTGATTTGGTAACATAGACTGCATAAAGCGTGCCTTAACAACATCAAGCCAATAGGCTCGTCTCCATGCGTTCTTTCCGTTTCGTAGACCATAATAGAAATTATAGCCATCAACATAAACAATAACTTTCTTCTTTTCCATAGGGGTATAAAATAAAGCCCCCTTTCGGGGACTTAAACTTCGGTATGTCTCACCCGAATGTGATAATTAAGCTGCTTTTGAGCAACTAACCCAAGCATTCGTCATGCGAGGGGATTTCCTATTGCAAAAATAATACTTCTATTTTAATTGTGCAAACATTTTGCAAACAAAATTGTTTGCACGGCATATATTTAACTCTTTTTTACTTTCTATGGCATAGTTGCTGCAAAATTCTCAAACTTTTTGTAAAAATACTACAAATATCTGTAAACCAAGCATATTTAACAGACTTTTGTAAAAAGCAGGTGGTATTTTGGGGGCAAAAGCGTAAAAAGCAGGTGATATGTGTCTATGTTTAGGCAAAAAATGCCACCCTGCAGAATGCCTGTATTTACCGACATTTAAGACAGTGGGGTGGCACGTGCAGTACCTTCACAGTACTAATGCAGAAAATAAACTAACGTAATGCTTTCAAGCCTATTGCGGCTGTTTGCCAAGATATGCCAAGATGCCTCCATCCACATATAATATATGTCCGTTGACAAAGTTTGAGGCGTCGGATGCAAGAAAGACAGCCGGTCCCTCAAAATCCTCAGGAACACCCCAGCGTGCCGCCGGTGTCTTGGCGATGATGAAACTGTCGAAAGGATGACGGCTGCCGTCAGGCTGACGCTCACGCAACGGCGCAGTCTGCTCAGTGGCAACATACCCCGGTCCGATACCGTTGCACTGAATGTTGTGCCCGCCGTATTCCGCACAGATGTTGCGCGTCAGCATTTTAAGCCCACCCTTGGCCGCGGCGTATGAGCTTACCGTTTCCCTGCCAAGCTCGCTCATCATCGAACAGATGTTGATGATTTTGCCATGCCCTTTCCTAATCATCCCCGGAATCACAGCCTTTGAGCAGATAAACGGTCCCACAAGGTCAATATCTATCACCTTACGGAAATCCTCGGCTGCCATCTCCTCCATTGGAATGCGCTTGATAATGCCTGCGTTGTTAACAAGAATATCTATTGTGCCCACGGTGCTCTCTATGTCAGCCACCATTGCCCTGACATCTGCCTCGTCAGTAACGTCACACACATAGCCCTTCGCATCAATGCCAAGTTCGCGGTATGCAGCCAGTCCGCGGTCGACAGTCTCCTGACGCGAGCAGTTGAACACGATTTTTGCGCCAGCCTCGGCGTATGCCTTGGCTATTGCGAGCCCTATGCCGTAGGCTGCTCCTGTGACAAGTGCCACCTTACCCTCTAATGAAAAACTTACCATATATATCTTTTCTGTATCTGTTAATTTTTCTGCAAAGCCGCCAGTCTCAGCAATGCCTCTATATAATAATAATCCGCATAGATGATGGAAGCGTCGATCTCCGTTCCTGCCGGACGGTGCCCTGTGGAGTGAAGAAGGAAGCTTGGATTGGAATCGCCTGTTCTGTAACTGCCGGAGGAGAGTGACGCAAGCATCTTCTTGGCTGCCGCAAGATAGCGGTCACCCTTCTCACCTCCCACATAGCCGCTCAGTTCGATAAGTGCCGATGCCACCACACAGGCAGCCGAGGCATCACGCGAGACATTAGGAATCTTCGGGTCGTCGAAGTCCCAATATGGCACATAGTCCTCAGGAAGCCGCGAGAGATAGGCGTCAGTAACTTTTTCGGCAAACTTCAGGAACCGTTTGTCCTTGGTCTCACGATAGACTACGGTATATCCGTAGACCGCCCACGCCTGTCCGCGCGCCCACACACTGCTGTCGCTGTATCCCTGGTGGGTGCATCCGCGTATGAAGTTACCGCTCTTCTGATTGTACACAGCCACATGATAGCAGGTACCGTCGGGACGGAAATGATTGTTCATGGTAGTCTCGGCATGGCGCACAGCCATATCATAAAGTGTGCTGTCTCCGCCGTTCTTGGCAGCCCAAAACAGCATCTCAAGATTCATCATCGTGTCCATGATGGTGTTGTGGCCTCCGAAGTCTTTGATGTGGCGCGGCCATGCGAGAATGGTGCCCACATTGGGATTGAAGAGAGTTGCCAGCGAATCGGCTGCGGCAAGAATCACCTTCTTATATTCAGGATTGCCTGTAGCGGCATACCCTTTCCCGTAACTGCAGAAGATAAGGAAACCGAGGTCATGGTCGAATACAGGCTGCTCAAGAATCCTGCCCACAGAGGCAGTGTACAGTTCCGCCTGTCTCTTTACCTTCTCATCTTTCGTTGCGGAATAGTCCATCCAGAGGATTCCGGGCCAAAAACCTGAGCACCACTCCTCAGGGCATGACTTGCGGCAATGCCACTGCGTGGCGTTGCCCTCAATATTACGCGGCTGCATACTGTAGTCGGCAGAGCCGGAGTCAGCTCCCAGCGATGCGAGCGACTGCAACACCTTGCCGTGGCACCACTGCAGCTGTTCCTCCGCATTTATATCATCCTTGGCATCATGACACGACACCAAGGCAAAGCCCATGGCTGTCATGGCAAAAACTGTAAATATCTTACTTTTCATCATTATCTGTTACCTTAATATTATATTCTACGTTAAAAAAAATCACTTAGCCGGCTCAAGCCATATAGCCACTCCGCCTTTGCCCTGCAACTGGAAACTGAGCACATCGCCGTACTTGACCCTGCGGGTGGAGCATTCCACCTTTGTTGCCGTCCGCACCTTAGGATTGTCCTCATAGATATGCGCTATATACTTCTTGCCCTTTTCGAGGAAAGAGAAGTCGACGGTCTGCCTGCGGGCATCATTGTTGGTCATGGCAGCCACCCACCATGTGTCGCCCTTACGGCGTGCCATTACGATGTTCTTACCAGGAAAGCCCTCAAGCACTCTCGATTCGTCGAACGATGTCTCCAGTCTCTCAAACCACTCAATCTCCGGCTCACCATGGTAGAGGTCGGGGGTGTCGTACCAGAATATGGTCAGCAGCGGACTATAATACACAAGCGATGCAGCCAGCTGATGGGCGTGGGTGTTTCTCAGGCGCTTGTCAAAATAGCAGATGGTGTAGTCGGCTGCGCCGCAGAGCATGCGGGTGAACGGCAGAGTGACGTTGTGAGTGGCATCGGGCCATTCCTCATTGCCGCAAATGCCTTCCTGAGTAAGCAGGTTGGGATAAGTGCGTGAGAATCCCGACGGGCGGAACTCATCATGGATGTTCATCATCAGACGGTTGTCGGCAGCCTTGCGTACCATGTCGTGGAGCCATGTTGCCCAACGGTGTGAGGCATACTGCACAAAGCCCGACTTAACTCCTGCCACACCCCATTTACTGAGGAGCGGGAACAACTCGTCCATCTGCTTGCCGAGGGCATGCTGGTTGACATAAAGCCACACGCCGACGCCCTTTTCCCTGCCGTAGTCAATCACACGCTTCATGTCGATTGCACCAATCACCTGCGTGGCGTCACCGTCGTGGCTGGTGCATGGCTCATACCATTTCCAGTCGTAGAGCATATAAGGAATATTGTGCTCTGCACAGAAGTCGATGACCTTCATGCCAGCCTCGGTGGTGAGTTTAGTGCAGCGCATAATCTTGCCAGGCCTAACCCATGAGAAGTCAGAGCCGTCCTTGGGAGCCGGGTTGAGATTGTCCACCATATAATTATTCTCGATGAGCCTGCCCGGCGTATCTGCCACCATGATGAGCTTCCACGGTGTTGCGGCGTATGTCACAACATCCACAGGTGAATACATAACAGATTCAAGAGTGCCGGGATGTCCCTTGCGGGCTTTGAATTTGGTGAGACACCAGTCGTCAACGTCAGCATCCAGCAAGGCTACCCATTTGCCCGACGGCAGCTCAAGAGTAAGGGGACGCTCCACGGCATAGTGCAGGCTGTCAACCGGCGTATAGTCGAAGAACGCCTGTGCCCACTGCTCGCTCCACGCCATGGTGCCCTGCGGAAGAGCGTAGTCGGTGAGGTCAGCCGTCACCTTATGGAATACGGCATCGGGATGCTCGGGGAAGAAGTAGCGGAACGCCACACCTTCATCGTAAGCCCTCACCTCCACGTCAAGGCGGTAACGGCTCTCATCATGCCGGCTAAGATGGAGCGTGGCAGAGGTATAGCGGTCGCGTATTTCGGAACGCTCGCCGTAGAGAGGCTGCCATGTGGTGTCCACAGGCTTGTGATATGACACGCTGTCTGCCACAAGCAGGTCCATCCAGCTTGCCGGCTGCTGGAGCGTGCGCTTGCCGAGAGCCATCTCCCATGTGCGGTTGTCGAGCTCGAGCCCCGCGCGTGAGGGGAGGATAACGCTCTCACCGTCTGTCTTCATCTCATATTGAAGTTTATCACCAGTTTTTTGGAATATCACCTTATTCCTTCCGTCGGGTGATTCAAGCGACAACACAGTCTGCTGTGCAACAGCTCCGATGAAGCCTGCGAAAAACAATGATATAAATGCAAATGTTCTCATAATTTTTTATACTTAATCTATGGTTATTTCTATTTCCTGTACTGTTTCCTTAAACTGGTCATCGCCCGGAGCTTCGGCACACAGAGTTATCTTGCCACGCCGGCGCGGATTGTTCCACGTTGTATGGCTGCGGTCAATTCGGAAAGTGTTACGTCCTGTCTCCACGGCAGGACCACTGACATACCTTATTCTAATAATATTGTCGGGACGTGAGGTGTCGCGCATCGTCCGTGTGCTGTCACAGAAAGATGCTGAAAGCGTAAACACACCATTCTTGTCAGCCTTTATCCTTGCGCTCACCTTACAATGTCCAGCAGGATTATAATACATGAATTTCCCGTCTGCACCGGTGAAGTTTATCCAGCATGGCACCTTTCCCTTGGTCTCTGCATAGCGCTGCTCCGTAAGGAGAGCCATCTCGCGGTCGAAATACCAGAAAGCCTCATGGCGGCAGCCTTTATATTCAGCCACAGGTGCAGCCATGGCACGTTCCGTCTGCGACGGTTTCCACGTCTGCGCCAACCATCCGTCGGCTGGATTCACTTTCACAAGACCGTTATCACCACAACGGTGTTGAATGGACTTCTCTATAAACTTATCGATATACTCTATTGTCCTGTCGCTGAGGTCGAAGTGTCCGCGTCCGGCATCGCCGAGAAATGATATGCAGCTTTTGGGATACATCATTCTGAATGCAAGTGCCGGACGAAGCCGCGCGTCCCACCATTCATATTCGCCCATGACCATCAGTGCGGGTATGCCGTCGATATTCCGCGTGCGCCCCCACTCTAAGTTTGAGCGTCCATAGCCGCACAGGTTGGTGCGTGGAGCATCACCGTGATATGAAATGACACATAGAGTGCGGGCGGGATTCCATGCCGCAAAGTTCCAAGGCATTGTAGCCTGCGCCGAATGTCCGAACGGAATCAGCGGCACAGATGTCAGCTCACGGTGTCCGCTTTTCTCTGCAAGAGAGTCGACAAGACCGAAGAAAGGTTCGACAATCCCCGAGTTTACATCCCATTCCTGTCCAAATCCGGGCGCAATCCACAGCACTCCCACATTCATCCGCTTCATGTCATCACGGAATTTCTCAGAAGAGAAAAGCGTCTCCTCATTCATGTTCTGAAAAGCAAAGATGAGGGCTTTCACAGTATTGCACTTTTCCGGAATCCACAGAAACCCTTCAGGCTCATGTCCGTTCTCTCCCGACACTATGCCATGGGCAGTTGCCTTCCACTGGTAACGTGCAGCCCCTGCACCTATGGCAAAGACTGTCATTATGACAATATATATTATTTTTTTCATTGCCTGTCGTCTTATTCTTATGTTATGTCTTTATTTTGCAGGGGCTATATTCCAGTACACCACATGCCGGGTCGCGCTCAAGGTTCTGGCGCACCCTGCCCGGCAACAGCCTCACCTCGCTGAGGTCGAAACACTCCACGGGTGTGGGCTGATGCATGCCTGCAACTGCTTTTGCCTTATGCTGTCCGGGATAGAGCGACTGGGCACTCACGGCAGAACAAGCCCCCGACACAGTCAATACAATGATAAAACTCTTAATCTTCATGCTGTATTCTTATAGAAACCATTCCATTGTTTTTCTTTATCTTATAATCAGAGCCATTCACCTTGAGACCCGACGGAGAAGCCTTCACACTGAAGTTAATGCGCGGTTGTCCGTTGACCTCAATCCGCATATTCCTGGAAGAAGGGTTGTAAACGGCATTGAGTTTTGAGAGAGACGAGAAATATACTTCTCCGCCACGGCGCAGCGAACTGCCGTGATTGATGAATATACGGTCGGGATTGGCACGGTTGCCACCCTTCTTGTATGTCACAGCAAACATATAGGCATCGGTGCTCCAACCGTCGGCATCAATCCATGAGTTGAGGTGCATTAAACGCCCGTCGGCAAGCTGATTGATATACAGTTCAGTGACATTGTCGCCGCTGGTTATCCTCAGTCCTATCCAGTCCTTACCCTCGGTCTTCTTTGTCAATGGAAGAACGGTTTGGTTGACCGAGTCCTTGAGAATAATTGCAGTAAGCGCCTTCACGCGGTCGGTTTTGGCAGGAAGATGCAGCGACCAGTATTTCTCAGTGTTTTTCAGAGTCTCGTCGGGAGCCTCTATTTCCTCCCACCACAGCATTTCCGGGTAATCATGTACAAAGTTGCTTGGAGCAAGCGGCTGCGGATAGAGCGGACGAATCACCACCGACGACTTGTCTTTGGTCACAATGATGTCACCTTCCTTTTTCTTAGTCTCGCCTCCAGGATGCCACAGCCATTCAAAGCTGCCGACATCATGTGAATGAAGGTCGTCAACTACATATATCACATTATCCATCCACAGGAAACTGCGCAGATTTCTGTCGAGGAGCTGCGCCATCGGACCTGTGCCGTCGGCAAGGACATATTTCACGCCGTTGCCGTCGAGCAGATAATGGAGCGAACCGGGAAGCAGCGTGCCGTGATACTGCTGATAGCGGGGCTGTCCCTTGCCGTCGAACCTGACCACGTTGTGGGCTTCCGACTGGAAGAAATAGTTGCGGTATTCCTGTTTCCCGTAACTGCAGTTGCCGGCATCCTTGATTATGTCCACTCCCTTATGGAAGAGAATCATAGAATTGGCGTCGGCATGCGAATGGTTCCAGGTTGTTCCGCTCTTCACTGCCAGCATTGTGGAGTTCTTTGACCATGAGTCGCGCATCGTTGCCCATCCGAAGTCATTCCAGATCTTCGATGTCGGCAGTCCCGGCTGCGATGAAGCCTTACTGAGATTAGGGGTATAGAGAAATCCCATGGGAAATATGCGCGGGAATCCCTCGCGGTGCTGTCCCTGCTCTATCTGTGTGGCATACCATAGTGTAACGGGGCTTTTTACTCCCATCTCGTAGGCAAGGAACATGGAGCTCTCACCTGTGACATTCTTGTGGCTGTCGCCAAAGTTGATGCTGTAGAGCATGCCGTCGCGCGGATATGCCACCGAAGCAAAAAATTCGGGAAGCAGCGCCATCTGCCGTATATCCTCAAGTTTTGTGCCGGGGTGAGCGTTAAGCCATGCCATGCGGAAGAGCAATGCCTCTGTTATTCCAAAACTGGCGTAGTTGATGCTCTCATACATTCCGCCTCCCCTGTCGAATGTCCTCGACTTGCCTTGCAGGGCATCACCGGCAAAGTCAAACCATTCGGGCAAAGCCTCAGCCACCCGCTGCGCGCCACTGTAAGCCTGCGGCATCTCGTTGGAAATGGCAAGAGCAAGGAGTCCGCCCATACACACGCACGAGGTCCACCAGTTGTGCCCCATTGAGTTAAGCGAGTGTATGCGTGAAGGCTCCAGAAGCCAGTCGCCAAGCAACGGCTCCACAGCCAGACGGTACACGCCTTTGGCTATCTTGCTGCGGTCGGACTGTGAGAGGGTGGCGTATATTGCATCGTATGCCACGGCTATCTGATATGCGCGGTGTGCCATCTGCAGTTCACTGCGCCACTGTGGACTGCGCTGCATCATCTCAGCATCAGCCCACGACTTTATCTCCGAGATATTAAGGAGCATGGAGCGCAGCTTGTCGCTGTACTTCCTGTCGCCGGTCATCTGATACGCCAGAGCCAGATACTCCATCTTCATTATGTCGTTTCGGTTGAGCAGTTCATTGGCAGTTTTCTCTATGTGACGCCATGATGCCGACTGCAAGGAATCTGTTGCCATCATACGGCGTGCCTGCTCCACCTTTGCATTGGTGAAGAGCAGCGACGGGTGCTTGATGGCTGCATTGCCCCAGAGCTGGCATGAGGCTATGGCTGCAGTAATTAAAAGTTTCTTCATTGATTATACGTTTTTTATTTGGTTACAGTAAATGTGACATCTTCCACATGCTCGCCGATAAAGATTCGGGCAAGGTCGCCGGTCTTGTACCATTTGGGGCGTTCCGGCATCTCATCCCAATAGCACTTGCCGTTGATTTTGAGATTATTGAAATGCAGTCCCCTGACTTTCCTGCTTTCATCATATCCTGCAATGAGTGACAGCTCTGAATGACTGCCGTTATATGAAATGTCATTGAATGTTATGTTCTCTATGCACTGCCCCGGAGCCGCACAGTATTTTTTGTTGAATGCAATGCGTATATCAAAAAGCTTGCCACGGCGGAAGTCCTCCACACGGATATTGTCGAAGGTGACATTGCTCACCACGTTGTTGTCGCCAGCCACTATGGCAAAAACTCCCTGATAGTCTATCTGCGGCTCATTCATGTCGAGAATGTCAATATTACGGTACACAATGTTGCTGATGGTATCGGCAGGCGCATCAGTGCCAAGCTCCTTTGCACTGCCGTGAAGCCCTATCATAAACGGATGGGCAACGTCAGCCCACAGCACGGCATTCTCCGTGGTTATGTTACGGCATCCGCCGGCATATCCCTTTCGTGTGGCATAAATGGTGGTGCAGTCATCAGACGTGCGGGCAAATATATTACGGTAACGAACGTTGTTGGAAGCAAACACATTGAAACCGTCGCCCCATCCGTAATAGCTCATCACCTTTACATTGTCTACGGTCACCGAATCGCAACCGCCAACGGCACACTGCGTTGTGAACAGTCCCTCAACATACACGTTGCGGCTACGGCTTATCCTCACTCCCATCTTGCGGCTGGGATATATCATGCCCCTGCCATGCAGTCTGACATCACGAACACCGTCAACCTCAATGACACCGTCGAGAAAGGCACCGCCTGCTATGTAGACTTCGCTGCCGCTCATCACCTGCAGGGTGTCAAACCGGTGATAGCCAGGCGCAAAGTAGATGTTTTTCTTGTTCTTGAGAAATTTCCTGATATTCTTCGGAGCAGAATCATCAATGGGGTTGGCAAAGAGCTGAAGGTTGTTGAAACGGTCGCCGTTCACTTCAACCGACATTTGGCACGGACGCTCCACCTTGAACATAAGTGTGTCGCCGCTTGTCGCCGGAGATATGCCATAGCTCAACGGACGGACTGCTGCCGTATTAACCTTTACTGAGGAGATAACCCTCACGTCCACACAGCCGGAAAAATCGAAATATGCCATCGAGGTGTTTTTTACCTTATGCCTGGCTCCAACAACCTCGTCGGCAATTACATTATACACGGCAACAGACTGCCAGTCTGTGCCATCTTGCCTCACCTCTACGCTGAACGTATTGTTCAGCTTCACTCCCTCTGGAGCGGGATAGGTTACAATACGGGCGCTGGTGCTCAGACAAGCAGTCAACAGGAATATGGTGAAAAAATGTTTCATTGTTTTTACGTCATTGGCTGTTATTACATTGGTCGTTATTTTTGAAAAGAGTGCAACGCCGCATGTCATCAGCGATGCCGAACGGCATCACACTCTTTCACTTCACAGTCTTTTTACCTTAATATTTAAACTTTTTCAGCATAATGATTATTCTCTATGGTGCATTAAGGTAGAGAAGCCAAGCTGATCGAATCCGCCGGAATTAGGTCCATAGTGACCGCCACCGCCATCAGGAGTCCAGCGCTCAGCCATCTCCGTCACATACTTGCCTTTTATGCCATGAGCCTTGCAATAGCCTGCCCAGATGTCCCAGCCCGGACGTACATTGCCGCGCTGTTCCGAAGATATTTTCTTCATAGTGCCTTTATCGCCGTAAGTGTATTCGGCAAACGGCAGTGACGACTCAGGATATACAAACATATCGGCAGCGAGGTTTGCCGTATTGTAATTGTCACCAGCCTCTTTCTTCACAAGATTATATTTTGCCACATACTGTGCAAAGGCAATTGCTCTGCCATCTTTGAACGAGAAGAGATCCTCGCCAATGTTATATGCTGTCTGGCAGAATGCGCCAAGCATGGCAGCACAGAGGGTGTTGTGTCCCTGGTCACGGCCTGACTCATTGCCCTGAGCCAGCTTCTCGCCAGAACCGGAAGGGTCGTCGAACACTTTTACTATTGCCTTACCGTTGATATTGCCCGGACCTACTCCCTGCTTGAAATAGAGTATCGCCTCGTTTACCATATTCTGATCCTCTGCCAAAATTCCTATTGACAGGATAGCTGTCATCTGAGCCATATCCCAGTTCATCCAGTAATGCTGGCCGTTCTGCTCCTTCAGGAACTTAGAGCAGAGAGGATAGAACGCAGTCTTGAGCCAGTTCACCGCTGCAGTAAATTCAGGAGAAGTGCCCCAGCTGTTGTAGTCGCGCACAAGCTCCATGGCATTGGCTATCTGGTGTACCTGGAACATTATAAGATTCTCATTGGGATCTATCAGCTCACCATTTTTGTTGGTGAGGATTCCCTTGTTCTTCGTTGCCCATGCGTTGATAATGCCGATTGCCGACTGTGCCGCAGCTGCATCGCCAGCCAACTGCCATTTCAGACCAAGCTGATAGGCGGCAGCACAATCCTTGAAGAAGTTGGTGTAGTTGTTGTGTATGCCCTCATACCACTTGTCGGCGATGCCGGCATTCTGCCATCGGTCATTCAGCTTGCCCCAGTTATTTGCGTCAAGACGCGCCAGATATTCCACGGGCGAAGCCTTATAGCCCACGTTTGAATAGCCACTTGAGAGGAGTTTCTGATAACCGTCGCTCCAAGGACTTGCGGTGAGATGCGATTTCACATAATTAATGTCGGCAGAAGAGTGGAGCAGACACGGATGAGTGAACTTGTAGGTCTGCGGTTCGTACACCTCAGGAATGTCCCAGGAGTCTATGTCGCTGACACCGTCCTCAATCTCGGAGCATGAGACTGCTCCGAGTACTGAGGTTAGCATCATAATATTCAAAAAGAATCTGTTCATAATACAATCGTTGATAAATGTTTATTGATTAGCTATTTCTTGTTCGGCAAAAGCCTTCGCGTCATCCTCTGACTTGAATGTACGTATCCAGTATATGTCATAGTACATGGCATTGCGGTCAACGTTGCCGTTAGGTATGTCTGCCATCTTTATCTGGAATACTCTAAATGATGTCAAATCGGCTCCAGAATATTTTGCACCTATATTATATATAAGGAGCTGTGTGCCGTCAGAGAGTGTTATACCATCCTTGGGATTTGGGTTGCCGCCACCTCCAAGTGTAGTTTCCACCATGTCGAGTGTCGCATTGCCGCCCTTTTGCTTGTTGATGCGTACAGCCATCACAGGATACTTGCCGAGTCCCAGTTTAAACGGCTTGCTTGCACTACAGTCAACCTTTATGTCGCGGCGCCATTTGCCTGAGCCTGCATCGGGGAAATAGATGCGCCATGTCTTGTCACCGCGCTCATCGGCAGCCTGGTTGTTTGACGGAATCCATCCGTTCCACTTGTTCTGTGCGTCGAATATCAGCCAGCCTGGCTCAACGGTCACCTGTGTGGTTGCTGTCTCACCGTTATCCAGACAGCGTGCCATAACGGTTGCGGTACCGAAGCCTGTAGGAGTAACCACTCCACGCTTAACGGTGAGCACACTCTCATCTGAAGATGTCCACTCTACCGAACCGGCAGTTGCATTTGCCGGTGTGTATGTAACATTGAGCGCCACTGCTCCGCGGCTGAGGCAGACAGGCTCGGTGAGAGGAGTGATGTTTACGGCAGTGGCTGCTATATACGGCTTGACATCAAGCTCAAATGTTCCTTTCACACCGCTCTTGTCGTGGGCAGTCACTGTAATGACCGTCTTGCCGGGAGCAAGACATTTCACAAGACCGTTCTCGTCGACCGATGCCACTTCGGCGTTGGAAGAATGCCATGTAACATACGAATAGGTATGGTCGGCGGGAAGAATCTCTGCCTTGAGCTGCAGTTCGTCTGTCTCATAGAATACCCCGTCCTCACCGGCAGGAGTAGTATTGATTACATTTATTTCCGTTGCCTTTATGATTTCGGGAACAACTTTCACCACAACAGACGCAATGGCACCGAAACCGATTGGAGGAGTGGCTGTAACCACGGCTTCGCCAAGCCCTACGCCATGGATTGTACCGTCCTGACCTACTGTTGCCACACTTTCATCAGACGATTTGAACACTATGGTCATGTCGTCGGCTGTCTCAGGACCTACGGTGTACACCAAAGTTGAGTCCTGCCCTATCGCCAGTGGGAGGGTCTCGCTCACCTTAAAAGTTATCTCGCTCACCAGACGGGCTTCTTCACCGTCAAGAGTCAGTTCCTTGTCGTCACTGCAGGAAGTCATCATTGCTCCGATGGAGAAGAGACTCACCCCTAAAGCTAAAACACGATATTTATGTATGGTTTTCATTACTGTTTCTTTTTTATGGTTTTATATTTTTAAATTCCAGCCCATCCCGGGTTCTGCCCAAGATTAGGATTCAGCTGAAGCTCGTCCACCGGCAGAGGATAAAGATAATTTTTCTCCTCCCATTTGCGGCCCGACTCATAGATGATGTTGCCGGTGGCATTTACCGGAAGCGACATGTTGCCCCACTTGCTGCGCCACTCGCCTATCCACCTGATACCGAGGAAATCCATTGGCATTTCCACCTCAGCCGTCTTCCAGCGTTTGAGGTCGTCAATGCGGAAACCTTCCTGAAACAGCTCTATGGTGCGCTCACGGCGTATCTCCTCACGCATGCTCAAGCCGTTGGCTGTAACGAAACTGTTCGACAGCTTTGGCATTTTCTTGTTTACACGCTGACGTGTGAGATTGAGCGAGATGTCAAGGTCGCGGTCAGAGATGGCTCCGTCGCGCTCAAACACAGCCTCGGCATAGTTGAGAAGCACCTCGGCATAGCGAATGATAGGCCAGTCATAGCTTTCATAACGGTCTTCAACCTGACGCTCAGTAGCCATTTTCTGCGGATAATAGCCTGTACCGCCATTAGGAATGAGTCCTGTAGAGATTGCTGCAGGATTAACGCTTACGGTTTGAGACACAGCTATCTCTTCCTTGCTGCCGCTCCAGTCGATACGCGGATTATTGTTACTCCAGAAGAAGTCGCCCGGACGGCACAAAGTATAGCGCATGCGGTTGTCGCGGTTTTCCCATTCGCTCTTGATAGTCTCATAGCCCTTGAAGTTTGGAGACTTCTCGATAGGCAGACCGTCGGAGCAGAGATACATATTTGCAAACTTGGCTGACACAAGCTGTGCGTTACACAATATGGCTTTGGTAAGATTCTTTCCGTTGGGGTTGAGCGTCTGGTCATAGCAGCGCTTGAATATATACTCACGGTTGCTGCTCTTGGTCAGTCCGGCAGGGTTGCACTTCACATCCTCAAGAATGAACATATATTTCTGTGCACTGTCACCGAGAGCCTCGGGTGCAAACAGTTCAAACTGCCTTGAGTCTATGACGCTCCTCGCGGCATCGGCAGCTATGCCGCAAAGCTCAACACCACGGCTCTCGTTGCCGCGGAATTTCTGCCACGTTCCTTCATATAGGGCTACACGGCTGAGGAATGCCTGCGCACCCTCGCTGCCCACGCGGCCTTCTGCCACCTCTGATGTAGGCTTAAGATATTCGGCAGCCCTGTTCAGGTCGTCCACAATAAAGTCAACCACATCGCTGCGCGAATCGCGCTTGGCGTTCATTGCGGGATCATTTACGTCAATTGGAGTTTTTACAATTATTACGTCACCATACTTCTGCACCAACTGGAAATAGCTCCATGCACGGAAGAAATATGCTTCACCCACCGACTGGCGGATTTCATCGGGATTGGAATAGTTCTCCGAGTGTTTCAACAACAGGTTGCAGCGGTAGATGTGCTTGTAACCGTTAGTGTAGTCGCCGTCAGAGGCAGGCACGGTGTTTGTACCGTTGCTGTAGACGTTCTTTGCACTCTTGTCTATTATTAAGTCGCTGCGCTGGTCGGAATGGATATAGTCGTTGAATGCCAGTCCGAAGCCTGGAGTCCATTCATAAAACAGGTTGGCGGCAGCTTCAAAGTCGCCTGGCTTTCCCCACAGGTTGCCGTCGGCAAGTTGCTCTTTGGGGTCAAAATCCAGACAGGAGGAGATACCTGAAGAAAGGATTGCCACAGCAATATATTTGAAAAATCTTTTCATCGTTGTTCTATATTTTAAAGGTTAGAATGTAATGTTGGCGCCTATTGTCCATGTACGCAGGAACGGATAGCGGCGTGCGGCAGTTATCGTGCGTGCAGCCTCCGGATCCCAGCCGTCTTTGATATGACTTATCTCCCACAGGTCGGTACCGGTGGCATAGATGCGGAGATTAGAGATAACTTTTGTCTTTGCAATCAAGCTCTTAGGCAGAGTGTAGCCAACTGTGACATTTTTGAGACGCAGATAGCTGCCGTCCTCCACCGACCACGACGAGCACTGATAGTTATAGGTGTTGATGTCGCTCTGGTTGGTAAGCGACGGATAGTTGCCGCCGGGATTGTCGAGACTCCAAACATCGCCTATCCAGTGGTTGCTCTGGTTCATGTACACGGCACGCTGAGGTATGCGCCAGATGTCAGGATTGTTGTTGCCGTCGGTTCTCCATACCGTGCGCTTGGCTGCTCCCTGGAATATGAAGTTTACGTCGAATCCCTTCCATTCAGCTCCGAGATTGAACGAGAACTGTATCTTCGGGTCGTCAGTGCCAAGATACACATAGTCGTTTGCGTCAAGCTTCCCGTCATCATTGACATCCTGGAACATATTGTCACCGAGACGCAGCAGACCGATATTGCCCACACTCGAATTGCTGGCATAACGTTCCTTATAGCGGCGGAGCTGCTCCTCTGTCTGAATCTTTCCGCAATAGCGCAAGCCAAATACAGAATTGAGCGGATAGCCCTCACGGTCTGAGCGTACGCCATTCTTCAGCGCACCGCTGCCGCCATTGTCGACAAGCTCATTGTCAACGTATGTGAATGTTCCGCCTATATGATATGACACATCGCCGATCTTATCGTTCCAGCTCACACTGCCCTCATAGCCCCATGCCTTGAATTTTCCGAGGTTGGCTGTGGGTGCGGCATCTCCAAGAATGTGCGGATAGGTCACGTCGATAAGCATGTTGTTTGTCTTTTTCCAAAATGTTTCCACTGTACCCGACAATTTGTTGTCGAATAGTCCGAAGTCAAGACCCACGTTATAGTTGTGTACGCGCTCCCACGAGCGGTCAAGGCTTATCAATTTGCCGTTAGTGTCGATGGTGCTCACCATCTGTCCTCCAATCATCACTTTTCCCGTTTGGGTGAATTTATAGAGCATCTGTCCTGAATAACGGTCAATGCCGCTTTGGTTGCCCACATTGCCATACGATGCGCGGAGCTTCAGGTTGGAAAGCCAATTGCGTGTGCCCTCCATGAATTTCTCCTGATCAATACGCCATCCTGCCGATACGCCCCAGAAGAATGCCCAACGGTTATCAGCCTGGAACTTTGAACTGCCGTCGTAGCGGAACTGTCCCTCAATGAGATACTTGCTTTGGAATCCATAGTTTAGACGGCCGTAGTATGACATTATTGCCTCTTCCCAGTTGTGAGCCTCAGGGATTGTAACCTCGCCCGAACCGTTTGGAATATCCATCGACGACTGTATATCCTTTACTTTTGTCTTGGCATACTTATAAGTCTTGTAGTTATACTGCCAGCCGCCCATCAATGCCAGACTATGGTCCTTCTTGAAAGTGTGACTCCAGTTAAGATAACCCTGCAGCGAATAGAAATCGGTGTTGCCAAACGAGCTTTCATAATAGCTGTCGCTCTGTGTTGGCTTCTGCCACAGTTTCTTGTCGCCTGCATAGTTATAGAAGTCGATTGCCTCCGACTTTACATCGCGTGTAGCGCTCGAAGTGTTGTAGCCCACCACAGCGTTGGCTGTAAGACCGGGGATAATCTCATAGCGCAGAGTCTCGCTGATGTTTATTGCCGACACTTTAAGCCAGTTGTCGCCGCCAAGCTCGCACAGCCAGTTGGGAGTTGCCCATTTGCTGCCTCCCCATCCGTAAGGCTTGCCGTCGATGGTCGATGCGGGGAATCCTGGCTGTTGTGAATTGGTGTTCAGCGCACTTCCAATCTGCGTGGGCGCCACCTGGTCCTGACGGTTATAGCCAATCACCGACTGGAGTGTCAGCTTGTCGCTGAGCTTGAAGGTGTTGTTCAGGCGGAAGTTCACACGCTGGTTGTGGTTGTTGCCCCATTTCAGGTTTGAGTCATCATACATATATCCTCCCGACAGGCGGTAGAGATTCTTCTCCGTGCCTCCCGATACCGACAGCTCATGCTGCGTAGACCATGAGTTGCCCCACATGATATCCTGCCAGTCGGTGTCGAAGAACACGAGGTCGTCAATGTCGCCAAGCCCGATCGGGTCCACAGAATGTCTGAGGTCAATGTATTTGTTGCGGTACTGCTTTGCCATCTTGGCATACTTTATCCAGGTATCGTCAGAGCCGTAGCCGTCGTTGGTGCGTGCAGCCACAACAGCGTCAGCCCACTGGTCGAGACTCATGAGCTCTGCCGAGAGACCAATGTTCTTGAATGTATACGAGCCACTGTATTCTACCTTCACACGGCCTGCCTCCTTGGCGTTCTTTGTGGTCACCAGCACCACGCCGCCTGCTGCCTTGCTTCCATAGATTGAGGCGGCGGCATCTTTAAGGAAGTTTATCGACTCAATATCCGACGGATTGAGAAGGCGAAGCTCGTTGACGCTCTCATACTCAACGCCGTCGATGATTACCAGCGGAGGAGTGGAGTTCTTCGACACGGCACCGCGGAGCGACATGTTCCACGACTCATCGCCCGGAGCCGAACTGCCACGGGTGATGACAACGCCGGGCACCTGTCCCTGAAGTGCCTGCACAGGGCTTGAAAGTGTACCCTTGTTGGCAAGCGACTTCTCGCCCACAACTGTCACCGCTCCTGTGAGGGTTTCCTTTTTCTGGGTGCCGTAACCCACCACTACGACTTCTCCGAGCACGGAGTTGTCGTCGTCGAGCGTTATGACAAGCGAAGGACCTGTAACTCTCACTTCCTTTGTCTTGCAGCCGATGTAGCTCACAACCAATGTTGAGCCCTTCGACGCAGTAATCCGGAACTTTCCGTCCAAATCGGTCACTACGCCCTGCTTGGTCTCTTTCACAAGCACGCTTGCCCCAATCAAAGGTTCTCCCGAGGCATCGAGCACCTCACCGGAAACAACTTCCGACTTGTCCTGGACAGCGCTTGCCGGAGCCGCCGTAACTACGGCAGGCACACACAATGCCGCTCCCAGGGGAAACAACAGAATCGGCATCTGTGATGCCCATTTGCTTAATCGATGTTTCATAATGTTAGTTTTTTTGTTATTTAATACTTTTACATATAATTGCCTGTCTGGAAACATCAGAACCGCCCGGAGACAGCCCATTTTTTTGTTTCACGGTGCAAAATTATATAAAAGAAACAGTCCTGCCAACACCATTTTACACAAGATTGCCCCAATAAAATAGAGACAGGTATCAATTACACATAAAGCACTAATTAGCAAATATATACAAAAGTAACAAAAGTGTCTCATTTTTTTTGAGACTGGTAATAATCAGTTTTTATCTGTGACTTTTATGCCTAAGCTCTCGCAATATTCAAGAGGTGTGATGCCGTTAAGATTCTTGAACACCCTGTGGAAAGTTGCCTTGCTTCCAAAGCCGCATTTCTCAGCCAGTGCCTGAAGCGTGAGCACTGAGAGCTCGCCGTTTTCAATGCGCTTCTTCACCTCGTTCACACGATAGGTGTTGACAAACGTTGCCCAATTCACATCCATGCAATTATGAAGCGATTTCGACAGTTCTATATCGGCAACGCCAAGGCTTGCCGCAACATCCTTTATGTTGAGACGTGGATTGAGGTAGGGCTTCACGGTGTCCATGTGGTCGAGCAGTCTGTCAAACACGGGATCGGGAGCCGGCAGTCCCGTCTCCTGTTCCGCCTTGGCGCCTTTGGTTGTGGAGGCAAATATTTTGCGCTCACGGTGCAGACGGATGCGCAGCACCCTGATTTGATTCAGGAAATAAAGGGCAAGCACCAACACTGCTGTCACGGCAGAGGCAATGGCGGCAATGCTGAGATAAGAGCGCTCCACGACAACCCTGACCTCCGACATCTGCCCGTTGTCGGGATTTCTCAACTTCAGCTCATAGTTGCCGGCAGGCAGATTCCTGTAGGTTATCACGTTGCTGCCCGCCAGCCGCCGCCATCCGCTGTCATATCCCTCAAGCATGTATTCGTAAATGTCGGAATAGGGCAGCGTGTAATTCATGTTTGAGACATTAAAAGTCACAGTGCCGGCATCGTGGGGAATAACGAAAGTATGGCTTTCATGAATGCGCAGTATATCCACCACCGTGTCGTTGAAAGCACACGACACAACGATGGGCTTGCCTGGCAGCGACTTCAGTCTGCGCCGTGGCATGCGGAGGTCTGAACACACCAGTCCCCCCTCATTGGCAAAATAGATTATGCCGTCGGCAGCAATCCTGCTGTTGTAGTTGAACGACAGCGAGGGCAGGCCGTCCTGTTTCAAGAAACGCTGAATCACGGTGTCCTTCATCGTGTAGCTGATGATTTCTTTCTCCGTGGTTATCCAGTATTGTCCCTGTTTCCATCCCTCAGCCACGCTTACTGGCCAGCTGCCGTTAAGCCAGCCTGACTTGTCGAAATGACGGAGCGTCTTGAGCTCAGGACCTACTATCGACAGTCCTCCTGCACCGCATACAAACATCAGCCCGCTATTTGAAAGATAAAGGTTATGGATGTGGTCGCGCTTGGGGCGGTCGAGCATGTCAACAGAGATTTTGCCGGTGACGGTGTCGAGGAGACACAGACCGAACTTGGTGCCAACCCACAGCCTGCCCTTTGTGTCGAACTTGACACGCCTCACGATCGAGGTGGGCAGCGGGGAGTTCAGATGGTTCAGGTGGCTCAGTATCCTGCCGTCGGCAGTGGCATGATAAAGTCCTTCTTGAGTGGCTACCCATATATTCCCGGCGCTGTCGGGCTCAAACTGGAATACACAGCCAAATCTGAACATATCGTTGCTGGAAATATCGCGCAGCCTCAGGCCGGGCTTGTCAAATTCCACTATTCCGCCTCCGTATGTGCACACCAGAATCTTGCCGTTTGTCCTGCCTATATATGTTATAATGTCAGAACGGAGTCCCGACTGTTCCTTGTTTATCGTGTAATGTGTCACCTGCCCGTTGTCGCCTTTCCCTAAATAGAACAAGCCGTCGCGGGTGCCCACAAGCTTCGAGCCGTCTTCGAAAAAGAAGAACGAGGTGACGCGGTAGTCGGCTGAGTTAAACGTGCCGTGGCGGTAGATTTTAAACATGTCCTCCGACCTCGGCGTATAGCTGAGTCCTCCAAACTGTGTGCCTATCCACAGCACTCCGCTGTCGTAGAGAAACGAGGTGATGGTGTTTGAGTGCAGGCTGTTGTTGCGGTTCTTGTCTATAGTCAGCGAGGTTATGTGCGAGGTTTTCCGGTCAAGTATTTTCAGCCCCCTGCCATTGGTGCCGATATATACTGCATCACGATGGGCGGAGACTGTCTGTATAAGATTGTGCTCAAATCCGGGGATGTTTGCAAACGTACACGTTTTAAGGTCGAACGAGAACAGGCCGTTGTTGAATGTCCCGAGAAAAATCCTGTCGCCACAGATTGACAGGCAGGTGAAATAGTTGGTCTTGGCACCGGTGCCCGGCAGGCGGAATATCCTGTTTGTACGCCTGTTCAGGTCAAAGCGCACAAGCCCGTCGGCAGTGGTAATCCAATAGATGCCCCTGCCGCCTGACTTCACCCCGGTAATCTCGTTGCTCAGCGACAGACCGGTCTCCAGCATCAGTTTCTCAATCTTTCCGCCGTTGAGCAGAAACAGCCCGTTGTCGGTGCCCACAAGAGCCGCCCGGGAAGAAACGGTTTTCACCGCCCTTACGTATGAGGAGGGAATATCGTATGTTTTCACGGTGTTGTCGTAGCGGTTGAACGACTTCAACTGCGACACTGTGCCGTAAAGCAGCCGTGCGTCGTCCATCTCGTCCATTGCCACAATCTCGTCGTCGGCAGTGACGGGATAGCCCACTATATTATTTCCGTCAAAACGCAAAAGTCCTTTCTCCGTGCCTACCCAGATAAAGCCCGTCTTGTCCTTTAACACCGAAAGAACCGAATTGCTGGTCAGCCCCTCCTCGGCTGTAATGGTATGACACAGACAGGAGACAGACGCCATGCAGGCGCCGGCAGCAAGCATCAGCGTAAGAATAAAACAAGTAAACCGGAAACGCCATTGTCTCTGACCTGCCACTCTCATCATAATTATGTCTTTAATTAATTCAGCAGTTTTTAAATCTTTTGTTTCGGCTGCAAAGTTAACACTTTTATCCGTAACCGCCAAACAATACTACATATTTTTCAGAGTCCGCCATGTCATAATTCAGAAATAGACGGATATGCCGACCTCTGCGGCAGAAAGATTAAAAAGAGACATTTGCCATGCTTACATGCCCAAAGTCCAGACACATAATTACAATTGCAAAATGTGTCACACAACAGTAAGCATATTTTGTCTAAAAATATAGACAGAAAATTCTTCCGGACAACAATAAAAAAATTTTATTAGTGATATTATTTATAAATACAAGTTTTAGTTTTGTAGCTATAAGTTTTAGCCGCACAGCTAAAACTTATAGCTGTGCGGCTAAAACTTATAGTCGTAAATAAATTCTTATTTCACAAGCTTGTTGTGCTCCATCACTGGATATTCTTTCTCCTCCTGCGGACGGAGATAGAGCTCAAACTCTATCGACTTCTTGCCGGAGAACGACTGCCAGTTGAGCTTTATCTTCACGTTCTTGTCGTCGGTGCGCGGCAGGTCGTTCAGGTTGAAGGCTATCAGCGCATCGGCAAAGTAGCCTCCCACATCGCCACGGGCATCGTGGCGGAGCTCCAGCTCGTAAGGATTCTCAGGGTTAACGCCTGTGAGCAGGTTGATGTAGTGCGGAGTGTTTACCACTCCCCATGTGGTGCGGATGCGGAGTGTGAGATAGCCGTCCTCAGCCACCGTCACCCAGTCACGGACAATCTCTATCGGGTCCTTGCCATACTTGGCGTCATTCTCCTCGCCGAGCGTGGGCACGGGCATCTTGGTCCTTATGCTGTCAATCCAGTTGATGTGCACCGAGCGTACCCGATTGTCAGTAGGCGAAACGTTGTCGCCGTACTCCTCGGTGTAGTTCACCAGAGCGCGCACCTCCTTGTCGCCGTATGGCGACTTGTCCATGTTCGACGGGAACAGCGTTGTGTTATTGTCGAGCTGAAGCGTAAATTTCCCATCAGCCTGAGGACGCACAGTCACTAATGCCGTAGGGCGGCGCAGCTCCCAGTTGTCGTCATCATCATTGTCGCACGACTGCAAAGTGAATCCTGCAGTCAAAAGTCCCAGCACATAAGCTGTAAGTTTCATTCTTTTCATAATTCCTTTTCTCCTTTTTTATTGGTTATACATGTTTCTTTTTTCTCGTTCACCTGTATAATGCAACATCGGAGAAAACATTGCATCGCAAAATCATATTTTATGAAAAGAAATGTTTAAAAGCTATAATGTGGCGATTTCCATCAAATTGTTCTGTTATTTTAGGTCAGAAGAATGGCTATAGTATAATTTATAGTATATTAACTATAGAATCTTGCATTTACGGCTAATATTTTATACCTTTGCACCATGAATGTGATATATGGAGACACTAATGCGCAAATCATATCCAGAATGGGACTGAACTGCAAACGCTATCGCATTGCCGCCAATCTAACGCAACAGGAATTGGCAGTAAATGCCGGTGTGGGCATTGCCACAGTGAAAAATTTTGAAAACGGCAAGGCTAAAAATATTACTCTTGACTCACTGTTGAGACTGATGAGGGCAATAGGTATTCTCGAACAGATAGAGGCAGTGTTGCCCGAACTGCCTGTATCACCCTTTGAAATGGAGGAGATTCAGAAAATACTAAAGGGAAAGCAAAGGCAAAGAGTTAAGCATTAAAAAAAGAAACGACAATTATGGACAACATATTGAAAGTAAAGCTGTGGGGCAATGATGTGGGAAGACTCGCGTGGGATAAAAAAGGACGCAGGGCTTTGTTCAGCTTTTCCCCTTCCTTTGCAGCGAAGAAATACGATATTGCGCCATTAACTGCATCTATCTCAAATCCATATCTAAGGCAAGGCGGAATATACAAGGGTAACACCAACAAAAAAATATATAAGGGATTACCGGAATTTCTTGCCGACTCACTTCCTGACAGATGGGGAGAGACACTTATGGCAAGATGGAGCAAAGAGAATATGCCTAATGTGCATTTCACTCCTGTAGATGCACTGGCATTTATGGGCAAACGTGCTATGGGTGCATTGGAGTTTGAGCCATGCCTTGAAGAATGGGACAAGCCTATTGAGGTTGAGCTGTCGAGTCTGTATAAAATTGCAGATGACATTCTCAATGAGAGAACAAAAGTTCAGGAACATATTTCAGCAGCCAGCATGCAAAGCCTTTATCTTGTCGGCACATCAGCCGGTGGCATGCAGCCAAAGGCAATAATAGCAATAAATGAGGATGACGGCACTATAAAATCAGGGCAGATACCTTTAGACGGCAACTACAAATATTATATATTAAAGTTTGACAGAAACGGGCGTTTCCCTTACTCACAGATGGAAAAAACATATTACGACATGGCTGTATCGTGTGGTATAAAGATGATGCCGTCGAAACTTGTAACAATAGACGGACACCGGCATTTCCTGACTGAGCGGTTTGACCGTGAGGGAAAAGAAAAAATACATATCCAGACATTGGCTGCAATGTATCCTGAGGCTGACAGTTATGAGGAGCTTATGAAAGCTGCGCGTATGCTGAATATTCCAGACTGTGAAGTCTGTGAGATATTCCGGCTTGCTGCATTCAATATTTTGGCTGCAAATATGGATGACCATAACAAGAATTTCTCATTCCTCATGAAAAAAGACGGTCAATGGCATTTTGCACCTGCATACGACCTGAACTTCACAGTAGATGTTCACGGGTCATCACTGTATCATCGTCACGAACTGACATTATGCGGGAAAGACAGGGATATAACCAGCAGTGACATTCTTGCATTTGGTGAGGAGATGTGCGTAAAAAATGCAACTTCCATACTCAACGATGTTGAATATACAGTTCATCATTTTTCTGATTTTGCTTCTGCCAATAGTATCAACGAAGCATACATTAAAGAAATTGATGGATTTCTAAAAACAATAAGATAAAAGATCCGTCATAACAGTGCAGCTCAAAGCCACACCTGCTATGACGGAAAAATCAATTCATTTAAAACACATTCTTTACTTGTTCACCTGGAACTTTGTGCAGCCGTCCTTGAAGAAGGCGTTGATCTGCTTGGCGGCGGCAATGCCGGCGTTGATGTTAGCCTCGGCAGTCTGCGCACCCATCTTCTTAGGTGTGGTGAAGTAGCGGCCCTCGAACTTGGCAAACTCATCGTTGGCATCAGGCATGATGTCGGTGACGAACTTCAGGTCGGCACGCTCGGCCATGAGACTGATAAGCTCAGGCTCGTTGATAACTTCCTTGCGGGCTGTGTTCACGAGGATGCCGCCCTTCTTCATCTTGCCTACGAGAGCCTTGTTGATGCTCTGCTTTGTCTCGGGAGTAGCCGGGATGTGGAGTGAAACCACATCGCAGGTCTCGAAGAGAGCGTCCTGATTTGCCACGGCGTGAACACCGGCAGCCTCGATAACGTCGGCAGGACAGAAAGCATCGTAAGCATAAACGTCCATGCCAAAACCCTTGGCGATACGGGCAACATTGCGGCCAACATTACCGAAGGCGAGGATACCCAGCTTCTTGCCATAAAGCTCAGTGCCTGCCTTGCCGTTGTAGAAGTTGCGCACGGCGGCAACAAGCATACCGAACACAAGCTCTGCCACAGCATTGGAGTTCTGACCAGGAGTATTCTCAGCCACAACGCCCTTTGCCTTTGCAGCCTCGCAGTCGATATTGTCGTAACCGGCACCGGCACGCACCACAATCTTCAGCTGCTTTGCAGCATCGAGCACCTCGGCAGTCACCTTGTCGCTGCGCACGATAAGCGCATCGGCATCGGCAACAGCATCGAGAAGCTGCTGTTTCTCCGTATATTTCTCAAGCAGCACAAGCTCATTGCCTGCAGCCTCAACCTCTTTCTTTATTCCCTCCACAGCGGCGGCTGCAAAAGGTTTCTCTGTAGCTACTAAAACTTTCATAATTTCTTTTTATTACTTATTATCAGTTCATTGCCTCAAACTCCTTCATGCAGGCAACGAGAGCCTCAACACCCTCGATGGTCTGGGCATTGTAGCAGCTTGCACGGAAACCGCCAACAGAGCGGTGCCCCTTGATGCCCACCATACCCTTTGAAGTGGCAAAATCAAAGAACGGCTTCTCCAGTTCCTTATACTCGTCGTTCATCACGAAGCAGATGTTCATCAGCGAGCGGTCCTCAGTCTCAACAGTACCGTGGAACAGCTTGTTGCGGTCGATCTCACCATAGACGATGGCAGCTCTCTCCTCTGCCCTCTTTGCCATAGCCTCAACACCACCGTTCTTCTTGATCCAACGGAGGTTCTCGAGCATGCAGTAGATTGGAACTACAGGTGGAGTGTTGAACATGGAGCCCTTCTCAACGTGTGTGCGGTAGTCGAGCATTGTAGGAATCTCGCGTGGAGCCTTTCCGAGAGCGTCGTTCTTCACAATTACGAATGTTACACCTGCCATAGAGAGGTTCTTCTGGGCACCACCGTAGATGCAGTCATACTTGCTTACATCAACAGGACGGCTCATGATGTCTGATGACATGTCGGCGATGATGGGCACATTCACGTCAAGGTCCTTACGGATTTCAGTACCATAGATGGTATTGTTGGTTGTGATGTGCAGGTAGTCGATATCTGACGGGCATGTCCAATCCTTCGGGATAAAGGTGTAGTTGGCGTCAGCTGAAGAAGCCACCTCTACCACCTCACCGAAGAGCTTAGCCTCTTTCATTGCCTTCTTTGCCCATACACCAGTGTTCAGATAACCAGCCTTCTTGATCAGGAAGTTATATGGTATCATACAGAATTCCAACGAGGCGCCACCTCCAAGGAACAATACCGAATAACCCTCTGGCACCTGGAGGAGCTCTTTCACGAGAGCCTCTGCCTCGTCAACAACGGGCTGGAAATTCTTGGCACGATGACTAATCTCCATCAATGAGAGACCTGAATCCTGGAAGTCCAGACACTGCTTTGCGGTGTTCTCAATCACTTCACGAGGAAGCATCGAAGGACCTGCATTAAAATTATACTTCTTCATAGTTAATTTTGTTTTGATTATTTATTTCGTTTCTTATTATTCACGCTTAATTTTTATGTCACGTTTATAAATTGCGCTGCAAATTTACACTTTTTATCTTAAACTGCCAAATATTTTAGCAACAATTCATAAAATTAGGGCTACTATCTATCATTTTGCAATCTGCACAATGCAGAAATGTTACTATTTCACCAATTCCACTATTGTCTTCACCCCTTTTATCTTCTCACCACGCAGACTGGCAAGCAAGGCGTTGACACGCTTACGGCTGACAGCAGCGTAGGCATAGCGGTCCATCACGTCGATGCGCCCAATCTCGCCCGACTGCAGTCCGCCCTTCTTGCAGAGAAATCCCACAATGTCGCCCTTGCTGATCTTGTCCTTCTTGCCCTTGCCTATATAAACGGTAGTCATACGCGGCTCTGACGGAGGCGGCAGGTTGTCGTCGTCGATGACAAAAGTTTCAAGGTCAGCCTTTACAAACTCTGGAACATGCTCCCCGGGACCAAGCACGAAATATGCCTTGCCGTTTGCCTCCCAACGGGCGGTACGTCCCACACGGTGGATATAGTCATCCTCGGTCTGAGGCAGATGATAGTGGATGATGTTGTCAATGTCGGGAATGTCAAGACCACGGGAGGCAAGGTCGGTGCTGACACACACGTTTGCCGAGCCGTTGCTGAACTTATAGAGCGCATCCTCGCGCAGCTTCTGATCCATGCCTCCATGAAAGGCACTCACGGCGAAACCACATTTACGCAGATAGTCGGCGGTGCGCTCCACTGCGTCACGATAGTTAAGGAACACTATACTGCTGCTGTCGCCCTGACTACGGAGCAGACGGCTGAGGGTGTCGAGCTTATCCTTTACCGGACTTTGCACCTTATATATAGTGACACGTCCGCTCACCTGCTCGGTGTCATCAGTGAAATCAAGCCGTACAGCATCGTGCATTCTTATAAAATGCGGAATGTCCTCAGTATCTGTGGCAGACAAAAGTATGCGCCGGCGCACTCCCGGAAGTTGTTTCACCAGACGCGACATCTCATCGAAGAATCCCATTTCAAGACATTTGTCAAACTCGTCGATTATAAGAAAGCGTATGCCATAGGGATTGATATTGTTCTTGCCAAGATGGTCGTTGAGCCTGCCCGGAGTGCCAAACACCACATGCGGCTTGACCTCGCGCAGAGTCTTGTGCTCCTCCATGGCTGTGCGCCCGCCGTAGCATGCCGTGGAGCGCAGTCCGCTGCCCATATTCTTCATCACGGTAGACGATTGCAGCGCCAGCTCACGGCCAGGCGTAACCACAAGAGCCTGCACACCGCCATTGGGGTCGAGCCCTTGCACCAAAGGCAGAAGATATGCAAGAGTCTTGCCGCTGCCCGTAGGCGAGAGAATTATCACGTCGCCACTGTTTTCGGTAATTGCAGCAAAAGCCGACTGTTGCATGTCATTGAGAGCCTCTATGCCGAGTTTATTGAGTATTGTCTCAGTCATCTTCGTTGTCATTTGTTTCAAAAATCATTGTTGGCAGCGTGCGTCTGAGCACCATAAGGTCAAAATCCTTGTCAGGTATGATGCCGTGGGCACGCATGACTGTCTCCACTGACTTGCGCGCCAGTTCGGGATGATTGTTCTCCTCGCTGAGATGACACAGGCACACGGTTTTTATCCTGTCTGTGAGATTCTCCACCAGCGCCTCTGCACACTCGTCGTTGCTGGTGTGCCCCACATTGCTCATTATGCGTTTCTTGAGAAAATTCGGATACTTGCCGTTCACAAGCATCTCGCGGTCGTAATTTGCCTCTATCACAAGGCGGTTGGCACGGCTTATATAGCCTTTTATGGTGTCAGTGATAGTACCTACATCGGTGATTATGCACACGGTTTCATCCTCCGCTTCAATACAGTAGCCCACACATTCGGTGGAGTCATGAGGCACATCGAATGCGGTCACACTGAACTCGCCAACCTGATATGTGCGCTCCTTCTCGATATTGCGCACAAGCGCGGCATCCACCTTTTTAGGTACACAATAGTTGCGGTTTATGCCATGATGTATCTTGTCCGTGGTCCACACAGGCAGATGACACTCGTGGCTCACCACCCCCACAGCCTTGATATGGTCGGCATGGTCGTGAGTGATAAGAATATTGCTCACAAGCGACAGGTTTACGCCATACTCCCTTGCATGCTTTTTCAGCAGGCGTATTCCAACACCCGTGTCAATTAAAATAGCATCGGTAGCAGTACTCAAATAATAGCAGTTACCGCTACTTCCACTGCCGAATGAGATAAATTTCAGCATTTTGGTTATTATTTTCTGCAAAATTAGCAAAAAAAACGAGAAATACAAAATAAAATCATTATCTTTGTGGAAAATTTCAATAATTTTAAATTGATGAAGATGTATTTTTGTGTTTTTCGCAAATCGGTTACAGCATTTTTTGCGTTTACTGCCATGACAGCGGCCGTAAGTTCATGCACCCTTTACTCTTCTAAGGATAGAGAGATAGAGGTGACAGCCGAGGAGTTTGGCAATCATTTTTTCAATTACGAGCTGAAAGAGGCTGCCGCCATGGTCACTGATGACAGCCGCAAATGGATAGAGCTGGTGGCAAGCAATGTAGACACCGCTGTGGTGGAGGCAATCAGAAATCAGGACAAGGCGGCAACGGTGAGTGTGGACAACATCACAATGACCAGTGACACCACAGCCACGGTGGAGCTTACCGCCAACAACTATGTTTTGGCAAAAATGATTGATGAACAGCCTATAGTGAACAGCGGGATGAAGGTGTCGTTCGTCATGGTTAAGCACGGCAAAAAATGGCTTGTCAGAATGGATAGCCTATAGCAAAGTGGAAAGTGAGGTCACGGCTGAGGCGCGGATGCACTATAGGATAGTGGTCGCGATGATTTTCATAGGCAGGATTGACTGCCTTCATTCCAAAGTCGAAACGCACAATGAAATAGTCGAAGTTCAGGCGCACTCCGGCTCCGTAGCCCACCGCTATCTGCTTCCAGAACTCATCAATCTTGAACTGTCCGCCGGGCTGCTCCTCGTAATTGCGCAGTGTCCAGATATTGCCGGCATCAATGAACACGGCACCGTTGAACTTCCAGAACAGATGGGCGCGATACTCCATGTTGAGGTCGAGCTTCAGGTCGCCGGTCTGGTTGATAAAGTCGATATTTCCGTCGGTGCCCCGGAACTTTCCAGGACCAAGTGAGCGCACACTCCATCCACGTACGCTGTTGGCACCTCCCGAGAAGTAACGTTTCTCAAAAGGCAGCACCTTGCTGTTGCCGTAGGGATAGGCAATGCCCAAGGCGGCATGAAGCACAAGCTGGCTGTTGTAGTCAAGCCTGATGTTGCGGGTGTAGTCAATGTCCGCCTTGGCATATTGGGCAAAGGCGATGTTCATCACGCGATACTGCCCTAATTCGTTCTTCGATGTGTTTGCCAGTTTTGCAAATGCTCCGAGCAGATTGCCCGCCGATTCAAGGTTGAGCTTTATCGCGCGCGTACCATTATTATATATATAGCCCAGTCCCAGCTTCATGATAAGCATGTTCTCGTAGTTATAGCGCAGAATGGCGTTGCGGTTGTTATTGTCCTCAAGATAATCCTTGCGGAATGTCTCCGAAATCCACGGCATATACACATAACTCATGTCAATGAGGTCCACCTGATAACGGTCGTGGTGACCGGCGTTTGCCCACTTGTATTTCAGTGCGGCATTAAGCACACGACGGTGGTATTCGGGACGTTCCTGGTTATCGTACATCACCGAGAGTTGGGTGCTCATGTCGGAACGCTGCAGGAAATGGGTGCTGGCAAATGGCAACAAAAATCGTGGGAACGACAGGCGTGCCTCCACTCCATACTCCACGAAGTCGGAGTTGCTGTAGCCCTCCAGTCCGTGTATCGCCTCGTAGGCTCCACGCACCTGCACGCTCAGCAGTTCACTTCCCCTGAACAGGTTGCTGTTCTGATATGTCAGCGATGCGGCGGCTCCCAGGTCGCCGGCAGTATTGGTGCCTTCAGGTTCAAAACTGATTGTATGAGGTTTGTTGGTGCTTACCTGAATGTTACAGTCGAGAATATTGCCAGGACACTCCTTAAAATCGATGTTCGTGTATCTCACAGCCGACAGTCTGCCGAAGTTGTTGTATGTATTCTGCAGGTCATTTGAGGAATATGGCATCCCCTCGCGCAGACTGGTGTTGTTGCGCAACACTCTCAGGCGCAGGTGCATCTTGTCATCGGCATTGCCGTCGACAGTGACGCCGGGTATGTATCTTATTTTGCCTATACGGTAGAAAGGATGCAGCGTGTCCGCCACCGCATGTGTGCGGTAGGGCATAAGGTGAAGCGTAAGGTTAATGCTGCTGTCACCCCTCAGCGTATCGGCAGTGTAGCTGATAAAGTCCTTGTTGAACTTGTAATAGCCATTGTTCAACAATATGTCGGTGATATGCTTACGCTCATCGTTCAACCTGTTCACATTGAATCGCATTCCGTCTGTCAGTCTGTTCTCTGTCACGCCTTTTTGCGCCAGCGTCCGGGCTACCACCGAGTCACGTATGTCGTAGCTCACACCTTTTATATAAAAAGGACCTCCTGGATGAAGCGTGTATTTCACCCGGGTCTTCTTGGTTCCTAACGTCACGGTGTCGGCATCCACTGTGGCATGCAGATAGCCCTGGTTCTGAAGGGCTGTACGAAGGTCCATGCAGCTGCGCATGGTTTTCAGCGAGTCGTATATCACAGGTTCCTCGCCCATGCGCCTAAGCACACGGTTTATCCACACGGCGCTGTCGCGCCCAGAGAGCGAATAGGTGGAGAGCGGTATTTTAAATGCGCCAAACCAGCGCGAGTTGCCACGCTGGTGAACATACGACTTCAGCTGCCCGACATTTATGTCAGGATAGTTGCCGTCGACCTCTATTTTGATGTCGTCGAGCAGCATGTCGCCGTCAGCCACATACTTTGACGGTGAACATGCCTCTAACAGCACCAATACTGCAAATATGAGAATATATGTTATGCTACGCATGAAAAATCTGAGAAATAATGTGCAAAGTTAAGAAAAAATCTGTAACTTTGCAAAAGAAACGGATTTTTTCAACATTTTAGACACAATAAATTGAGCATGATAAGCAAAAATCAACTGAAACTGATACATTCTCTGGAGCAAAAGAAGTACAGAACACAAAACAGCCTCTTTGTGGCAGAAGGTCCCAAAACGGTGGGTGACCTGATGCGGCGAATGCAGCCGAAAATGATTTTTGCCACACAGGAATGGCTTGACAGAAATTCTTACGACGGCATCCATACCGTATGTGTGAGCGAGGGTGAGCTGAGACAGATTTCCTTCCAGCAGCATCCGCAGGAGGTCCTGGCACTGTTTCCCCTGCCTGCTCCCTCTCATGCCACTGATGCCCAAAATAATATCATTCTTGCCCTCGACGGAGTTCAGGACCCCGGCAACCTCGGCACGATAATACGCATTGCCGACTGGTTTGGCATCAACACCATCCTGTGCAGCCAGAACACCGCCGATGCATTCAGTCCCAAGGTGGTGCAGGCGACCATGGGCAGCATAGCACGGGTGAATATTGTCTACTGTGACCTTGTGCAGACGCTCACTGCCATTGCGGCAGACGGCGTGCCTGTCTACGGCACCCTGCTCGACGGCAGCAACATCTATAGTCAGAAGCTCACCGCCAACGGCGTAATAGTGATGGGCAACGAGGGCAACGGAATATCCGAGCCCGTGAGGGCACTCGTGACCCGCAAGCTGCTCATACCCTCATTCACAAAAAGTGACGACCATGCCGAAAGCCTTAATGTCGCTATCGCCACAGCCGTCACGCTTAGTGAGTTCCGAAGATAAAATTTTATTCCGGCACGGCAAACTTATTGCCGCTGGTCTCTATCAGTTTCTTCTTATAGCTGGCAGGATAACCTGGACGGGTAACCCTCACTGGCAGTCCCTCCTTTGTCATCTTGAACACTCCGCGGCTGGTCTCAGGACGCACGGTCATGTCGTTGTGCTTCACTATGAGATAGGTGGCGAGGTTGCGCCATGCCGCCAGCATCTCCTCAGCCCTGTCATGCGAGTATTTGCTGAGATAAGCCTTTGCCTTGGCTGGCGACTCCTTATAGAGAGCCATAGCCTCATCCTCCACGGCTTTCTGATTCTTGAAATAAGAATTGTCGAGCGAGTCGCGCACAAACTTCAGGTCGCCAAACATCTGGCTGTAACGAGGATACACCATGTTGCTCACCCAGTTGCACACCCAGTAGGCATTGTCCATCGAGAAGTGTGTGCCGTCGGCTCCCGGAGTGTTGTAACAGCGTGGAGCCTTTTCCACACAGCAATAAACAGGCGTGAACGCCACCATGTTGCCGTCGTCATTGCCATACCACAGGATGCCGCCTATCTCATTGGGCAGCCACGAGCGCATCTGGGCAACATACACCGAGCCCGTCTGCTGAGTGCTTATCGGACGCTCGTTGAAGTACGACTTGTCGCCATCCTTGTAGAAAAGCGGTGTCGGACGGTAGGGCATCTCCCATATACCGCCGCCCATGTCGCCGTCGAGGGCAAACGGTGTTCCCTCGTAATGGTCGCGCATGGCACGCTCAACGTCAGCCACCGACAGTTTTTTGTTTGGCACAATCCACAGGGGCATCGGCTCGGCATCCTTCTTAACACCTGCCGCATAGTCAACATACTTGTCCATGCCGTCGCCATACATGTTGAAATAGCTCCACACACGCGCCTCGCACGCCCTGCGCCCCGAGAAGTCGGGAGCGGCGTATGCGGCGTTAAACGAGAAGTCGGCATCCTTGCCGCTATACCATCCCATCTTGCGGGCATAGCTCACCACGTTCTTCGAGCACATCACGTTCTTCTTGTCCTTTTGGTTGAAGGTGGTGATGCGGCTCTGGTTGGCATGGGCGCAGATGCAGTCGTCGGGCACACGGAGCGCCACCCACACACACTGCTTGCTGCCAGGACCGCAGCCCATCATGTCCATTATCCACGCCTCGTTGGGGTCGCAGATGGTGAAGGTCTCGCCCTCACTGTTATATCCGTAGGTCTCCGCCAGGGTGGTGAGCACCCCTATCGCCTCTCTTGCCGTCTTCGACCGCTGCAGCGCCAGCGCAATCATCGAGCCGTAGTCGAGCAAGCCCGTGGTGTCGCACATCTCCTCACGGCCTCCGAAGGTTGTCTCGCCTATTGTCACCTGATACTCGTTGATGTTGCCCACCACGTTATAGGTCTCCGCAGCCTCGGGAATCTCGCCCATATACTTGCCGTTCTCCCAGTTGTAAATCTTGCGCATCTCACCCTTGGCATGCTTGCCCGCAGGGTAAGTCTGCAGCTTGATGAACATCCCGTAGTCGTCGCACGAATATGTACACATCACACTTCCGTCCGCACTCGCCTTCTTGCCCACAATCAGGTTAGTGCATGCCATTGCTCCGGCTGCCGCCGACAACAGCAAACTCAAAATAGAAATCTTTTTCAGCATATCATCAGTTTTTCCTAATTCTTAAACGAATGTATAGGTGCGGGGATTCTTCCCTTACGGTTAACGAAATCGGCGCAGCTGAACTTGTTTACCGGCATTATCGGCGCATAGCCCAGCAATCCTCCAAACTCCACCCTGTCGCCCACGCCCTTGCCTATCACCGGTATGATGCGCACAGCCGTGGTCTTCTGGTTTATCATTCCTATTGCGCTCTCGTCGGCAATGATGCCGGCTATTGTGGTGCATGGTGTGTCACCGGGGATGGCAATCATGTCGAGCCCCACCGAGCATACGCAGGTCATTGCCTCAAGCTTCTCTATTGTCAGTGCTCCTGCCTCCACGGCATTTATCATTCCCTGGTCCTCGCTCACGGGAATGAACGCTCCGCTCAGTCCGCCTACGTACGACGATGCCATCACACCGCCTTTTTTCACCTGGTCGTTGAGCAAAGCCAGAGCAGCAGTTGTTCCCGGCGCTCCGGCGTGCTCCAGTCCTATTTCGCACAGAATGTCTGCCACCGAGTCGCCGATGGCTGGCGTAGGTGCCAGCGACAGGTCGATGATGCCAAACGGCACTCCGAGCCTTGCCGAAGCCTCCTGAGCCACCAGCTGCCCCACGCGGGTAATCTTAAACGCTGTCTTCTTGATGGTCTCGCAAAGCACCTCGAAACTCTCGCCGTGGATGTTCTGCAACACGTGTTTCACCACTCCGGGACCGCTCACGCCAACGTTGATTATGGCATCAGCCTCAGTCACTCCATGGAAAGCACCAGCCATAAACGGATTGTCGTCGGGCGCGTTGCACAGCACCACCAGCTTGGCGCAGCCTATCGAGTCTCGCTCCTTTGTCTCTATGGCTGTCTCGCGCACAATCTCGCCCATCAGCCTCACGGCATCCATATTTATGCCGGTCTTTGTGCTGCCCACATTCACCGACGAGCATATAAAGTCGGTCTGCGCCAGCGCCTTGGGTATGGAGCGTATAAGCAGCTCGTCGCTCTGCGTCATTCCCTTCGACACCACGGCGCTGTAGCCGCCCAGAAAGTTTATGCCAATGGCTTTGGCGGCACGGTCGAGCGTGCGCGCTATCTCCACATAGTCGTCGGGAGTCTTGCAGCAGGCACTTCCCACCAACGAGATGGGGGTGATGCTCACTCGCTTGTTGACAATGGGAATGCCAAACTCGCGCGAAATGTCCTCGCCCGTCTTCACAAGGTTTCCCGCCAGCGATGTTATCTTGTCAAAAATGTTGTTGCACGTCTTTTCCAGACTGCTGTCAGCGCAGCCCAGCAGGTTGATGCCCATCGTGATTGTGCGCACGTCGAGGTTCTCCTGCTCTATCATCATGTTGGTCTCTCTGACCTCAGCAATATTTATCATATCTCCTATATATATAATAAGGTGTATGCTCAGATGCGGTGCATCTTGTCGAAAATCTCAGTGCGCTGGCATTTTATCTCCACGCCCATGCCCTCGCCAATCTTCATCAGACTGCCGCTGACGGTCTCGAAAGTGCTGTCAACCTTGCTCATGTCAACAATCATCATCATGTTGAAATACCCCTGCACGATAGTCTGCGAGATGTCGAGAATGTTTATTTTGTTCTCTGCCAGATAAGTGCAAACTTTTGCGATAATGCCCACGGTGTCCTTGCCCACCACAGTAATAATAGCCTTGTTCATTGTCTCGTTTTTGTTATGTTTTACTATTTGGTTGCAAAGTTACAGTTTTTTTCTGAGAATTTATTATATATGTGACGTAAAAATATAACTTGGTACGATTTGTGATGTGTTTTATATCTTGGAAACGCCTCATTTGTTCTTCAATCATCGAACATATGTTCTTTGGGGGTATCGCCACAGAAATATTATTTTATTGGTAATTTTCATTTTTTTTTGTCTCAAATAGTAAAAATGTAGTCTCAAATGGTTCAAAATGGAAAAACGTATTTGTTTTTCTGTTTTGTTATACGTAATTTTGCATTGTAAATCGTAGAATGAATATAAAATGTATAATGGCAGAAAAAGACGTATTACGGGAATGGAAATAACTTAATTGTAAAAATATATGATTTTATCGGGTTAATTATGGTTAATGTGGGGGGGGGGATTGCTCAATGCAGAATTTTTTTTGTATTTTTGCATTCGAAATGTTATGACGGGGTAACTGTTGACGTATGAAAAACGGTGGACAATGGCAGGTGAAAGACAATAAGACAATGTTACCGTTTCTGCCTGTTGGGGGATGCAACGGTTGGATTTTATGGAAGAAAGGCCATATTCGGTCATTCTGAAATGGACAGATTAATGGACAAAGACCAATTTTGCATGGTTGTCCAGTGTGTAAGTTTGTAGGAATGGAATATAATGACTAATTTTGTAGAAATTTTAAATATGTTATATATGAGACGTTGTAATAGTTTTTTAGGTTTTTGCATGGCTGCGACTATGACTATTTTGCTGATGTTGTATATGACACCGGTAGTGGCACAGAATGTGGCTGTGAAGACCAACACCCTTTATTGGGCTACGACATCGGTTAACGCAGCTGTTGAGAAGAAGGTTGCCGACAGATGGACTGTGGACCTCTCACTCGGATATAATCCCTTTACATTCTCAGAGAACAAGAAGCTCCGCCACATTGCCGTGCAGCCCGAGGCGCGCTACTGGCTCTGTCATGCCTTTGCCGGACATTTTTTCGGCGCACATCTTGTTTACTCGCATTTCAATGTTGGAGGAATAGACGTTCCTTTCGGACTGTTTCCCGAGCTTAAGGACAACCGTTTTCAGGGCGATCTCGGCGCAGTAGGCATAGCTTACGGCTACAGCTGGATGCTTCCGTCAAAGAGATGGAGCATAGAGGCGGAGATAGGCATCGGCTATGGCATAACGAGATACTCTAAATACAGGTGCTTTAAATGCGGCAGCAAACTTGCCGACGAGACGAAAGGCATGTTCATGCCCACCAAGCTTGCAATATCGTTTATATATAATATAAAATAAAGGTGTAAGGATGAAAAGATTACTGATTATGGCAATTATATTTGCGGCGGCATTCACCGCCTTTGCCCAGGCAGCCATTGAAAGCCGGCTTACCGGCTTCATGGCTGATGACTCGACAATGAAAATCACATACGTGCTTGCCGGAGACCAGACTGTGGGCAGCGACTATGCCCTGTGTCTCACGCCTTTCCTCTGCAACGCAAAGGGTGACTCGCTGTTTCTCGACCCGATAGTGTTCCGTGGAAAGAGAAACATGAGATATATGGAGCGCAGCCGGTTCTACGACAGTGTGCCGCAGACCACGGCTTCCGGGCTTCCGCTAAACGCCACACAACAGCGTGAGCTGACGCTCAGCCGTGACCGCTATCCATGGCTGTGGACTGGACGCATAGAGATGGCTGCTAAGAAAGAGATGGAGGGATGCTGCAATGTGGTGGACATGCCTCATGACAGTATCGGACATTTCGTCTATATCCCGCCGTTCATGCCGCAGCTGGAGTATGTGGAGGACAACACAGGCAAGGCTGGCGAGCTACAGAAGAATAATCCCGTGCTGCAGCACATAAGCAAGTACCTGCCTTATGACGACACACGCATCCTCCGCAAGGAGGAAGGCGCGCTCTACGTTCATTTTCCTGTGGCAAAGTCAACGTTGCTGCACGATTTCCGTGACAATGCCCAGACGCTCGACCGGATAGAATACATCACCAAGGCGATAATGGCAGACACCACATCGTCGGTAAAGATAATACAGATTATAGGACTGGCGTCAGTGGAAGGTCCGCAGCAGCGTAACTCCGCATTGTCTGCCAACCGCGCCGAGGCATTGAAGAAGTATATGCAACAGAAGGTACGCACTCCCGACAGCATGTATGAGGCGGTAAACGGCGGTGAGGCGTGGACAGAGCTGCGCGACCAAATCAGTGATACAGATTTTGAATGGCGTGAGAGACTGCTCGATATTATTGACTCCAGAAACTCTCCCGACAGGAAGGAGCGTATGATAAAGGCACTCGACAAGGGCAAGGCATACGCATATCTGAAGGAGTATATACTGAAAGACCAGCGTAACTCCGGCTATGTGCGCATATACTATGACTATGTGCCCGACACCACAGCCAAGATCATCAACAAGGCTGTAGACTTGATGAAGGAAGGAAAATATGCTGAGGCGCTCACATTGCTCGAACCTGTGTCATGTGACAAGCGTTCGCATAGTCCGCTCGGAGTGGCTTATTATATGACAGGCAATGAGCAGAAAGGTATGGAGTATATGCAGCGTGCTGCAGATGAGGGTAATGAGAACGCACGCCGTAACATTGAACAGATAAGGAAAAGAAATATTAATCAATAAAATTGTTTTGACATGAAAAAGTTTACTAACATGAATTTTGCCTATGGAGTGGCGGTGCTGCTTGCTGGCGCAATGGCTTTCTCAGCTTGTTCATCTGATGAGGAAGTGGTTAACGCGAATCCGTCATTCGATGGGGAGAGTGTGAAGACGCAGTTTGCAATCAACATACCGCGTGCTGCACAGGTAAAAACCCGTATGACGGGTGACAATACTCAGGCAGACGGGACAGGCTTCTTGGGAATGAAGAATATACGTCTGTATCCTTTCACCTTGGCTGGTATTGATATGGCGGGCACAGAGGATATCGCATCTGTAATCACACTGGCCCCTCTTACGACAAGTGATATTTATGGCACAGATGACAAGAATCGTTCCAGCAAGATTTACAGCGATGTCACAATACCTGTAGGCACCAATCATTTCCTGTTCTATGGTCAGGCAGCAATAGAGGCTGCAACTGACTTTGCCAATGGCAATTTGACAACAACGTTTGATGGTGCTACAAGTGTGAGTGATATCACTTTCGCTTTGAAGGATGTCCTTCCAGCTAGTACTGTGCCTTCTGACAATGAACAGGCTGTAGCTTTGCTGAGTGTCTTGAATGGTGTTGAAAGTGTTGAGGGGTGGGATGCTTCTGCTGACGATTCGCAATTAAAAAAATTGTATGATGACTTTGTGAAGATGAAGGCTGGTTCTGCCTCCAGCATAAAGGCAGCTTTAGAGAGTCTGTATAATGCTGCGTCTAAGTTGAAAACTACAGACGATGATGTTGCAGCTAAGATTATGGCAGCAATTACAAATGGCAGTATATTTACTGTTTTAGGTGATGCCACAAGTGGTTATACATTGTCAACAACTCTGAGTTTCCCTAAAAATCTGAATTTGCCTGATGGTGCGGTGGCTGTTAATTATGATAAAGATGCCAGTGGTAAATTTCTTTATGTTACCACAGGTCAAATCATAGGCACTCCTGGTGCAGATAATAACATAAATGTCGCAAATGTAACCTATCCTGCATCGTTGTATTATTATGCGAACACACCACTTAAGGCTTCTGATAACTCTGTGGCTAATTGGCCAACAACAACAACAGACTGGTCAAACGGTTTTACAGCCACCGAATGGAAAGATGCGGTGCTTGCCACTACCCGTTCTATAGCAATGAAGGACAATATCAATTATGGTGTGGGTAATCTTGCATTGGCAGTTAAGACTGGTGCGACGACTTTGTCAGACAAGAAAGTCGACGATGTACAGCGTACGATAACAGTAGGTGCCAAAACCTTCCCTATTACGGCAATTCTTGTCGGCGGTCAGCCTGATAAGGTGGATTATAAGTTTGCGCCTTCTGCCACTGCTACTTTCGGAAAAACAATTTATGATAAGGTAGAGTTAAATATTGATGAAACCCCAAAGTATTATGCAAATTATGTGAACGGTGATGCTGAAATTTGCAACTATACTTTGGCACTGCCAAATACCAAAGAAAGTCCAAATATTGTTCAGTTTGCCATTGAGCTTGAGAATAACTCTGATGTAGAGTTTGTTGGACATAATAATCAGATTGTCTATAAGGGAAGTAAGTTCTATCTTTTGGGTAAGCTTGACCCTACCTCATATAAGAATAATACTGAATATAATCCTAATGCTGTTACTGATGTCTTTAAGTCTGACTATAAGACCACAGCAAAGGTTACTATCACTTCTTTGGAGAATGCCTATAACGTGATTCCTGACCTCCGTGCCACTAACTTGGAATTCGGTCTTTCTGTAGATTTGGAGTGGAAGAAGGGTATTACCTTTGATGTAGAAATTGAGTAAACAAAGTATTCTCAGGAAGCCGGATTTTCCGAGCATGTTAACTTACTTGGCAAAGTATCTTAGGATAAACGGTAAAGTATCTTAGGATAAACAGCAAAGTATCTTAGGATAAATGGCAAAGTATCTTAACATACTTTCTGAGACAACAAAAACATGGCGGCAGCCTTTCGTAGGGCTGCCGTCAACAAAGCCCTCAATAAGAGCCCGAGGATAACCGTTAATCTTCCGAAGGGCTGAGGGAAGAGATTTATGAATTGCGAAGTTCATACGGGAACGCCCTGTAAGGGCAATGTGTGCATAGCCCAGGGCAACGCCCTGGGTGATGAGAGACGAGGAAAATACGCCCTGCAAGGACATAAGCATAAAAAATAAGTAAAGAAATGATGATGATTAACGCTTTTGCCCTTTCAGGGCGATTTCTCAACTGTCATATTTTACCCAGGGTGTCGCTACGCTCTGCCCGGGGCTCTGTGCTTGTTGGGCTTTCAGCCCGTTTATATAGAATGTTCGATGTTAGGAAACTAGTGATTGTGGCAATGATGGTGACATTGGCGTTTAGCTCCTGCATTGATGAGGATATGTCGGATTGCGGCAAAGACTATACCGTCAACTATCAGATGCGGCTGCACACCAACATGCAGACGGAGATAGACTCAGAGCTGTCGGCACCCGAGGAACAGCCAATGGCACGGAGGTTGGAACAAGCCTTGGCAGACATATTCTCTGATGTTGCTCGCGATCTGGACATCAATTTCTATGCTAATAATGGACAGGCACATCATGAGGCACATCAGATAAATGCCGCAAATGCCTCGTTCACCATCTATCTTAAGGCAGCTGACTATCGTCATTTGGCATGGGCAAATGTGGCTGCCAACCCGGTTCTCACCCTCTCCGGACAGGATACAGACCAGCAGGTAAATATAGCCAATGTGCCAAATGACACCATCGACGGGCACAGTCACGGACTGTTCACTGCCCGCAAGGACATGCCCGTAAAGTCAGAGAACTACACCTTCACCGTTCCCCTGTATATGCAGAACAGTGCTACGGCATTGGTCATCAACCGCAATGGCGTAGTCGTGGATGACATTAAGGCGTATGTGGTTGGACTTGCCAATGACTTCTCCGTAAACGACAGTGTGTATCACCATGAACGTACAACAGCTGTGCGCACCACCCGTATGGATGAGGGGGGGCACACCTGTCTGCATACAGCGGGATTTCCTTCTCTTGACAGTATGCGTTTAAGAGCGGGTGAGGCTGATGGTATCTGGAGCTATCATGTGTATGTGACCGTCAACGGAAAGATAACGGAGACAAAACTGTATGTCAGAGAGCCTTTGAAGGCTGCCCAACTAAAGATAATAAAGGTAAATCTCAATCCTGACGGGAGTGTTACTACCGAGGCACCTGAGGTGGGTGTAAGCGTAACACTCGACTGGAAACCCGGCGGTGACTATGAGATAGAGATATAAATGAAGAATTCTCGTGCAAGCCGAGTGGAGAGCCAAGCTTGCTTGAGCTATCCCGAGGTGCAGCCGAGAATCGATGAAGTCAGTGAAGAGTGAAGAATCGACGAAGTCTATGAAGAAGAAAATGTTAAAGAGCAAACAACACATATATATAATAATGGTGGTGTGCTTGATGTCACTTCTTTCATGCAGCCACGATGATGCCGGCTCTATAAATGAAGAGCCGGCAGAGACAATTACGCTTCTCATTGCAGCTCCGCAAGGCAGTGGCACAAGGGCAGTGGGGGACCCGGGCGAGGCAGTAAGTGAAGGCGAGTACTGGGACGAGCTGGCTGTCATCATAGCTTATACGGAGTTGGAGGATGAGACTGACACCGGCAATCTTCCCGTTGTTGTGAAAATCCTGACCAAGGATGACTTTGAGCGTTTGCCTGTATATACGGGCACCACTTACAGACAGCTCAGGTTGTATGTACAGAAAGGTAAGGTGCATATCTACGGCGTGACTTATAGCAGCGATGCTGTCAACAGTCCTAAGGCTGCCATTCAAGGGTGTACCACGGATGAGGCAGTTAAAGCTTTGCTCATCTCCAACGACTATGCCTCGGGAGATGCAAGCCAGACAGAGAAGTTCCTGAGTGTTGCCACGGGATATTATCAGGACGACCAAAGTGGCAATCTGGCGGAATATGAGATAAGCAAGGATGCAGACAATGGAGAACTGAAGCCCATTCCCTCCATGCGCCTCACCCGCTTAGCCACGAAGATAGACATACAGTGGGACGCGCAGGATGCCTACACACAAGGATATACAGATGTGAAGGTTGAGAACTTCACCTTTTATAATACATCTGAAGGGGCAGCAGCAGGCAAAGGCAAGGGGTGTCTTTTCCCTGAATTATATACAGGGACTGAGACTTTTGCAGGACAGTCCCTATTCGTGAACACATCAGCTGTCAGCAAGCGCAACGGGCGTGTGTATCACTATGTATTCCCAAGTAAAGGAACCCCTCATGTGAAATTTAATCTTTCTGCCACAAAGGACGGTGCCGTGAGACAGGATTCTTACACCTTCCAGTTTCCTGACAAAATACAAAAATCCACATGGTATAAGGTGAACACCACTATCCGTGGGGTGACGGGAGCAACTACTATAACACTGAATAATTAAGGATAAAAAATAATATGCTGAGACACTTACGCAATATATTGATTGTTTTTCTATTGCTGTCAACTCATTTGGCGGCAAAGGCTACTGTCTATTATGTGACGTACGACGGGCAACCAGTCACCGATGGCTGGCGGACAGTCACAACCTTGGCAGACGCGTTCAGTAAAGCTAAATCTGGAGATGAAATATGGATACAAGGCTCTGATGATGTCACTAAGGCTTATCATATTACGGCAGGTCTCACTGTGAAGTCGGGCGTAAAGGTATATGGCGGCTTCAAGGGTAATGAGACCGGCATCGGTCAGCGTGAGTATCAGGGAAAGAAACAATATAGGCTAAGATACCGTTCTTTAATCAGCCGTGAGGTTAATTCTCACATAGACCATGTGCTTACCATGGATCTCGATCCTGCGAAGTCGGGCAACAACAACACTCTGCCAACCATAGTGAACGGTCTGTCGCTCAGCAACAACTTGCCGCAGGATAATGCCAGCAGTTTCACAGAAAAAGGAGGTGGTATCTTTGTAACTGGTGACAACAGTCAGGGCGGTGCCTTTCACATAGAGCAATGTTGCTTAGTGGAAAACCGTGCAGCCGAAGGTGCCGGCATCTATGTGGACAGTAATGTGCAGACAACAGCCTTGGGCGAGAATCTGATAGACCATTGTGCCGTATTTAATAATGTGGCAGGCTCACAAAACGTACTTGCCAACAATGGTGGAGGATTGTATATAGCCGGTGCGGCTACGGTGGTGAACAGTGTGATATTCAACAATGTCAATGGTGGTGTCAGGGCAACGGCAAAAACAGATAACTCTGAAAAGGCAAAGATTGTAAGCTGCAGCGTCACCCGCAACAGTGGCTCCGGCATAGACGGTCCTGGCATGCCGGTCTATAACACCGTTATCTGGGGAAACACCATCTTCACGACAAGTGAGGACACCAAGCCTGATTTTTATCATTCCGCCTTCTCCCGTGCCACAGATGAGGACAAGCAGAAAGGCAACATCTATCTCAGTATCAGGAACAGGGACACGGAAGGTCCAGATTTTGTATTGCCTTCATTGAGACGAGGTTATGATGCTGACTTCAAGTTGCTTGAGGATGACCTCTATCCTTATTGGGACTGGGAACCGAACGGTGTCACCATTCTTGTGGACAGTGGTGACAACAGTCTCTACGATGCCAGTCGTTATGGCAGTGTGGATATGAACGACGAGCCCCGCGTGTATAATGATAAGATAGACATTGGCGCCTATGAGTATGAGCCTGTGTCGGGCAGCCGCATACGTTATGTTAGTATAGACGGAATGGGGCGTGGAGCATCTTGGAGCGATGCCTCCAATGACCTGCAGGCAATGATAGACGAGCTGGCAGAGAGCGGAGGAGGAGAAGTGTGGGTAGCCGAGGGTACTTATTCGCCTAAGGTGCCACTGGTGTCGAGCCTGCCCTATACCGCTACCTTCCGCATGAGAGACGGCGTAAGTGTATATGGAGGTTTTGCGGGAACAGAGAAAGACAAGACCGAACGTAAGAAGAAAGATGGCGGCATGCCTTGGGACTTTATTCACGAGACCACGCTGCAGGGAGCCAGCTATATAGGCTCAGTGACATGGGGCAATAACGAACTGTCAGTTTCCAGCGACTCACGTCATGTGGTGTGGTTTGCTCCCTTCTTGCCCGATGGCGGCGCAGAAAAGGAATTTTCCACCCTTACCAGACTGGAAGGCTTTACCGTTAGGGGTGGCAATGCCCAGGGTGGTAATGGAGAGACCGACTTCCTTACAGACCGTGGCGGCGGCATATACATGAAGGGGCAGAATATCATGGTGGAGAACTGTATCATCAAGGAGAATGCGGCTATGCGTCATGGTGGAGGTGTCTATATGGCAGATGGCGCCAGACTGCGCACATCACTTGTCTATAACAATAATGCTGGCGACGATGGCGGTGCAGCCTATGTGGAGCATGACGGACTGATACACCGTTGTATGCTGGCAAACAACTATGGTGACAACGGTGCTGGCATTTATCTGAATGCCATTGCCGACAAGCCCACAGCCGTGACGGCATCTACCAATGTCATCACCAACAACACTGCCCGCAACAACGGTGCTGTGTATTGCAACCTTGGAGGTGTGCTGCTGCATAACACCATTGCCAACAACTACTGTCCGAAGTCTGTAGATGCTGCTTATACAAATACTTCACAGACGGGTGGCGTGTATATCAACGAGTATGCGCTGCTTGTCAACTCAGTGTTGTGGAACAACCGTTTTGGCAGTACGGGTGAGCCTGCGGATGTGCCAGTATATGCTAAAAATCCTACTAACGCCAAGGTGCGTTTTTTATATAATGCCATATCGGGTGCCGACAATGCCATCTGGAACTATATCACACAGGAGGGAACTGTCCGCATATTGGAGAAAAATCAAAAGGAATCTAATGAGACCCTGAACGGTCCTGCATTCTCCTCAGGGGGTGTCATGACTTCAAATGATGTATTGAAAAAAACTTATGGAGTACAGCAGACTTGGACAAACATCGATTATTATTGGAAGCCAATGAAGGGAAGCTCTCTTTGGTCGGCAGGTATGCCTCTGCCGCAGTTCCCAAATGAGGTGCAGCTGGTTCCTGAGCTGGATGTAGAGGGAAGACTTTTTGCCGAAAAGCCTACAATTGGTGCCTTCCGTGGTGATAATATAGATATACGGTATGATGCGACGACCGACCAGAACAAGCTGATTGTATATGTGGCTTATGGTCATGCAAGCACGTATGACGATGGTCGTGACTGGGACCATCCCTATCGCTCCATCAATAATGCCATCAATTATCTTGCCGATCTTCCTAAGGCTGAAGTTGGCGGCAGGACGCTGGAGGTAAGGGTTATGGAGGGTGACCTGTGGCCCCGTTATGCCTATACAGATGAAGACGACCGTAGTGCCACCATTATATTTAAGAATACTGCGAGTGGTGCGAAGCTTCGCCTCGTGGGCGGCTATTATAGGGATGGCAATAATGTTAGGCGTGCCCCGATAGAGCATAGGTCGGTGTTGAACGGTAATCCAGACGGAGAAGCCCTGGAAAATGGTTTCTATCATGTAGTTACTGTAGAGGAAGGTGCTGACATAGAGCTGGACGGTGTGCACATTGTCAACGGCTATGTCGCTCCAGATGTTGTCATGCCGCATGGCGCAGGGCTGCTGGCATACGACAATGCAAAGGTAACGTTGCTTAACTGCACCTTTGAGGACAACACTGCCGTTACGGGTGCCGCCATCTATGCACCCTCCACTGCAACGGTCACCATGCGCAACTGTGTGGTGAACAACAACACCTGTTCCACACAAACCAATCCTCTCATTGTGGCAGACGACCTGACCATGGAGCATGTCACCATTGTCAATAACGTTGGTGTAGCAAAAGTCTCAGGCAGCAGCTCCTTTGCCGCCGGCAATACTTCAGGCAACACCTTAGATGTGGCAACAGTTGGAGGTATGGGTGAAGGACAAAAAGGTCAACTCAACTTTGCCAACCCCACCAATGATGTGGGTGCCAAGTTAGGTTTCGACACTTATCTTGGCGGTTATACTGTCTTCCGTCCGTTGACCAGTTCCAATGATGTTTCTGTTATCATAAACAAGGCAACGGGCACATCGTCAGAAAACACACAGGATATCACCACTCTTAATGACCGTGACTTAGGTGGTGTGTCCGACCTTGGAGCCTATGAGGCGGAACTGCCGAAGAAAGGAACGGTAATCTATGTACGTGATTACGGTAACACCACAGAACCTGGTGGTGACGGCTCGTCATGGAGTGAGGCGATAAACGGAAATTGTACATCGTATAGAAATAATCATGGATTCCAAGGGTATGATGCTGAGTTGTACAAGGAAAATAAATTCTTGACAGGTTTGCAGTGGGCTGTTGATGAGGCTTATTATAGGTCATTAAAACGAAATGCGGATAATTCGATAGAATATACAGGAAAAAGTGTATATAAGACGGAAACACCAGGCTCAGGATGGAAATCTTCCACCTTACAAGTGTCTTCTATTGTAGATGCAAACAGGGTGCAGGTGTGGGTAGCAGAAGGAGAATATTTGCGTCGTGAAGGCTTCTTTATGAGAGATGGTGTAGATGTGTTCGGCGGTTTCCCCTCTACAGGAAATCCTGGAACGTATGAGCGCCAACCACGTACTTATGAGACTATAATTGAAACAAATACAACAGAAGAAGTAAATAGCTCCGATTTTAATAATTGGGGACAATATCTAACTGATACCGGGGACTATATATCAGAAAAATCAAAGGGATGGAAAGTTGTTGATTTTTCTTCGGAAGAAACTGGTGGTGAAAATGGTATGGCTGCTAACGCTATAGATGGTAACGAAAATACATTGTGGCATACAATATATAACTCAGGTAATGGTACGCAAACGAAAAATCCTCACCATATCACAATTGACTTAGGGGAAATCTTGAATATTAAGACGGTAAATCTTAAACATCGTCGATATGGATTTACGGTAAAAGTTTATTTGTCTGAAACGCTGGATGATATAGATGCAAAATTAATTGCTTCTGATTCATACGCATCATCAGATAATAACAATACAAAAACTAAAACAATTAATTTAGGAAAAACTGTCAATGCACGTTTTTTGAAGCTTGTATTTACTAATCCGTCAAATAGTGATTATGCTGATATTAAAGAGATTGGTATAAATGGTGAATATGGGGCAGAATCAACGTATTATGATATAACTCATGACCTTAATGGTTATAAAGATGCATATGAAGGTAGCAGGGTGCTTACTCAACCATTCCCATATTATGTTTATGATAGTAAGGTAGGTGGTAGTGACATAGCTCACATGGAGTTGAAAAATAATATTGCTCATGGTTTTGTCTATGATACTTCTTGGGATGGACTTATTATTCAAAATGGAAGGGTAAGGATTCGCCATCAACGTGATGGAGGTGCAGGTTTAGCACTTCGTTATAATGGGCATATTAAGAATTGTATTATTAGGAATAATGTGAATACAGCAAGCTGGAGTACTCGTGGTGGCGGATGTTTCCAAAATGACGGTATAATAGAGAATAGTATATTCTCAGAAAACGATATAGTAGGAGAATCAGGACAATATGTTTATGGCAGTGCTTTATATCTAAGAAGTGGAATTGTATTCAATACGTTGTTCTCTGGAAATAAATTGTCAGCAAAATGTAATGACCCAAGAGGTACTGCGATATTTTTTGAGGTCGCAAAATTCTATAATAATACTATTACGGGAAATGTCGGTGCGAGCACGGTTTATTCCGGGAATTATTTTGCACAGTTCGGTTATTCGGGATTATTGGAGATTTATAATACGATTGTTTATGGCAATACACCAACGAATAATCCGACATATGGAGACACAAAAGAATTGGATTTTGAAACTCAAGCTGATGCAATAAAGATAACAGATTGTCTGCTGAAAAACAGTGACGCACATAAAGACGGAATTAATAAATATGCTGGGATTAAAAACATCTATTATATGGATGACTATCCAGGTGCGCAGCTATTTCAAGATCAGTCAGTAGGAGATTATTCTTTGCATAAAACATCTCCTGCTATTAATAAGGGAACAGATGTACTTGGCAAGGATTTAAATGGTAATGAGGTTACTTTGCCATCATACGATGCAGATTACACCGACCGTATTAAAGACTGTAGAGTAGATATAGGTGCATACGAGTTTGAGAACATTGCGGGCACTACACCTGAAATCGTAATTGCAGCAGACGATTCTAATAGAAAAATGGCGGTGTATTATGTTACACAGAATGGTAATGAGACGGGTGACATGAGCGGAAGCAGCCTTGCCAATGCAGCCTGTGCCACAAAACTACAGACAGTATTGGATGCAGCTGGAGAATATGCAAGAAAGTCTGCAAAAGGTGAAGTAGATAAGGTGGATGCCGTAATTGTAAAGGTGGCTGGCTATGCGAACACCAATGCAGAAAGCACTCCCTATCATGCCACGAAGTTGGCAGACGAAAAAGATCCACAGAGTTATAGCTATTCTGTGCCATACGGTGTTACCTTGATGGGTGGATTTAATGACCAGGCAGCGGACTGGAATGACAGTGCAGACAGAAAGAAAGACGATAACGGCAATGTGATACGTGACGTTATGAAGTTCCCTACGGTGTTGAGTCCAATTAAGAAAGCTACGGCTACGACGACACAGGATATAAACGGTTACCATGCTGTTACCTTTATGGAGAAACCTCAAGACTGGACAGGCGCAGATGTCAAGACCATTATTGACGGTGTGTATCTGGAAGGTGGTGCCGCCACCTCTTTGGCAGGTGAGGGTAATCCCAATACGCAGGGCGGTGGTGCCATTGTGCCGGCATGGGCACATGTGAGAAACTGTGTGGTACAGAATAACACTGCCATGTATGGTGGCGGACTATATGTGCTGCCAGGAGGAACAGTGAGTGGCTGTGCCATTCTCCATAATACGGCAGAAAAGGAGGGAGGCGGCATTTATGTCTCCGCAAAAGGTCTGACGACAGGCTATCCTGCATACCTCATCTCCAATACTATTGCCGATAACGAGGCGCAGTTGGCTGGCGGTGTGTATAGCGAGAAGGGAGCAGCCATGTTTGCCAATTCTGTGATATTCGGCAACAATGCCGGCAGTAACAAGAATGTCTCGGCAGACCTCAATCCAACAAAGGCTGAGTTGTTTGAACAGGTGTATAAGAAAGCAGATGGAACGTCGGAGATTGAAGAATGGTATCCTTTCAATAAATGTTATGTGGAGGCTGTGGAGTTGCCAGGCAACTTCTTCAATATGTCTATGATAAACGACAAGACAACTTATTTCAATGATGACGATGACTATACTCCGAAGCCCTATTCGCTGCTTATCAGTCATGGTATGACCACCTATTTCCAGCAGCAGTTGGAGGCTTTGCTGGGTGTGGCTGCATACGACATGAGAGGAGTACAGAGAGTAGATTATCCGGACGATAAAAATATATCTGTAGATTGTGGCGCATACGCTGTGATAGATGCGAAGGTTCAAGACAAAAAGCTGGTAAAGCGTTTGTTTGTATCAAGAGGCTTGAATGTGATTATGGGCGACGGTACATATATCGGACAATCATTCTATACGCCATTCTCCTGGCTGGGCGATGCTCTGGAATATATCAGGACCGTGCGTGAGAATAATGTGCCGGGAGCTAAGGAGGCTGAGTTTGAGATATTCGTTGCCAGTGGAACCTATAAGCCAAGAAGAAGGCGTGCTGATGCTCATACTGTATCTGGTGGTGTGACAGATCAAAGGCAGAACTCGTTTAGCGTTCCATATAACGTGAAGATATATGGAGGGTTCTCTGGTTATGAGACGTATTGCTCACATGAGGATGGCGGAAGTTACAGTCCTGCTGGAGTTGACGGGACACTTTCGTTTGTTGATATCACCGGTTATGAAGCGGAAGAAATAAAGAAGGACATACTTGACAAGCGTGAATATTCCGACTATAACGGCAATAATATTCTGGAGCCATGGGAAATGGCTCATGGAACAATCTTGTCGGGAGCTATTGATATGGAGGGAAATGAGCAGAACACCTACCATGTACTGTATAGTGACAGGGGCACAAGTACTGGTGATCCTGAAACGCAAAGCGTGACACTTGACGGTCTGACCGTGATGAATGGCAAGACGAAAGACTTTTTGTATAGTGAGACAGGTGGAGATGATAACTCTGAGGTAGGCTGTGGAGCTGGACTATACAGCAATGGTGTGGATTATAAGATTGTGAACTGCCGCTTTATGGACAATGAGGCTGTGCGTGGCGGCGGTATCTATGTGCGCAACGGCAACCTTACTTCTATTAACTCTGCTTTTGCCGGGTGCAGCACTGTAGATGACAAGAGTGGAAATGCGGCAGGTGGAGGTGTGTATATGGCTGTTATCGGGGCAGCTACAGAGCCTATAGGTACTTTCCGTGCCGTGAATACCATCTTTGTAAACAACACTTCGGTGGGAACAGGTGGTGCAATACATGTGGCTGGAGGCTCTGTTGACTTGATGAACAACACCATTGTGAGCAACAAGACCGCAACGGGACCTGTCATCAGCTCTGATGCAAATAAAAAAGTGAAGATGGTCAACACCCTGTTGTGGAACAATAAGTCTGACAGTGGCAGAGACAGCACAATCCCCGGGGCTGTGGATATAACCTATTCTGCAAGTGACATCGACTATAATGACTTGTTTGCCGCAGGCAATACGTGGCATAATTTTAAGTTAGTGTCAGACAATATGGATTTGTCGGGACCGCGCTTTGCTAATCCCAACATGCAAGTGGGTGCGGCGAACTATAATCCGGTAAGCAACTGGAACCCGATAGCACAGTCACCACTGACAGATACGGGTAGCGGTAAGGTGGCGCCTGATGGAAGTGACTATACGCAGGATGCAACATACGTTGGTGATGCGCAGGCTTATAGAGACTGGTTTAAGCTGTATGCCAAAGAATATATCAGTGACTACATGGGGAATGCCGATTATCTTCGCTATTCCGGTCCTCTTAAAGAGGACGGGACAGCGGATAGCCGTCCTATAGATATCGGTCTGTATGAGTATCAGTACAGGCAGGACTTCTCTACTATGGACGCCATCTATGTTGACGTATTCAATAAAGGTTTGGGAAATGGTCAGAACTGGATGAATGCCACCGACGACTTGCGTGGTGCCATTATCGGTGCTTCCAATCCAACTTCAAACAATAATAAAACAAGACGTGTTTTTGTGAAGGCAGGAGAATATGTGGATCCGTTAGTGGCTCTTGGCTCGACATACGCCTTGCATACGGGTGATAAAAATGGTTTGGAATGGACAAACCTTGAGATATATGGTTCTTGCACAGGTACTACAATAGAAAACAAGGTGCGGGAGACACAGGATTTCAGTGCGCCTACGGTGATACATAATTACCCGGACATAAAGGCTCAAAAACTGTTGGATATATCTTCTGATAAGAATGTATTCCTCTCTGGTATCACGTTTATCAATAATACGGGATGCGGTATCTATGTCTCCTCAAACTCTGCTCCATTGACATTGAGGAATGTGGCAATCAGGGCATGTGACGATGACGGCTTACTGTTTGATAAGAATACGGGAAAAGTTCTGTTGGTCAATACGCTATTTGCCGACAATAAGAAAAATGGTCTGAATGTGGGAAGTGTAGAGGGAAATAATATCACTCTGGTAAATACTACATTTGCCCAGAATGGTACGGATATGAGCAAGAGTCTGCTGAATGTGTATAATTCTACCTCATGGAATAATACAACGCAGCACATGATTGCTGACAATGTTACAGAAAAGGATAATATATATTATAATAAGGTGTTTATTGCGGGTACGGTGAATGATGACCTGAATGACGGTCCCCGTTTCCGTGACCCGGATAATGCAAAGCTGGAAGACAGAGATTATCGTATCCGGCCTAACTTCACTTTGCTGAATATGGGTAATGAGGCTACATATAAGACTAAGGCTGGTGTTGCGGACATGAGTGCGGAGAAAGATCTCAACAATGTGGTGCGTGTGGTAGGTAATATAGATATAGGCGCATATGAGTTTGAGTCAGATCTGCGTCCTATTATATATGTAAAACCCGGATTGCTGAACAGTGATAAGTCTGGCAAGGATTGGGACAATGCCATTGATGATTTACAGGATGCTGTGGATTTGGCTGGAATGTATGTCAATGCTAATAAGGATAAAACAAATGCATACGTCTTTGCGCATCATACTCTGAAAGACACAGAGACATTGCAGGTGAAATATCAGGGTGTAAAGGTGTATGGAGGCATGAATGATGAGGCTACCACCGATACCGAAACGGACGAGATTGTGACGGATTTGTTGGACAAACGTGTTGGCTTATTGGAAAGGGACAGCCGTTCGGAACTGAACGGCGGACTGGTCATATCAGGTGATAACAGTGTCGTGGATGGCTTTGAGGTGAATGTTTCTCCTGTTATTAATAAAGGTATATTGTCTACTTCTGTGGTAACCAAAGATGTTATCGGCGCAGCTGACGGCATTCTCTATAATACTTTGGTGAAGGGAAGTGTGAGCGGTGTGAAGACTGTCAATGTGACTGCCACGGGTGAAATAGAAACTGCCACGAGTAACGACAACAACCGCACGGGCGCTGCGGGTGACAACAGATATGTCACCACAGATGACTGGGAATATCAGCTGATGGAGACATCCGCAGATATTGACGCAGGAACAACCGACATTATTGACTATATCACGATGGTAGGTCATAGCCGTGACATCGCAGGCAACAAACGTATCCGCAACACTGTGGACAACGGTTGCTTTGAGACATGGAACATTACAAAGGAAATGACAGCGGACAATGTGGTTACGGAAGATGACTATCCTCACGGCAAGTCGGTGGTGTATGTGCGCCATACCGATGGGACCGGCAATGACGGCAGTGTGTATGATGGCGGTGCCGAGCTGCTGATTACAAAGAATTATACTGATGCCACACCTTTCAATCCCGGTTTCCTGCTGCTGGAGCATCATGCAGGATTGCGTGCCAACAACAAGGCTGTAGGTCTGACACACTTTGCCGTGGAGAGAAACATAGGTGCCTCGGGTACAGACATGGCTGTGATGCCGTTTGAGGTGACAAGGACGGAAGGCACGGCTATGCTCAGTCTCTACGATGCCGCCACACGTGCGGGCTATAGCTATCAGTATAGTGGAACAGACGGCGCATGGACGGGCACAAACTATAACACCTATAGGACTCCGATTACCACAGGCTGGCTGTTGGAAGGCATGGCAGGCAGCAAGGTGCGCTTCTTTGGCAACTGCTATGTGGAGAATGTGGATGCGGGTAAGAGCATCGAGTTGCTGAAGAATAACTTCAATGAGCCATGGACTTCTTCTTCGTCAGGTGGAAACAGGTTCACACATAAGGAGAACATGAGCTGGAACCTCTTCGGCTCGCCATACCTCTGCGCCATGAACTACAGTGATATGAAGTATGGAAGGGTGATGTATGGTTATCATAACGGCGCTTACACCACGCTCAATACTATAGACGATAATGCTGAAGGCTATATTCCTGCCGGTGATGCTGTCTTTACACAGACTGCCACTCTGAAGGAGAGAGAGACCATTGAGGTGGAGATTCCGACGGCAGGCAACACGAAGTCGGGTACGGCATATCTGGGAAGTAAGGATATGGCAGTGGCTCTTTCACATGCCAATACCCGTAGTGGTGGAGACGGTCAGGAAGACAGGCTGCAACTGAAGGCTGTGCCTGTAGGTGAGTCACGGTCGGACTTTGACATAAACGGTGATGGTGTGAAGTGGATGTCGGCAGGCAGACCGCAGATTTATGCCCGGCAGGGTGGCGGCCGCTACTCGTTGCTCTCGGCAGTGAACAAAGAAGGAGAAGTGAGTGTTGGTGTGTCATTGCCCGAGGCTGGCATGTACACCTTCGCCATCCCCGGAGACTGCAACGTGGATGACTACGAGACGGTAGTGCTGAAAGACAACGAGACTGGCAAGACGGTGGATCTTCTGGAAGGTCAGTATGACTTCTCTATAGCAGAGGCTGGTGATGTGGAAGGACGCTTCACCGTAAGCTTCAACCGCATGCTGAATGACAAGACCGATAACGTATTGCGTATTTTTAGTCCAAAGCGGAATATGGTAAGAGTAGAAGGCTTGTCACAAGATGACGTAATCACAATATATTCTGTATCTGGCGCGACTGTAACCAGTCGAGTTGCATCTTCATCAGTGGAGCAGTTTACTGTCGCTGCCGACGGTATTGTGCTGGTAGAGGTAAAGCATAACGGTAAGGTTGTAGTGAAGAAAATAAGAGTGTAGGTTAACTTTATTCTCCAACTTTTTGGCTGCTACGATTTTTTTTTGTACTTTTGCAGAATAAAAACTAAATACAGAAAACGAATGAAAAAGAGCATAAGGAGATGGAGACTGGCTGTTATGGCTGGCATGATGTCGATTGCCGCGCCGGCACAGAATCTGCAAAAGGGTGACTATGGTTATTTGTACTGCCACATGAGCGGGAGAGGGGAGTGGACCGCGTATGCGCTGAGTCGCGACGGTCTGCATTTCAACGACCTGATTAACGGTGACCCGGTATTCTCGCCGCAGGAGCATGCAAGGATTGAGGGCGGCACACGCGATGCCTATATCTGCCGCACCCACGACGGCAAGGGCTATCTTATGGTGACCACCGACATGTGTGTGGCTAAGAGCAAGAAATGGGACAACTACGGCATAGACCTGTTGCGGAGCGATGACCTGATAAACTGGAAGTCGGTGACTTTCGACTTCCGTAAGGGAGCCGGAATCTTCAGCGACCCGGAATCACCTGATGTGTATAAGGACTGGAGCACTGTTAACCGTGTATGGGCACCGCAGATATTCTGGGACCCAGACTACCGCTGGGCTGACGGCCGTCAGGGCGGATATTTCATCTACTACTCGCTGTGGAACAGGGCTGAGGAGAAGTATGACAGAATGTACTACTCGTATGCCGACGAGACATTCACCACCCTCACCAAACCGCAACTGCTCTTTGACTGGGGATATGCCACCATTGATGCCGACATAAACTACTTGCCGGCGGACGGGCTGTATCACATGATGATAAAGAAGGAGGGCGGACAGCCGGGATTGTTCACTGCAACTGCAAAATCGCTCACAGGACCGTGGGGGGAGCCTGTGGCTGACGACTATATTTACTTTGAGGGCAAAAAGAAGTGTGAGGGAGTGTCGGCGTTCCAGCTTGCAGGCGACGACACATGGCGCATAGGCTACATTGAGTATTCGTCGAACCCCAAGCACTACCGCATCTGCAAGGCTGACAAATTTATGCGCAACTTCAGTGACCCTCAGGACATTCAGGGAGTGGGGGCACCACAGCACGGGTCGTTTATGCGGCTGACAAAAAAGGAATATAAGCGCTTGCAGGCATGGTCGGACGCTATGGAGAAACAGCGTAAGGAATAATATCCGTGGTGCGGAAAAATTTACAGACACAACAAACTGAAATATGCGAAATACAGGTTATAGGGGTAACAAGGGCGATTATCGTTACATCACTGTCGACAGGGATGTGCAGTTGCTCGAATTTCTTATTGAGGAGGCGGGACAGAGCCGCTCGAAAATCAAGGCAACGCTGCAGGGTAGGGGCATCAAGGTTGATGGCAAGTGTGTGACACAGTTTGACTTTGCCCTGCGTCCCGGCATGGTGGTGGCGGTGAGCATGACTAAGAAAAACAATGAGGGGCTGAAGAGCCGTTATGTGAAGATTGTGTATGAAGACCGCTGGCTGGTAGTGGTGGAGAAAAACATCGGCATACTGTCGATGGCGGCAGGACATTCGTCGCTGAACGTGAAGAGTGTGCTCGACGACTACTTCCACAAGAGCCGTCAGAAATGCCGTGCCCATGTGGTGCACCGACTGGACCGCGACACCAGTGGGCTGATGATTTATGCCAAGGATATGGAGACGGAGCAGATTCTTGAGCGCAACTGGCACGACATTGTGTACGACCGCCGTTATATTGCCGTGCTGAGCGGCGAGATGGAGAACGACGAGGGAACAATAGCCAACTGGCTGAAGGACAACAAGGCGTATGTCACCTACTCATCGCCCGTGGACAATGGCGGCAAGTATGCCGTCACCCATTATTTCACTCATAACCGCACCACGGAGCACTCGCTTGTGGAGTTTAAGCTGGAGACTGGACGCAAGAACCAGATTCGCGTTCACTCTGCCGACATGGGGCACCCCGTTTGCGGTGATGTGAAATATGGTAACGGTGATGATCCGCTTCACCGTCTGTGCCTGCACGCTTTCCTGCTGTGCTTCCATCATCCTGTGACAGGAGAGCCGATGGAGTTTGAGACTCCTGTGCCGTCGCAGTTCAGGATGCTGTTTAAACATTAAAGTAAAAAAGAAGACTATGGGAAATTTAGGATATTATCTTGCTCTTGTTGCTGCGATAGTCATTGGCGTTATCCTCATCAAGAGATTTGTGAGCTGCCTGTTCCGCACCATCGTTACGCTGGTGCTGGTAGCCATTTTTGCCTACATTTACTATTATTATCTGCGGGGATAGTTTTTTATCTTCGCTGATGGCTTACACCAGCAGCAGACCGATGCTTACCATCAGCCCGTAAATCAGAATGTTGCGGGCTGTCTCGCCGAGGCAGGTGTTGAGCGCTCTGCCGCTGTTTATCCTTTTTATATTATAATAGGTGGCGATGTGCAGCGGCAGATAAATAAGCGGCAGGATGAATGCCAGGATATGGCCGTTCTGCCAGTATACGAGGTTGAGCAGTGTTGCGCCCACGCCTGTCAGCAGGTATAGCCTGCGCCCCCATTTTGCGCCGAGCCTTACGATGATTGTCATCTTGCCTGCCTCGCGGTCGGTGTCACGGTCGCGGTAGTTGTTTATTATCAGCAGTGCGTCTATCACCATGCCGCAAGCCAGCGAGCCTGCAATTGCCTGCCATGTCACCGTGTGAAGCTCTATATAATAAGGTATGCACACAGGAATGATGCCGAAGAACACTATGACCAGCACGTCGCCAAGTCCCATATAGCTGAGGTGGGTGGTGTAGAGAAAGCAGAACACCACGCAGAGCACTCCCACGAGAATCATCTCCAGACCGCCGTAGTATATCAGCGGCAGTCCCACGGCGCATGCCGCACAGGTGGTGGCGGCAATGGCACGCTTCATGGCGTCGAGGGTAATCCATCCCTGGGCACAGGCACGCTTCGGTCCGAGTCTCGTCTCAATGTCGTCGGTTCCCTTCAGATAGTCGAAGAAGTCGTTGATGAAGTTGGCGTTTATCTGCATCACGAAGGCGAAGAGCACGCACAGAATGGCTGGAATCCACTTGAATGTGCCTTGTGCATAGTAAGTGTTTGCATCGGTGTATGCCAATGCCAGTCCTATCATCACCGGCACAGCCGCGCCGCTCAGAGTCTTGGGGCGGGCAGCCAATAGCCACGCCTTTGCCGAGTTTGTCTTTATGTCTGTCTCTTTTGTCATTATTGCCATGTTTTTGTTTCCTTTTGTGCTTTTTTGCCGTTGCCGGATGCCGTTTTGCAGGCTTTTTGTATCTTAAAAAGCGTTTTTCCGCTAAAGGATTTGCAAAAATAATATATTTTTCGTAAATTTGCAAAAATATTTTCGTTTTTTTATGATAAAGAACACGGCAAGTCTTGATTTGGTAGAGTTTGTGGAGCAAAACATTCTGCCGCAGTACGCCAACTTCGACAAGGCGCACGGATTGAGTCATGTGATGGCGGTGATACGCCGTTCCATTGACTTGGTGCGCTCCACGGGTGCCGACATCAACATGGTGTATGTCGTTGCCGCCTATCACGACTTGGGACTGTCGGGACCGCGTGCCGTACATCATCTCACAAGTGGCAAGATTCTTCAGGCTGACAGCCGTCTGCGCCGCTGGTTTTCCGATGAGCAGATAAAGATAATGAAGGAGGCGGTGGAGGATCACCGTGCCAGCGCCAGCCGCCAGCCGCGCAGCATCTACGGCAAGATTGTGGCTGAGGCCGACCGCTGTCTTGAGCCCGAGACGGTGATAAGGCGCACGGTGCAGTTCGGACTTTCCAACTATCCCGGGCTTGACCGCGAGGGGCAATGGCTGCGGATGAAGAAGCACGTGGCGGAAAAATATTCGGTGAACGGATATATCAAGCTGTGGATTCAGGGCTCGGAGAATGAAAGGCAGCTCAACACGCTGCGTCAGCTGATAGCTGATGAGCGGCTGTTGCGCAGCTGGTTCGACAGGATTTATGATGAAGAGAATGAAGAGTGAAGAATCAAATAATCAAAAATAATCACAAAACAAAAAGAATCAATTATGTTTGAAGGACAACCAAAAGGTCTTTATGCGTTGGCTCTTGCCAACACAGGCGAGCGTTTCGGCTATTACACCATGCTTGCCGTCTTCGCATTGTTTTTAAGGGCTAACTATGGATTGTCGGCTGCCATGGCCGGCATTATCTACAGTTCGTTTCTAATGCTTGTTTATTTCTTTCCGCTTTTTGGCGGTATGCTTGCCGACAAGTTCGGCTTCGGTAAGATGGTTACCACGGGTATCATCATCATGTTTGGCGGCTATCTGCTGCTGTCGGTGCCGCTTGGCGGCGACACCGTGGCATTGTCGGTGATGCTGGCGGCGCTGTTGCTCATAGGTTTCGGCACGGGACTCTTCAAGGGCAACCTGCAGGTGATGGTGGGTAATCTCTACGATGACCCCAAGTATGCCTCAAAGCGCGATTCGGGCTTCTCCATCTTCTATATGGCAATCAACATCGGTGCGCTGTTTGCCCCGACGATGGCTGTCAAGATCAAGGAGTATGCCGAGGTGTCATTAGGCTATTCGTCCAATGACGCCTATCATTTCTCGTTTGCCGTGGCATGCGCCTCGCTTATTCTCTCCATTGCCATCTACTATGCGTTCCGCAGCACGTTCAAGCACACCGAGGGAGGCAAAAAGGATGCCGTAAAGGGCGATGCGGCTGTGGAGGAGCTGTCGAAGGAAGAGACAGGTCAGCGCATCATAGCTCTCTGCCTTGTGTTTGCCGTGGTGATATTCTTCTGGATGGCATTCCATCAGAACGGTCTGTCGCTTACCTATTTTGCTGATGAGTTCACAGCTCGCTCCTCTTCAGGCGTGCAGGGCATGGCGTTCGATGTGTGGAATCTCGTGCTCGTGATATTCATAGTGTATGCCGGTTTCTCACTGTTCCAAAGTAAGACCACAAAGGCAAAGAGCATCTCGGCTGCCGTGATTGTGGCTGCCGTGGGCATTCTTGTTTGGAAATATCAGCAGCTCACCGGCGAGGTTGAGGTGTCTGCCCCAATCTTCCAGCAGTTCAATCCATTCTATGTCGTTGCGCTCACCCCTGTGTCAATGGCAATCTTCGGCAGTCTTGCCGCCAAGGGCAAGGAGCCGTCGGCACCCCGCAAGATAGCCTACGGTATGATTGTGGCTGCCGCTGCGTTTGCCCTGCTCATGTTCTTCTCGTTCGACCTGCCAATTCCTCAGTCTGAGATAGGTCCCGACGGAACACCTGTTGCAATGCACGTGGCAGACGTTTCTCCCAACCTGCTCATCTCCGTTTATCTCATCCTCACTTTCGGCGAGCTGTTGCTCTCGCCCATGGGCATCTCGTTTGTGTCGAAGGTTGCACCTCCCAAGTATAAGGGAATGATGATGGGCGGATGGTTTGTTGCCACTGCCGTCGGCAACCAGCTCGTACTTTTTGGCGGTGTGCTTTGGGGAGCCATCCCTCTCTGGAGCTGCTGGGCAGTGTTCATGGCGGTATGTCTCGTGGCAGCACTCTTCATGTTTGCCATGATGAAGCGCCTTGAGAAAGTCTGCTGATATTATTAGAAGAAGTAAAAGGGAGTTAGAGGGAGATAAAGGAAGTATATCTCCTTCTATCTCCCTTAACTCCTTAATTTCTAAAACATCCATATAACTCCCAGTTTATAACAACAAAAGGTTGTATGAAATTCAAGAATATATTCCTGTTGCTTTTAGCTGTTCCGGCATTGTTTGCGGCATGTGATTCTGACCGTATGGCAAAGCGGGTCTTGGCTGATGCCAGCCGTATTATGTCTGAGCATCCCGACTCGGCATATAGCCTGCTTACTGGCAGCGATTCCCTTTTTGCTTGTGCAAGCGAGCCGTTGCGCATGGAATATATACTGTATACAGCCGATGCCGGCAACAAGGCATATATATCCTTTACTACTGACAGTATGCTGAAGATTGCCTCAGCCTACTACGATGTTCACGGTGATGCCAATGAGCGTGTAAAGGCTCACTATCTTCTTGGTTGTGCCTATCGTGACATGGGCGATGCAGCTGGGGCATTGCACGAATATTATGAGGCTGTGGAGAGCGCAGATACTCTCAGCAGCGACTGTAACTATAAGCTCCTGTCGTGTGTCTATGGACAAATGGCTGGTGTGTATGGTGTGCAGTTTATGCCAAAGAAGGCAATAGATGCATGTTGCCGATACAGCAAATACGCTTTGTTGGCGGGTGATACTCTAAATTGGATTGTAGGCATGGAGCGTTGCATTCCTGAGTATTATTCTGCAGGCGATACCGCAAAGGTATTCCAAGTTACAGATAGTGTTTCACGGTTATACAGACGTTATGGATTTACAGACAAGGCTTCCGCTGTATATCCTGTAGCTATTGCTGCCTATATTGAACAATATAATTATGACAAGGCAGGTGAGCTGATGAGGCTGTTTGAAACGGAGTCGGGACTTTTTGATAAGGATGGTAATATAGAGAAGCAGCATGAGCATTATTATTATAGTGTTGGTATGTATAATCTTGGTATCGGCAGATTGGACGCTGCCGAGAAATCATTCCATCGTCTGCCTCAATACGGTTATAATTATGAGGCTTTCAAAGGACTTCTGCAACTATATCGGCAAAAAGACAATAAGGATTCGGTGTTAAAATATTCGCGTTTGCTTGAGGATGCCTTGGATGAGGAGCAGAACAATTTGGAAACAGAAAAAATAGAGAAAGTTATTTCCGCCCACAATTATGCACGTCATCAAAAGGCTATGTCGCAAATGTCTGCTAAGGCAGAATGGCTGGAAACTGTGCTTTGGTGCATCTGCGTAGTTGTTGCAGTTGCATTAGTTGCCGTTTGTTGCAGAAAAAAGATAAGAAAACATCTTTTAAAGAACAATCCGCCCGTAGTCAATGAGGATTCTCTTCCTGCTTTGGCGGATAATGGTGCTGATGATTTCGAAATAAAGTCCGATGACATGCAGGCGGTACTTGTTTCCGACATTGTGGCTAAATTTAGAAAGGCATGCGAAGTGTCTTCTAAAAAGAATAGAATATCCGCTAACGACTGGACTTTGCTCCTTGACGAAATCCGCCAGTGTATGCCGTTATTTTATGGCTTTCTTTTTAACAATGAAGAACTTTCCGACATTGAGCGCAAGACGTGTGTGCTTGTCTGCCTTAATTTTCCGCCGGCTGACATTGTGATTTTGCTCGATTCTACATCGCAGAGCATCACCAACTTCAAGCGTAAAGTCAACAGAAAGCTGTTCAATGATGACAGCGCCCGCACTTTGTCGCGTAATTTGCATGAGTTGTGCGAAACTGAGAACTAAAACTATCTGTTCTTTCTTATTTTATTGAATAATAATCTTTTATATCAGTACTGATGTAAAAGAGATGTATTATCTTTTTGAATATTTATGTGCTAAATTTACAAGATGTAAAACAGGTGTAAAACTTTTGACTATAAAATTTTGCAGTTATGCAGAAAATCTGTACTTTTGCCGAAAAATTAAATTAGATGAATAACAAAATGATTAAAAGAACACTAATTATTACATTTCTTGCATGTGCAGGATTTATTTCATCACATGTGTATGCGGCGGATATCGTGCCGGTGAGGAGTCAGAAAATATATTATGGTTCTAAAGTTGGCGGTGTCTCACGTTCTCCTATGCGTTTACCTATTATATATATAGATGCTCGCACGCTGATGTTTGAGGATTCACTTATTGGCCGTGAAGTGACAATCCTTCAGAATGGGCAGGAAGTATATGCGGATACGATCGGGGTTGACGGCAATATTGTTTTGCCTGACTGCTTGAGTGGAGAATATGAACTACATTCACAAAAGTTGCAGAAATAATACAAAACTCTAACGTAAGTGACGAAACAAAACAACAATTAACCAATGCCCTTGTCATTGCGAATGCAAGTAATCATCTATGGGCAAAAGATAATTAAATTCATTATGAAGAAATATATTGTATTTTTATTGTTATCAATTTTATCTATCCAGACATTTGCACAAAATGCAAACAATAATCTTGCAGAGAAGTTAGGCAAACATCTCGTAGCTGACATAAACATAGGAACGGGTACAAAACACAACTGCATGACTACAGCAATGGTCATAGACGTAAAGCTTGGATGGAAAGTAACGGAAAGACTCTATCCTTTTGCTAATGTTGAATCTTCACGCACACTGTTTGAACATGCCAACGGCAACAGCTGGCTAAAAACAAACGCATTAGGTGGAGGTTTTGGATATACATTATCAAAAGCTACAGAAAAGGATAGGATACAAGTAGACGCAAGAGGATTTGTAAATGCTGCAATAGGAGATGCAGACTGGAAACGCACAAGCTATAATGCTGAATTGCGATTACAAATATACGGATTTGGAACCATCAGCGGCACTTACCGATATTCAAAATCCAACACAACAGGTCTGCCGGATCACAGTGGAATAATATTCAGTATCGGACTTGGTTTATGATTGTTTTTAAAGTGGGCTTAATAAAACGTGTTACAGGATTAACCATTATTGAGATATGGGAAGATGGAGAACTTGTTGCTTCTGACGTTGTGAGAATTTGATGCGGCAAAATATGCGAAAAGTATTGACTGCATTATTCATCATATTTGAATCAATCTCTGCAATAGCTGCGGAGATTGATTCCGTGTGGCTTTCTGCAACATATTTTGTGACATTTCCATCGGTTACAAAACGAAATGTTGGGAACTGTCTCTAAATGCCAATAATCTGTTTGGTACATCACGGTTTGAACAGCGTATCTTGGGCAATACTGTCGAGACTTACAGTATAACCAGTTTGCGTCCAAGAGAGTTTGTCGTGTTTCTGCTCTTAGCTGTCAAATTATAAATATTGCGTTATATAAGATACTTAGATATGAAACTACATTTATTTTTTATTTTGTTTTGTTTTACATCATACCGTTGTGGCCAATCTGTAGAAAACAATACTACAGATGAACCCCAAAGTGAAATCGGACAAATAGATGTAAAGCCTATAGATAACACAAAGGAAATATTCAATGCGGATGATGTAATTTTGTACACTAATTATAATGTTGAATTACCTGTAAATATTATAGAGGTTAAGTTGAAAAACAATTCTGGAACATCTATTATAACTGGTGTGGATTATGCTGTGGAGCATTATCAGGATGGTGATTGGAAAGAGATTCCGTTGCACTACGCCTTTAATTCTATAGGAATAGTTGTTCCGAATGGAAATGTGAGACATTTTAAAATTGATTTACAACCGGAAAGACACAAATATATCCAGGGATTATATAGGGTTAGGAAACCTGTGCTGTTAGGGAATAAGCAGCAATATGTTTATGCACAATTTGAAATTACTGCAAAATCAGGAGTGTATATGGAAATCGGGAAATAGGTGATTTGCCTTGTCCTATAAAAAGTTGACAGAGTGCCATCAACTTTTTATAGGATAGAATATTATTTTATCACAATGGTGCTTACGGGCTGCTGCCTTATCTCATCAAGAGCCATAGCCCTATACTTCACCTTTGCAAAATTGATTGCCTTGAGGTCTATGCACCGTATCATGCTGTTGTACATGGTGCGGTAGTAAATCACTTTGTTGGTCAGGTCTGACACCGATGTCCATTGAGTGGCGCTTGGAATGTCTGACGGAACCTTTCCGTCCTTAAACTCTATGCCTACGGGAATATCAAAGTTGTTGAGTATCTGGAATGCCTGCAGCACGGTTTTCAGTGCTGTTGGCTGTTTGGGGGCAGATGTCTGATAAAAGGCGGCGCGCACAAACCGCGATGGAGGAGTGACATCGCCTGGAATGCCGAGGAATCCCGTACCTGCGCCAAACGGAGACAACGTGACTCCTTCCATGGTTTTGCTGTCGGCTGCTCCGGGATAGAGGTTCACATAATTATTAAGATTAGTGACATGCCACTCAAATCCTGGCGAGTTGGTGAGCACACCTATCTTATTTTCATAAAACTCAGGCTTTCCGCCAATAATCTCCACTACCACCTGCCGTCCGCTGCCGTCGGCTATGCGCCAATGCACAGTGGAGCCACGTGAATCGGCAAAAGTGACATGCACTTGCCTTATTGCAGCCACAGCCTCGTCAACAGTCTTGAAGCTTGACAGCAGCCACGGCACCAGCTGCAAGTCGGAAATAGTAGATTCACTGTGTGCTGAGTCATATTGCTCATATTCGCCGTAATTTGGAAAATAAAACAAACCGGCGGAAAGTCCCGCCTCGTTAATGCCTTCTGACACATAATCTGCCTTCTCCACAGCCAGACCCACATATCCGTAGCGTGCCTCAAAGCGCATGCCTGCCTTTGTGCCGTTAAGCAGCCAAGAGGTTTGCACGTGACCGCGCGGAACCACCACATAGCAGCTGTTCAAATCGCTGCCTCCCCATTCTATTGTGCGTGCCAAAATTTTTGCCCCGTCACCTGATTTCAGTGTGATGCCGGTACATGCCAAGGCTTTCCCTGCCACACAGGCAAAGACTGCCGCAATAATAAAAATCTTATTCATACGTTTCTTCATAGCTAATTGTTTTTATAAATTTCATCCGGCTGCAAAAATACACATTATTTATTATATGTCAGCACTAAATAGACATTTTTTGTTGATAATTACATAAAATTTGCTATACCACTCCTGGCGGTCTTTTCTTTTTTATTGAAACCGCAGAAAAAAACGCAGGATTGTTTGGATATATGGAAAAAATGATGTATCTTTGCCGGGAGAAAATAAATGACAGAATGATTATGGAAGAGACAGCCGCCATACAAAAGCCCCGCCGCATTCCCTACGGCATGATGAACTTCGTGGCAATACGCGAGGACAACTGTTACTATGTGGATAAGACCAGGTTTATAGAGAAAGTCGAGGAAGCCAACAAGTTCTTCTTCTTCATCCGTCCCCGCCGTTTCGGCAAGAGCCTTACCATGTCGATGCTGCACCATTATTATGACATAAATCAGACCGACAAGTTTGAACGGCTGTATGGCGACCTGTACATTGGCAAGAATCCCACGCCCAACCACAATAAGTATCTTGTGATTTATCTCAACTTCGCCGTGATAGATGCAGAGTTGGGCAACTACCGCGGCTCGATGGATGCGCATTGCAATACAGCATTCAATTATTTTTGCGATGTTTACAGGCAGTATCTTCCTGAGGGCATCAAGGAGGAGATGAACAAGAAAGACGGGTGTGTGAAGCAGCTTGACTATCTGTATAGCGAGGCTCAGAAGACCAATGCAAGGATATACCTCTTCATTGACGAGTACGACCACTTCACCAACAACATTCTCTCTGATGCATCACGTCTTGATGAATACAAAAGGGAAACGCATGGTACAGGCTATCTGCGTACTTTTTTCGACACTATCAAGGCAGGAACATATTCTTCCATAGAGCGTGTGTTCGTTACTGGCGTAAGCCCTGTGACTCTCGATGACCTGACCAGCGGCTTCAACATCGGCACTAACTATTCACTCGCTTACGGCTTCAACGAGATGGTGGGCTTCACCGAGCAGGAGGTGCGTGAGATGCTTACGTACTATTCCACCCAGTATGAGTTTCACAACACTGTCGACGAGCTGATAGAGACGATGAAACCCTATTATGACAACTATTGCTTTGCAAAA
>Ga0129317_1000111_pt1 | contig 102130 bp, 76 predicted proteins | sample Cm1ome_FD_94430 | JGI IMG/M metagenome (GOLD analysis project Ga0129317, IMG submission 94430) | Eastern black-and-white colobus group fecal microbial communities from Wisconsin, USA - Cm1105 metagenome | ecosystem: Host-associated > Mammals > Digestive system > Large intestine > Fecal | place...
AGACTCATGACGCTTTTGGCGTGCCTCGTGCTCGTAGTATGCACGGCATTTGCCCAAAAGACAGTTAAAGGTACCGTAATTTCTCAGGAGGACGGTCAGCCTGTCATTGGCGCCACAATCAAGATTGTAGGCTCTAAGACAGGTACCACAACCGACATCGACGGACATTTCTCAATAAGTGTCCCCGATGGCAAGAAGCTCCAGGTGAGCTATGTGGGTATGACTACCCAGACTGTTACGGCAAAGAACGGTATGACGGTGACTCTTGTTGCCGATGGACAAGTGCTCGGTGATGTTGTTGTCACCGGTATGCAGAAGATGGATAAACGACTGTTTACCGGAGCTGCTACTAAAATTGATGCAGATGCTGCCAAGCTGGACGGTGTTGCAGATATCAGCCGTTCGCTTGAAGGTCGTGCTGCCGGTGTGAGCGTGCAAAACGTTTCTGGTACTTTCGGTACCGCACCAAAGATTCGTGTGCGCGGTGCAACAAGTATTTATGGTTCATCAAAACCTTTGTGGGTTGTTGACGGTGTAATCATGGAGGATGTAACAGAAGTGTCTGCCGATGATCTGTCATCGGGTGATGCTGTGACATTGGTAAGCTCTGCTATAGCAGGTCTTAATGCCGACGACATTGAGAGTTTCCAGATATTGAAAGACGGTAGTGCCACATCTATCTATGGTGCCCGCGCCATGGCAGGTGTGATTGTCGTTACCACCAAGAAGGGTAAGGCCGGTCAGAATAAGATTTCGTATTCTGGTGAATTCTCAATGCGCCTAAAGCCAAGCTATAAGAACTTCAACATCATGAACTCTCAGGAACAGATGAGCGTATACCGTGATATGGAAGCTGCCGGTTATCTTAATTTCTCGGATGTTTACCGTAATGCAGACAGTGGTGTGTATGGTCTGATGTACCACATGATTAACCAGTACAACAAGTCAAATGGTACGTTTGGACTTGCAAATACAGCAGAGGCACGCAATGCCTACCTAAGAGAGGCAGAATATAGAAATACAGACTGGTTTGACGAACTGTTCAACAATTCAATTTCAATGAATCATGCCATCAGCATGTCAAGCGGTACGGACAAAGCATCCTATTATGTGTCTCTTTCTATGCTTGACGACCCAGGATGGAGCAAGCAGAGCAAGGTTAACAGATATACAGCCAACATGAATGCTTTGTATAAGATTACGGAAAGATTGTCGCTTAATCTTATCGGCAATGCATCTTACCGTAAGCAGAAAGCACCAGGTACATTGGGGCAAACCATTGATGCTGTAAATGGTGAGGTAAAGCGTGACTTTGACATCAACCCCTATTCGTATGCAATGAATACGAGCCGTGCACTTGATGCCAACACATTTTATGTACGAAACTATGCTCCATTTAATATCATGCATGAGCTGGCTAATAATTATATGGATTTGGATGTGAGTGATTTTAAGTTTCAGGGTGAGCTAAAATATAAGCCAATAACCAAAGTGGAGCTCGCTGTACTTGGTGCTTACAAATATTCAACTTCTACGCAAGCTCATAATGTCAAGGACAACTCAAACCAGGCTATGGCTTTCCGTGCCATGGATGACGCAACAATGCGCGATGCTAACAAATGGCTGTATACGGATCCTGACGATGCCAATTCATTGCCTGTAACAGTATTGCCTAACGGCGGTTTTTACCGTGAGACAAAATACAAGATGAACAGTTGGGATTTCCGTGCCACTGCAAGTTATAATGATGTATATAATGAAGATCATATTGTAAACTTCTTCGGTGGTATGGAAGTGAATGCCCTCGACCGCAAGAAAACATTCTTCAATGGTGTAGGCATGCAATACGAAATGGGTATGCTGCCATCATATGACTATTTGTATTTCAAACAGGCAAATGAGGAAAACAACATGTACTATAGTGTTGACGAGACCCATAGCCGTGAGGTTTCATTCTTCGGTACAGCCACATATTCTTATCAAGGTAAATACACCATTAACGGAACAGTGCGCTATGAGGGTAGTAACAAGCTTGGAAAAAGCCGTAGCGCACGTTGGTTACCCACATGGAACGTGTCGGGTGCATGGAATGCCCATGAGGAAAAATGGTTTGAGAACCTACGCCCGGCATTGTCCAACCTGACATTAAAAGCATCTTATTCCCTTACCGCCGACCGTGGTCCTGCAAATGTCACAAACTCGCGCGTTGTAATTACCAGTTATAATCCATGGCGTCCATTCTCATCAGTAAAAGAATCTGGACTTCAGATTTATGATCTTGAAAACGGTGAGTTGACATACGAAAAGAAGCATGAGCTTAACATCGGTGCTGACCTTGGTTTCCTCAACAACCGCATCAACCTCTCTGTTGACTGGTATCGCCGTAACAATTATGACCTGATTGGTATTGCAAACACAATGGGTATAGGCGGTCAGATTTCAAAATATGCCAATGTTGCCTCAATGCGCTCACATGGTATTGAGTTCACATTGTCTACACAGAACATCAAGACCAAGGATTTCAGCTGGAACACTGACTTCATTTTTGCTCACTCGAAGAACACAATCACTGAGCTTGACACCAATGCACGTGTGATAGACATGATTACAGGTTCAGGATTTGCGCTTAAGGGCTATCCTGTACGCTCACTGTTCTCCATGGACTTCCGCGGACTTAACGAGGACGGTCTGCCTACATTTGTGAATGAAGACGGTGATGTTACTATAAGCGACATCGATTTCCAAGACCGTGTGAATAAAGACCACCTCGTATACGAAGGACCGACAGACCCCACTATTACAGGCTCATTTGGAAACATATTGAAGTATAAAGGCTTGAAACTTAACGTGTTCATAACTTATTCGTTTGGCAATGTGGTACGTCTTGATCCTGCCTTCTCCAACAGATACAGTGACCTCGATGCTATGCCTAAGGAATTCATCAACCGCTGGAGCGTTGCTGGTGATGAGAAATACACCTCAGTACCTGTTATCGCCGACAAGCGTATGAACCAGAATGATTCTTACTTGAGTCGTGCATACAACGCCTACAATTATTCCACAGAGCGCATAGCAAAGGGAGATTTCATTCGTATGAAGGAAATATCGCTGGCATACGATTTCCCCAAGAAACTTATCGCACCCCTCAAATTGCAGGACTTGTCGCTGAAGTTGCAGGCAACAAACCTATTCCTGATTTATGCTGACGATAAACTGAACGGTCAGGATCCGGAGTTCTTCAACACTGGTGGTGTGGCTGCGCCAATGCCAAAACAGTTCACACTTACCCTGAAGTTTTCTTTATAATCAAAAATTTTTAATATAGATTATATATATGAGTATGAAAAATATATTATATTTAACAATAGCCGGAGCGTCATTTTGCCTGACATCATGTGATGATTTTCTTGACAAAATGCCAGACAACCGTGCAGAAGTGAATAACGCCACCAAAGTCACATCGCTATTGGTGTCGGCATATCCCACCAGTACCACGGCGCCTCTTATGGAGTATTCAAGCGATAATGCCGTTGATAATGGGGTGCTGTACAGCATCTATCAGCCTATAGAAGAAGCCGCATATCTGTGGAAAGACGACACCAATACAGGTAATGATGACCCAAAGAGGGTGTGGGATGCTCACTATGGTGCAACAGCATCTGCCAATCAGGCACTTCAGGCCATAGAGGAGATGGGCAATCCAGAGTCGCTGAATCCACAGCGTGGAGAGGCTCTTATCGCACGTGCATATAATCATTTTGCACTGGCCTGCTGCTTCTGTCTGGCTTACAATCCTGAAACTGCAGATAAGGATTTCGGTTTGCCATACGCTGAAAAACCGGAAACGCAGGTTAAGGTGGAGTATCACCGCGGCACAATGAAGGAATTGTATGACAAAATAGAAAAGGATATTGAAGAGGGGCTTCCACTTATCAATGACGAGAGTTATACTGTGCCTAAATATCATTGGAACCGCAAGGCTGCAAATGCTTTCGCCGCACGTTTCTATCTTTTCCGTCAGGAATATCAAAAAGCCATAGACTGCGCAAATGTCGTGCTGGGCAATGATCCTACGACAATGTTCCGCAATTGGGCAGAGATGAATGGAATGGCAAATGCCGATGACCGTGAGAATGCATATATAAATGCCTCACAGAATGCCAATCTTATAATCATGCCTGTGGTATCTGCTGCTCCGTATATATTGGGCAGATATTCACAGGCAACACGCTACGCATTCTCTATCGCGCTTGCCAGAACCGTACTTCGCTCTGCTAATGTATGGGGAGCATATAACAGGGAATCTCCTGGGACTTATTTGGGAGCGGCTCTGTATGGCTCAGACCAAAAGGTTTCCTGCCCTATCGTAGGAGCCTATTTTGAATATATCGACAAGGCAAACGGAGTGGGGTATTTGCATGGAGTGACCGTGCCGTTTACGACAGAAGAAACAATCCTTGTACGCGCAGAGGCAAACACACTGCTCGGCAACACGGCTGCCGCAATGACAGACATCAATTACTTCATACACAATGTGGGAGCAAAGCGTGCCACATACACAGCAGAGCAGATTGATGACTTTTATCAGAGTCTGAACTATTGTCCGCTGAACATTCCTAATGCGGCAACAAATGAAACTGACCGTACAATCAAGATGAAGCTTAACCCGTTAGGATATAAGGTAGAAAGCGGTGTTCAGGAAAGCCTGATACATTTTATTCTTACCATGCGGCGCGTCATGACAATCCATCAAGGCAACCGTTTTATGGACATTAAGCGATATGGCATAGAGATTGCACACAACCGCACCGGACAGACAGATGACGTTCTGACATTAGATGACCCGCGCCGTGCCATACAGTTGCCGCAGGATGTCATTGAGGCTGGTCTTGAGGCTAATCCACGTAATTTTGACAATAAATAATTAAAAGCAAGACAATATGAAATATTTCAATATCTTTATTGTGGCGGTAGCCATGGCACTGGCGACCTCTTGCAGTGAGGATGATCTCGACAGCAAGAGCATCTTTCCCGATGCAGCAACACAGACTAATGAATTTGACACATGGCTGCTTGACAACTATGTGAAAACATACAATATCGACTTCAAATATCGTTATGATGACAAGGAAAGCAACAACACCTACAACCTCGTGCCTGCTGACTACAACAAGTCTGTGGCTTTGGCAAAACTCACAAAGCACCTCTATCTGGAGGCATACGAGGAACTGATGGGATCGGGCGACTTTATCAAGACTTATTGCCCAAAACAGATGCAGTTGATAGGTTCGCCTGCTTACAACAGTTCCGGCTCAATGGTACTCGGTACGGCTGAGGGCGGTCTGAAGATAACATTATATAATGTCAATATGATTGATGTTGACAATATAGACATTGATCAGCTAAACTATTGGTATTTCCATACCATGCACCATGAGTTTGCACATATTCTGCATCAAACAAAGAACTATAGTACAGAGTTCAATACAGTCTCAACAAACTATCAGACCAACGGATGGGTTAATGTTGACAAAGATGTTCCAGGATGGAATATGAAGGACATGCACGAGTCGCACGGTATGGGATTTGTCACCAACTATGCCTCAAATGAGGCTCGTGAGGATTTCGTTGAGATTATGTCAACATACATAACTCATACTCAGGCTGAGTGGGACGAAATTGTTGAGGACGGTGTACAGTATGTTATCTCTTATGTTGATTCAGAGACGGGAGAATTTGGTGAGTTCAAGTTACATAAAACTTTCACAAATGCAGATTTAGACAAGAAACTCCAAGATTTGGAGATTAATCCTGTAGAAGGCTCCTTGAAAATCGCACGTGAGGACACAAGCGGGCGTGAGAAGATGCTTAAGAAGTTTGATATTGTGTATGATTACTTCCTTACATCATGGAACATAGACCTCAACAAACTGCGTGAGATCGTTTTGCGCCGCACATCTGAGGTCAATACGTTGAACTTAAAAAGTATAAATTAAAAGATTTATTATTATGAGAAAATTATTATATTCTTTATCAGCTGTCGCTTTTGCCATGCTTACCGCATGTACAAGTGATGTTGACGATGTTTTTGGCAAGTCGGCGGCAGAACGTGTTGAGGAGACGATAAATGCAGATAAAGAGGTGTTGACATCAGCTGGCAACGGATGGCGTTTGGAATACTATCCTCAGGATGGTATGTCATACGGCGGATATAATGTTTATCTGAAATTCGACAAGGCTGGCAACGTTACAGCAGCAAGCGAGGTGTATGGCAAAGATGCCACATCAACTTCTCTTTACAGCATTAAGCAGAGTGCTGGCGTGGTGCTTACCATCGACACCAACAATGAGGTGTTCCATTTCTTTTCCGACCCGAAAAATCCTGCAGGCATAGGAGGTAACGGCAAGGGTATGGAAGGTGACTTTGAGTTCCAGATAATGGAGGCGAAAGCCGACAAAGTCATCCTGAAAGGTAAAAAGACCGGTGTGAAGATGGTTATGACACCTATTGCCGATGGCGTTGAGTGGAGTGATGAGATTGCAAAAATCAACGCTTATGATGAAATCTACAGCACATATCCGCAGTTTAAGTATCACGACGGTGATTTCGAGGCAAAACTGTCACACTCTTACCATCATCTCAATGTTGAATATACCGATGGTGAAGCCACAGTGCAAGAAAGCGTTCCTTATATCATAAAAAGTGATGGCACATTGAGCTTTAGGACTCCATTAACCATGAATGGTAAGACTGTTCAAAATTTTAAGTACATCGATGCTGAAGAGCCTTACTTTGAGTCTGTTGATGCTGCGGGCGTTGTTTTAAAACCGTTCTATTCTCCTGCATGGTTTTTCTCCAATAAGGATTGGTATATGTCACTTTCAGGCATGAGCCAAAAAGGGTATTGGGGCTGGTGGATACAGAATGTATATCCGCAACTTGGCGCAGCACCGAAATATATGTTGTTTACTCCTTATGACGGTGTAGATGTTGCATTGTATTGGGAACTTGCAGGCAATACAGGATTATTGTTGTATAATGTAACGGTACTTAGCGATGACGAAATTTTCATTAATTTTGCAAGCAGAGGCAACAACTTTGGTGTTACTTGCTGGAATAATTATAGCTGGATTCAATTCCAGGCTAATTTCAATAGCAAAACATTCAAGATAGCACCTGATGATGATAAAAATCCAACAGAACTGCTTCTCACAGATGTGGATGATAACACAAACACCATTCGTCTGTCAGCAAATGAGATTCTTGATCCAATCAACAATTAACGCACCGTCTCTATTATGTATGAGAACAGAATTTTTCCATACATAACTGAAGATAAATAAAAAATGTTGCGCCAGCTACGGCGCAGCATTTTTATTTTGCTGTATAGATAGAAATAATTACTATCTGATAGGTTACAACTATGTGGCAAGTGGTATCTTGAATGGAAAATTTGAGCTGTCAACCGATTTCTTTCCACCCTATTGGAATATTTCGGTTCTTCGTCAATTTAGGTGGTTAAGAACCTGCCATTTTATACATCAAAACAATGTTTATTGGCTGCAGATATAGCAATTTTGCTGTTTTCCACCAAATTTTACAGGTACTTTTGTCATTTTTCACCGATTTTGTTTCGGGAATTGCCATTTTCCAGTTTTTTTATTTGCGCGAGGTTGTCAGAAAAGCCTGTCACTGCTTACATTGTGTCACGATTTTAGGCACGGATTACACTCTTATTTATTTTGTTTTGAGTGTAATCCGTGCCTAAAAGAAAGTGCGATAGACGTTCTCGGACAATCAGGGGGTACCCTTGTGTAGGGTTGAGACAAAGGGGACACCCTGTAATTTTCTGACATTCAGTAAATAATGGCGTTTGGTGTAGGAATGTAGGGTTAAAACGAAGAATTTTCAGAATTTGACCACAATTTTACATGAATTATCTGTTTGCCAAAGCAAATAACTGAAGAAAATTTTATTTAATTTTAAAACTGTTTTTGACCAATTTCGCAACACTTTTGATACGTTCAGTTGTGTTTTAGCCCCAAAAAGGTGATAGATTGGCGATGGATTTATGTTGCGCGGATTTTTTTTAAGGCCGATAGTGTGCATATTTTATTTTCTAAATATCTTTAGGATAAACGGCAAAGTATCTTAAGATAAATCACAAAGTATCTTAAGATAAATCACAAAGTATCTTAAGATAAATGGCAAAAAATTTGGTAAATTGTTTTTTTTGCCTTACCTTTGCAGAAAAATCAACAAAAAGGAGACGAAACGATGAAATATTACGGAGCCAACCCAATTTATGACACGGTATTCAAATACCTCATGGAGGATGAACGCGTGGCAACCACCATACTTTCCGCATTGCTCAAACAGAAAGTGGTGACTGTGTCACAGCGTGCGCACGAGTACTCCAACGTGACAAAGAACGATGTGTCGATGTTCCGCATAGACTTTGCCGCCACTGTGCGCGACGAGAAAGGCAAGGAGAAACACATACTCATAGAGCTTCAGAAGACATGGGTGGAGACAGAGACGCTTCGTTTCCGCCAGTATCTCGGTGCACAGTATAACAGGAAGGAAAATATCACCGGCAAGGGTTCTGAGCAGCATGCCCTGCCCATGGTGGCAGTATATCTGCTTGGCCATAGGGTAGGCGACATTGAGGAGCCGGTGGTTTACGTCAGCCATAAGCCTTACGATTATAACGGAAACGAGGTAAAGGAGGGGATGCCCGACCCCTTTGTCTCCAGCCTTACTCATGATAGCATAATCGTGCAGATACCATTGCTCCACGGGCGTGTCAACCCTAAGCTCGATGAGGTGCTCTTCTGTTTCGACCAAGCTAACTGCTGGCCAAAAGACAGGCAGGTTATTGAGATTGACGACTCCCGGTTTGCGGGAAATCCCGATATGGAGTACATTATGCACCGGTTGGTGTCTGCTGCCGCAAATCCGGATTTGAGACAGGAAATGAACGTTGAGGATGAGTATTTCTCTGCCATAGAGGACAGAGATACCGCATTGATGCTCCGCGACAAAAAAATTGCAGAAAAGGATAAAGTAATTGAGCAGAGAGATAAAGTAATCGAGCAGAAAGATGAATTAATCGAGCAGAAAGATGAATTAATTGAGCAGAAAGAAAAGGCATTGCTGGCAACGGTTAAAGCTCTTAAAACCACTGGGGGTACAACAGAGCAGATAGCCTTGATAACAGGTCTTGATACTGGATATATTGACTCTTTGTAATTAAAAACCACTTACCGCCATGCTTTTTTGATTTTAGCTGGCGGTAAGTGTTTTTATTTATCAGTTGGTTCCGTCACAAGATGCAGCATTTCCAGCAGCTTGCGGTTTGCCTCGGCTATCGGGGCATCGTCAATCTCACGGATATATGTTATGGTGGTATTCGTGTTAGTGTGTCCCAGTGCTTTAGAAATTATGGGCAGGTCGATATTGTTGCGAAATGCAAGTGTAGCCCATGTGTGTCGCATGGTGTAGGAGGTTATGTTTGATGTCACCCCCGCCATTCGTGCAATGCGTTTCAATGTGCGGTTGTATCTGCCCAGGCTGGTGTGGTATTGACGGTTGGCGGTGATATTGTCGTCAGCTGTGATAAACGGAAAGATATATCTCCGTTGCGGATTGTAATAATAGTCTATAATCTTGCGTATACACGGTTCTATTTTGATGTGTACCGGTTGCATCGTCTTTTGGCGATAATAGAAAATGGTGTTATCAATGATTTGCGAGTGTTGAAGATGTGCAATGTCTACAAATGGCATACCGAGGGCATAGAAACTGAAAAGCATTGTGTCACGGCACAATCTGAGATAAGACCCTGACGGAAGTTCAAGTTGCTGTATGCGCAGTATTTCATCGTTTGCTATTGAGCGTTTGCAGGTTTTGGTTTTTCCTAAAAACACATTGTTGAAAGGATTTGCATTGACATTGCTGTTTCCTCCCATTGTTTTTTTGTAGATGACACGCAGTGAGCGCATATAGCACGATATGGTGTTGAGACAGATGCCCTTTGATTTTAGGAACTGCTGATATTGCTCTATGAGCTGCTGGTTGAAATCGTCCAGCAGCAGATGCTCTCCGGCAAAGCCGATAAATGAGCGTAGAGCGGTAAGATAGTTGTTCACCGTGCTGCCGCGCCTGTACAGGCGTTCTTCTGCAATAGCCTGTATGGCCAATTGGTGAAATTCTCGGTTCCCATTACGTTCTATAACTCCGTTACTTGCATTGTTTTTGTCAACCGTAGGCTTTTTTTTGCCTAAGTTTAAAATTACTTTCATACTGATTGTTACCATAGTTTTATTATATTTTTTTAGTGGTGTGAATCTGTAGGCTTTTATAAATAACGAAAATATGAGTTGAAAAATAGTTCTGTGACTATTTTTTATACGATAAATATACACAATTTAATGAAAAATATATGTTCTTTGGCTGTAAAAAAGATTTTTTTGAATAATATGCAATTATTACAAAAAAAAAATGTAATTTTGCACACGTATTTGCAACAATAAATTAGAAAAAAGAATGAAAAAATTATTTTTGTCCATATCGCTGCTGCTTGCTGTAGCATGTATATATGGTGTGCCTGCAAAGCGTGGTATTTGGCGTAATATCCCTGTATCTGGGGGGGTAGTGCGTGCAGAGCTGGCAGGTGATGAATATTTTAATTACTACATAACTGAAACAGGAAAGTGCTATGCGCTCAATGTCAACAACGGTCTTTATGAACCCGTTGACATTACTGCAATGCAAAAAAACGCACAGGCAAAGCGCGCAATAGCCAACACAAGGCGCATGAGTCGTGCTGCCGCCAACAGAAAACAAGGCACGACACGTTCCTATGGCAAAAGGAAAGGACTGGTGGTGCTGGTGGAGTTTAATGATGTGCGTTTCTCATCAGAAAAACCTCAGGCACTTTACAATGACATTCTCAATGCTGAGAATTATAAGAATCCCGAGATTGGCTTTGTAGGCTCGGTACGCGATTATTTCCGCGACCAGAGCAACGGAGACCTGCTGATGGACTTCGACGTGGTGGGGCCTGTCCGCCTGCCAAACAACTATGCCTATTATGGAGCAAACAACGGACTGCTTGGCTCCGACGAGCATCCCGACGAGATGGTCGAGTATGCCTGCAAGGCTGTAGAGGATGTCGTGAACTTTGCCGAATACGACTGGAATTATGACCTGGTGGCAGACCAGGTGTGCATCCTTTATGCCGGTCGCGGCGAGGCTTCAGGCGGCGATGCCAATACCATCTGGCCACATGAGGGTGAGCTGTCGAGATATGGCAAGAAGGTTGAGGTTGACGGAATAACAGTCAACACCTATGCCTGCAGCTGTGAGCTTGGCGAGCATGGCACCATTGACGGCATAGGCACTTTCTGCCATGAGTTCTCTCACTGTCTTGGCCTTCCCGACATGTATGACACCGGCAGCAGCGGCAACTACGGAATGTACCGTTGGGACCTTATGAGTTTTGGCAACTACAACGGCGACAGCTTTGTGCCTGCAGCCTATACAAGCTATGAGCGCTGGCAGGCAGGATGGCTTGAACCGGTAGAGCTTAACGAGGATGTTAATATTAGCGGAATGAAAGCTCTTGAGGACGGCGGTCAAGCATACATTATATATAATGATGGTCATAAAGATGAGTATTATCTGTTGGAGAACCGCCAGAAGATAAGATGGGATGCTGCGCTGCCAGGCGAGGGTTTGCTTGTGACACATGTTGACTACGACTTCGACGCATGGAGAGATAATACCATAAACGCCGGCAGTCATCAGCGCTTTACTCCTATCGCCGCCGATAACTCATACGTGGCAAATGATGATGACTGTGCAGGTGATGTTTTCCCTTATAACGGAAACAACAGCCTAACCAACAGCACCACTCCGGCTGCAAGTCTTTATAACAAGAATACAGATGGCTCATATTTTATGAACAAAAGTATTACCGGCATCACAAAGAATGCTGACGGCACTGTGTCGTTCTCGTTCAAAGTGGTGACCGACAAACCGCAGCCCGATGCCGACGGCAACTGGTTCTATGAGTCGTTCAACAGCTGTGCAGGTATAGGTGCTAACGATGGTAAGTGGGGCAATGCGGCAACAGGAGGTTTTCCGAAAGACTTCGCTCCAGACAACAGTGGTTGGGAAAGCAGTATTGCAACCAACATGGTGCCAGGCAAGGAATGTGCAAAGTTTAAGGGGACGGTAAAGAGTCCACTATTCTATTTCACCGATGGAGCGGTGATAACCTTCAAGGCAGCACCTTGCAATGGATATTCCACCGATCTTGAGCTTGCTGCCGACAGAGGCGCACTAAGCCAGACGGCATTTACCATGACCAACGGCGAGTGGAAAGAATTTACAGCCACATTGTCGGGTGAGGGTTATGCACAGATTTCATTTACAGCCAACACATATTTCATCGATGAGATGCGTGTCAGCGATCCATCGTCTACGGGTATATGGAATGTTGAGGCTCCCGTATCATCTTCGGCTAAAGGCATCTACAGCATTTCCGGCCGCTATCTCGGTACCGATTTTAATGCTCTCGGCAAGGGACTGTATATCGTTAATGGAAAGAAAGTAATAAAATAAAAAGATATAATTATGAAAAGAATTAAGTTTTTAGCAATCGCATTCATGCTCCTGTTCATTGGGGGCGAGGCAATGGCACAGCTGCCATCAGTGACATTGAAGGACATCAACGGTAAGACTGTTGACACCGCAACATTGGCGAACGATGGTAAACCATTTATCATCGACTTCTTCGCCACATGGTGCAAGCCATGCAACCGCGAGCTGAAGGCAATCCACGAGGTTTATCCCGATTGGCAGGAGGAGACAGGCGTAAAGCTGATAGCCGTATCTATCGACCAGGCTCAGAACATCAACAAGGTAAAGCCTTTGGTTGACGCTAATGGTTGGGAATATGATGTGTTGCTCGACCCTAACGGCGACTTCAAACGTGCACTCGGCATTCAGATGATTCCTTACGTGCTCATTGTCGACGGCAAGGGAAACATTGTGTACAAGCACAATGGATATACCGATGGCGCAGAGGAGGAACTGATTGAGAAAGTTAGGGAATTGGTGAAGTAATTACGAATTTTGATTTACGAATTACGAATTGTCGGCTAAAGCCGATTGAAAATTTAAAAATTACGAATTACAAAGCTTCATAAGCCTTCTATTGAAGAAAGAATAGCAAATAATTTTCATGAAGAGAAAACAAATATTAGTAATGGCGGTTCTCGCCGCCTCTGCGGCGAATGCACAGGTTGACCTCGGCAAGGGAATATCGCTCACTGGTAGTATCCAGAGTGATATGCTTGTGCCCACGGGTGAGCAGGCTGACGGTTCCAATGAGGACTTCCGCACTAACACTTATGCTGATGTGAGCCTCTCAAGCAAGATGCTCGATTTTGGAGTGCGTCTCGAATATCTTGAGCACCCGCTGCCAGGATTCGAGACCGACAGAGGCTTCAAGGGGTGGGGCGTGGCTAATGCCTATGGCAAGTTCCACATCAAGGACTTCGAGCTTACTGTGGGTAACTACTACGAGCAGTTTGGCTCGGGATTCATTCTCCGCACTTACGAGGAGCGCAGTCTCGGTATCGATAACTCGTTGCTGGGAGGCAGGGTTGTGGTACGTCCGTTCAAGGGCGTACAGCTGAAGGCACTTGCCGGTGTGCAGCGTCACTACTGGTCGTATAACGATGCGCTGATAAGCGGTGCCGACATGGAACTGAGTCTTAACCAGTGGTTTAAGGGATTGGCAGAGAAAGATGCCAATCTCACCCTCGGCGCTTCATGGGTAAACAAGCATGGCGATGATGACGCACAGATTCCTGCCGACGCAACACATATTCTTAGAATGCCTAAGAACGTTAACTCGTTTGATGTTCGTGCCAGCTTCAACAAAGGCGGTTTCAACATCCTGGCAGAGTATGCTCAGAAAGATGCTGACCCATCGTTCAAGAACAATTACATCTACCGCAAGGGATATGTGGGAATGCTCTCTACATCTTATTCAAAGAAGGGTATGTCGATACTCCTTCAGGCAAAGCGTTCCGACAACTTCTCGTCGGTGAGCGACCGCACTGAGAGCGGAAGCGGTTCTGCTGTCAACCACCTGCCTGCATTCACCGAGGACCACACCTATGCGCTGGCTGCCCTCTATCCTTACAACACCAACAAGAACGGTGAGTGGGCTTATCAGGCACAGTTCGGCTACAACTTCAAGCGCCGCACAGCCCTTGGCGGCAAGTACGGTATGAACGTTAAGGTGAACTTCTCGCATGTGCATGCCATCGACATGAACTATAAGAGCAGCACAGCCCTGCCCGACCTCACTCCAGGAAGCTGGGGAACCGACGGCTACGGCTCTGCATTTTGGAAATGGGGCGACAAGACTTTCTATCAGGACTTAAACGTGCAGGTGGAACGCCGCATAGCCAAGGGCTTCAAGCTTAACTTCATGTACATGAATCAGTTCTACAACAAGACAGTCGTTGAGGGAGAGGGTGGAATGATTCACAGTAACATCTTCGTTGCCGACGGTCTGTTCACCATCAATCCAAAGACAAAGCTGCGTGTAGAGGCTCAATATCTCACCACAGGCGAGGACGAGGGTGACTGGATTTACGGATTGGCAGAGCTGTCACTTGCTCCACACTGGATGATAACAGCCTCCGACATGTATAATGCAGGCGAGACAAAGGAGCATTACTGGCAAACCTACCTTACCTATAACATCAAGTCGCACCGCATACAGCTCGGCTGGGGACGCACACGTGCAGGATATAACTGCTCGGGAGGCGTTTGCCGCTACATTCCTCAAACAAAGGGATTCACAGTGTCGTATAATTATAATTTTTAAAATGAAGAATGAAGAGTGAAGAATCATTTTAAATTTTTAACGATGAGAAAAATAATATCATATATATATATAATAGGTGTAACGCTGCTGATGGCAGCTTGCAGCAACATTGACGAGAACGAGCGCTTCATCTATGTGAAACCTGCAGATGTGGCGCGCTGCGTTTTGCTTGAGGATTATACCGGACAGATGTGTGTCAACTGTCCAAAAGCTGTCGATGTCATCAACCAGATACACGAGGCATACGGCGACAATGTAATTGCTGTGGGTGTACATGGTGGACGTCTGTCGTTGCCAAGTAGCAGTAGTCCACTCGGACTTGCCACTGATGAGGGCAATGAATACTTTAATGCTGCAGGTCACCCCAATCAGCCTTCAGGACGTGTAAACCGTCTTGGTACGCCTTCGAATATTGACTTTTGGCCATCACTCGTAGCTGAGGAAATTGCGAAAATCGCTCCATTGTCCATCGAACTGGCAACAAGCTACGATGAGGCAACCAGCACAGTTACCGTAGACGTAAAGACTATGGGCACCAATGGCAATACAACAGGTAAGCTGCAGCTGTGGCTCGTTGAAGACAATATCGTGGCACCGCAATTTATGCCGGATGGTTCCCGAAACCTCGAATATGTGCATAACCACGTATTGCGTGGAGCTGTAAACGGTACATGGGGTGAGGATTTCAGTGTAAATGAAGGTGAGGAAAAAACAGTCACACGTACTGCTACTCTTAAAGACCATTGGAAGGCAGAGGACATGTCTGTAGTAGCTTTTGTTTATAATGACAATGGTGTACAGCAGGCTGCAAAAATAAAAATTAGTGTAAAATAAATCAAAAACAAGAAAGATATGAAAATGAAAAAACTTTTTGCCATAGCTGTGATGATGCTTGGCATGGTAAACACTTATGCACAGGTGGACGGAACATTCCAGTTCGTCGATGCAAGTGGCAACGTTGTTGCTGATGGAAGTACTGTTACTTTCTCCGAAGTAGAACCTGGAATACCGGGACTCATAGCAGATCAAATTAAGTTTAATTTGTTTGTTAAAAACACTTTGAATGAGGAGGCTTATGTGGCTGCTCGTTTGGTGACGGAGGAATTGCCAAGTGGAAGTGTTCAGTTCTGCTTCCCAGAACAATGTCAGAATGGTGAGTTGCCTAAGGATTATACTTCTGATGGCGGAACTGTTTCTGCTAATGAAAAAAAACCACTAAACTCAGAGTGGAATCTTGAGAATGGCAAATACGGTACTGCGCGTTTTACATTACAAATCCTTGTAATGGACCGCTCAGGAAGAGCCCCTAAATACGAATACTCTTTAAAAGCAAACGGTCCTAAAATCACCATCAACTGCATCTATGCCGACCCGTCAGGCATTGCCGATATGGAGTCGGATAAAAATGCCACTGTTATTAGCCGCTACGACAGCAAGGGCAATAAGCTTTCTGCTCCTGCAAAGGGCCTGAACATCATCAAGCTGAGCAACGGCAAGACAGTAAAGGCAATTATCAAATAAAATATAAATCAAAGTATTATGAAGAAATTCTACTCGTTACTCGCTGTGGCAGCATTGTCGCTGACAACCGCCATGGCACAAACCGCCTCTTTAGGCACAACACTAAAAAAGGATTTTAGAACTGTGACAAAGAAGCAGGTGAAGGCAGATGTGAAACTTGCTGGAACAATTAAGGCAGACGGTCTCAGAAAAGGTGGTGCCGCAGTAAAGTCCATGTCAAAAGCTCCAGTGTCAAAAGTTGCGACAAGAGCACTTGCTGCAAACCAAAAATATTTTGGAGCTTATTTTTCTGACTCATACGATGCAGAGTCTGGAATTGGCTTGCCTAAATATCCTGGTGAACTTAAAGTTGGAGCCTTTTTGCCAAGTGAGCTTTTCGCGTCTGTGTCAGACAGCAAGATTTTAGGTTTGCGCTTTGCCCTCACCAATGCAGCCAATATAAAGGATGTATTTATTTATCCTGTTAGTCTTGATGGGGTACCTGACATGCAAAATCCTATAGCCACAAAGAGTTTCATACTCGGAGCCTCAATAACAGCGGGATGGAATGAGGTGACATTCAACACCCCCGTCACTGTAGACTTTACACAAGTGGGTGGTCTGCTGGTTGGATATACTTACAATCAAGTTGCATCGGGAGATGCCACATACCCTATCTCTGTTGTTAATGAAGGTGACATTTGTCCCACATACGTATATTGTAATTTAGGTCAAGGATTAGGCTGGTATGATCCGAGAATATCGAATTTAGGCAACCTTAGCGTTCAGCTTCTCCTTGAGAACGACAAGTTCCTCGCTCCCGATGTGGTGATGGAGGGTGCACAGACTGGCAGCGACTGGGTTAAGCCAGGTCAGGCTCTTCCTTATGCTTTTGCTGTAAGCAATTTCGGTACATCTACCATAGGCAAGCTCGAAGTAAGAATAATCCTTGGTGAGGAAGTTATGGATATAAAGGTTGTTGAGAATGTAACAGGCGAGACACAGGTCGTTCAGGGACAAATAACCATTCCTTCGAACATGCCTCTTGGCATGACTCCGCTTTACTTCTATGCTGTTACAGCCGATGGAAAACCATTTGATGAAAGCACTACAACAAACGATGCCACAGCTGTACGTGTGTTTACATACAACAAGGCCATGCCACGCCAGATGACCCTCATGGAACAGTTTACCTCACAATACTGTATGTATTGCCAGCCGGGTGCAACCAACCTGAAGAACTTTGTGACATCACGCAACAATGAGATCGCATGGGTTGCTGTACATGGAAACATGCCGAGTGGAGATGACCAGTTCACCATAATCCCTGGAAATTACATCATAGCTGCCGATGCAGTAAGCGGTTTCCCGTCGGTAGCATTCAACCGTACTATTGTAGATGGTGAAATCGCAGTGGGGGCATATCTGGGCGATTACTCCGCAGATGTTATGAATGGCTATTTCGAGGAGATTGTAACTTATGTCAATACCAATTCTCCGGCACTTGCTTCAGTCAACATCAGCGGTTCATACAATAAGGACACCCGTCTGCTCACCGTGAAGGTCAATGGTAACGGTGTTGATGTGGAGCAGCTGCTTTCCGACTATGCGCTTACAGTATACCTCACAGAGGATGGTATTGTGGCACCACAGCTGAACACTGACGGCAGAACATGGAATCAAAATTACGTACACGACCATGTGCTCCGCGCATCACTCACCGCACCATTGGGCGACATGATTGAATGGAATGGAGACGCTTACGAGAAGACTTTCACCACAACACTTGAGTCTGGTTGGAATGCCGACAATATGAATGTAGTTGCATTTGTGGCACCAGCTATAAACACACAGGATTTTGACTATGGCCGTGAGTGGGTTGCCAACGCCGACTGCAAAGCAGTGAAATACATCTCAGATGGCACTGGCATCAAGGGCGTCTACAACAACGGTGCCGATGCTGTTGAGACAGCACGCTACAATGCTGCCGGACAGGTTATCTCTGCTCCGCAGAAAGGCTTGAACATCGTGAAGCTGAGCAACGGAGAAACACGTAAGGTTATCGTGAAATAAAGAAAACAACATATAAATCATTTATTAAATTTACAAATTATGAAACAAAACAAAATTTTACAAAAGACTGTGGGGCACGTGCTCCATACGCTTATGGTGACGTTGTTGTTCCTGTGGTGCGGCAGTATCACAGTATCGGCAGAAGGCACAGGAACAAAGGACGATCCTTATGTGTTGGAGGATGGTGCTACATATGAGGTGCCGGCTTACAAGCCATTCTTCGCTAAATTCACAGCTCCTTCCGCAGGTACGTTCAAACTTGCCGGCATAGGCTCTTATTTAGTCTATACCGATGAGACTTTCGCAACAGAGGATGAAAATATAAAGGCTTCATTCAACGGGGACTATGAGGCTCCAGCATATACGTTTGAGTGTGAGTCTGGCAAGACATATTATGTTGGAAACAGTTTCGTGATGAATGCTGGCACAGCCACCTTTAAGTTCGTTACAGGGAAAGCCGAGCCAGTTGAGCTGAAGTCATGCTCGCCGGAGAATGGCAGTGTGTTCAATGCAGCGACAGGAAGAGTTGGCTTGGCGTTCAATCAGCAAGTAAACGTAAGCAGATGTCTCATGACATGTGGCAACAAGACTGCTTCTCCCGCTATGAATGTAACTCTGTCATATGTTGCCGTGGATGTGAAAGACCAGCTTATGGCATGGTATAACGACGGTTCGATGAAGGAAGGCGATGAAATTAAGTTTACATTTACCGGTATCTCTGCCGCTACAGACAACAGCGTGCTTTATGGTACTGATGGAACGCTTGAACTGACTTATACTGTGGGTGCTAAACCGCTGATGCTTGTGTCAAGCATCAACACTCCTGCAAGCGAGACTCCTGTGACAAACTTCAAGTCATATTACATGTCAAACGATGAGACCGGTATCATCAAGCTTATTTTCAGCGATAACATCGGTAGTGCGGGAGAGGTATTATTGCGGTGTGGCAATCCTGAACCGGATGCAGAGTCTGAGATATCCAGTTACTACGAGGAGAAAATCACTCCTATTTTCGACGGCAATGTTGTTGTCTTTAACCTTAAAGGCAAGCTCCGCCGCCCGGCAGATATGGGTATGGCGATAGCTGATGATGAAGCAATCACTCTTATTATCAAAGGTGTGAAAGATACCAAGGGCAATTATGCATATTCTACAGGTCAGGGGGCTTTAGGCACATTTGGCTTTACATTCAAATATAAGCAGGTAGCATACGACCCTGTTACAGACTGGCTTGTTGTTGATGGAGAGGCAATCAGCTCTGACACCAAGAACGTGGAGCTTTGGCTGCAGGAAACAGGCGCAAAGACCACCTTCACAGGTGTTAAGTTCGCATATAAGGAAAATGGCGTAGACAAGACTGCCACAGTTGAGGCAAATGCACTTACAATAGTGGAAGATGCTGCAGAATCTTCAAAGACCATCACTATCCCTGTGCCTAACGTGAACATGGATGCTGACAGCAAGGTTATAGTATCACTTGATGGCGTTGAGACTCCAAGCGGCGTTGTTCCAGAAGCACTTTCTAAAGAATTTACCTGCATAGGCAGAACTGCAGCTGTTTCCGAACTCCAGATTACCAGCGCTATGCTACATGCCGCCGATGGTGACGTGGAGATGGTAAATGGTAAAATTGGCACTATCGTTAAAAATACCATAGCCACTCTTACTCTCAACCAGCAGGTTGGCTACATTACATGGGAAGTTACAGAGCCGGAAGCAGGTTCTCTGAAGCAGAGCTATGCTGCTGTGGATGCATCTACATTTGACATCACATTCCGTGGTGCTCCCTTGAAATGTCTTGACGGTCATACATATACCTTTACTTTGAAGGCATACAACAATGCTGCAGAGGCACAGGGCAATGTCAAGCCAACTATCGGCACCGCTACTTTCACCTTCACCGGTACAGAGAAGGAATATGTATACAGCGATGTGAAACTTCTGAACGACATTAACGAGGAGATTGATGTCAACACCTTGACCGATAGCAAATATGTATTGGAGTTCAGTGGTGAGGTCAAGACTCTTGAGGCTTCTATCAATTTGGGCATGGGAGCGTCAGAATCTTGTAAGGCAGAACCTGTAGACGGTGACTATACAAAATGGGCAGTAACTATTTCTTCTTCATACGATGTGTTCGAACTGAGCGTTTGGGCTAAGGATGCGGAAGGCCGTGCCGTGAACAAGACCGCTGTAGAGCTTGAGAATCCTTCTGCACATCTCTATGGTTCAGAGGACAATTCTTGGATTAACATCATGTTCAAGCAGGAGCAGGCACAGAGCAAGGCCGACTTTAATGTAAGTCCTGCAAGTGAGTCTGAGCTTGAGAGCATTTCTCAGCTTGTGTTCAGCTTCAGCACGGGTATTTCTACAAGCAATGCTGAAACAAACCCTATTGAGGTATGGAACATGACTACCCGTCAGCCGGTTGCAACAATCTCAAAAAATGATTTGCATTTTAATGATAATGATTTCAGTGACCTGAACCTGTATTATGAGTTTGAGACTCCTATCACTGAGCCTGGTACTTATAACATTGTGGTTCCTGAAGGATTCTTCACTTTGGGTGAGCAGTTCTCTACTTACACAAGCAACGCCGCTACAATTATATATGTAATTAAAGGTCAGTCAGCAGGTGCTGAGTTAACAGTATCCCCTGCAAGCGAGTCAACAGTGGAGAGCATCGACAAGATTACATTTACATACGAGACAGGTATCAATACCAGCTACAATGGCGAGAATATTGTTATCTATAAGAGAGCTGGCGACCGCACAAGAGAGGAAGTGGCAAAGATTACTGCCGATGATGTCAAGTTTGATTGGGATGACGCCTCATTTATGTGGATTGAACTTGCAGAGCCTATCACTGAGACTGGTATTTATGAGGTAGAAATTCCTGCGGGATTCTTCGTACTTGGCGAAAGTGGTGATGATACTAATGAGGCTATGGTTGTTTACTATGAGATAGAAGAGTCACAGCCAACAGAAAGCATGAAGATCACACCAAATGTTACAGGCGGCGATGTAACAGAGATTCCTGAGCGAATTGAGTTTACTGCTGATGAATTAGCTTCTATTGCTTATAGTGAAGGTTCCGTTCCTACATTGACAAACGATGCAGGCGAGAGTTTTGCTGTTCATTTCGATTATCCTCTTGATTTCAATATTTGGAATGAGGTTGATGTTGTTCTTGATAATGGTGCTATCACTGCTGACGGTACGTATACTCTTACAATACCTGCCGGTGCAATCATCGATGGTGATGCTGGTACAATTTCCAACGAAGAAATCGTGATCACATTTGTCATCGGCACAGGTACCGGCATCGACAACATCGTTGCCAACGCCGGCGGAAAGGTTGACGTTTACACAGTAAATGGCACTAACGTTCTCCGCAATGCTGACGCTGCAGCCGTTAAGGCACTTGCCAAGGGGCTTTACATCATCAATGGCAAGAAAGTAGTCATTAAATAATTTGTATGTTATATTCTTTAAGGTTGCGGAACTATGTTTTCCGCAACCTTAAACTATCTTAAAAACCTAAAGGAAATGAAGAAAATTAATATTGAAAGTTTATTTGCCGTCATTATCGGCTTTTTTTTCTGCACTGGCCTGTATGCACAGACAGTGGTACCGCCCAAGATTACAAATTATGACTTCCACGATCAGTCGTGTATTCATAATATCTCAGACAACGGCAAATGGGCAGTATCTGTAGGGTCGGGACAATCCGATGCCTCCATGTACACCAATGCCCGTCTTATAAACTTAGAGACAGGCGAGATAACAATTCTTGGTCTTGAGAATGATGAGAATGAACCAGTGGCATGCTCTGCGTGGGACGTTACTGACGGTGGTATGGCAGTAGGTAGCTTTAAGGGGCGTCCCGGTTATTATATAAAGGGGAAAGGATGGAATTACCTCGATATGCCTCTTGGTTGGGGAGGCGGCTGGCTTGAGAGTGTCACTCCTGACGGCAAGTATGCTGTGGGCAGAGCCTTTTCTGCTGATGGCTGGGATGAGACCGCCGTTCTCTATGACCTTACCACAGGTGATATCCTTGATACTCCGGGCATACCGACAAAAGGCAGTGCAGGTGAGGACTTTCGGCAGGTAAGGTTTACCAATATCACCGGTGATGGCCGCTATATAGAGGGTATAGGTGACTTTTCCAACACATGGAACTCTTTAGGTTTCATCTATGACCGTCAGGAAAACAAATGTATCCGTCCAGGATATAACGATGACGGCACACCAGTGCAAAAGGGTGTTTATGTTGAGAGCGGACTTTTTAGTCCTAACGGTAAGTGGTATGTCGGCACCGCACGTGTACAGAGTGGCGAAGATGATACCGAGTGCCCGTTCCGCTATAACATGGAGACTAAAGAGTTTACCTTCATGAGCGGCTCAGCACAGGGCTACAGCTGTGTAAGCGTGGACAATGAGGGCACCATGTATGCCTCAACACCTCCAAACACTCCGGTCCGTACTCTCTATGTATTCGTCAACGGTTTCTGGTATCCCATGGATGACTTGCTGAGATTGCGCTATGGCATTGACATTTACGGACAGACAGGCTATGACAACACTGGCACTTGTCAGGGACTTTCTGGCGACGGCAAGACCCTCGCCTCTTTCCCTGACCCATACCGCAGCTATGTGATACAGATGAATGAGTCTTTCAGTGAGGCTGCGCTCAACGTAAACATCCTCAAGGATTATACTGCCACTCCTGCCGACGGCGCTGCCATATCGGGATTACAAAATGTTGTATTGAGATTCAAGTACAATGTCAAGCTACTGAAGGATAAGACGGCAGTTCATCTTACTGATAAGGACGGCAATGACTATGGCAGACTTGTAGACATACAGGTTCTTACAAGCGGCAAGGATGTGCGGATAACCTACCGCCGCACCGACTTTGCAGAAGGCGAGACATACATTCTTACTGTGGACGAGGGTGCCATAGCACTGCAGGCAGACGAGACACGCACAAGCGAGAAGATTGTACTTAATTATATCGGACGTGCCAAGAAGCCTGTAGAGGTTGTAAGCGTTTCACCAGAGAACGGCAGTGCCCTTGCACAGCTCAGTGTAAGTACCAATCCGATTTTCCTCACATACGATACCGACATCAAGCTGAAGGAGGACGCCACGGCACAGCTTTACCGTGATGACGAGACAGAGCCTATGGCCACTCTCAATCTTGCGACCTCAGTAAATGCCGCACAATCGAAGATGGTGATGGTTTATCCCTCTACAACTCAGTATCTCTTCAAGGGCAGCAATTACAGAATTGTGATACCAGTCGGAGCGGTAATGGACTCCAATGACCAGAACCCAACGGAGAAAGATTATACAATAACATACGAGGGTATGTATGAGAGACCTATTATCAGCGACGATGAGAATATCTACAGCGAAGACTTCTCGTATGGCGTAGCCAACATGCTGCTGCGTGACGGCGACCGCAACACTCCTAATGAGGAGATGCAGGGATATGACTTTCAGACCGGCGATGCCTACGCATGGGTTCCTGTACGCGATGATAACGGCTCAGCCGACTTCTCTGCCGCATCAACATCGGCTTATACTCCTGCCGGAAAGTCTGACGACTGGATGGTTACCCCGCAGATATATATTCCTGACGCAAAGTGCCGTCTTGACTTCGATGCCCAGGGCTTCCGCAAGACCAAGAGCGACAAGCTGAAGGTTATCGTTTACGCTGACGAGACTGTACACAACTATCTTGATGCAGAGCTTTGCAACAAGATGCGCACTGAGGGCAAGGTGCTTATGGACGAGGTGGTATTGCCTGGCAATAGCGAGGGTGATCTCGCTGGCGACTGGACAACCTATTCTTTCAAGCTCAACGAGTATGCCGGCAAGAGCGTCTATATTGCGTTTGTAAATGAGAACGAGGACCAAAGTCTCGTGTTTGTAGACAATATCAAGGTTGTACGCGACAACGGATTCCTGATTGGTCTCTCTTCAGAGACTACTGTCGTAGCCAAGGAAAGTACTCCGGTTGCAGGCCGTATCGTCGTGACAACTCCGTCGGCTGAAATCAACAGCCTCAACCTGAAGCTCCTTGATGCCGACAAGAACGTCATTGATGAAATCTCGGAAAGCGGCCTGTCACTCAAGAAGGACGACAAATATGACTTCTCGTTCACAAAGGAACTGCCGCTTACTGTGGGCAAGGAGAACAATTTCTCCATTGCAGTGCAGCTCGGACAGTATTCTGACGAGATAACATACACTGTGAAGGACCTCGCATTCCAGCCTACAAAGCGTGTCCTCATTGAGGAGAACACGGGTATGGGCTGCGTATTCTGCCCGCAGGGACATGTGGCATGGGAGCATCTGTCGTCTATCTATGGCGATAAGGTGATAATGGCGGCATACCATACATATACCGGTGACATCTATGAGAGCGGCATGACAAGCTATGTACAGAGCTTCCTCGGATTGTCAGGAGCTCCTACAGCCAAGATTAACCGTGGCGATGTCATTGCAAGTCCTATGTACCGCGAGGTCAAGGAAGGCAAGTACTATTATGGTTTCACATCACCTTCAGGCGACTGCTGGGGCGATATCATAGAGAATGAGTTCAAGTCTGACGCAGCTGCCGACCTTAATGTCACGGCATCATACGATTCAAAGACAAACAAGGTTTCTGTACCATTCTCTGCCAAGTTCGCCATGGACATGGAGAAGCAGAACATCGGCTTGTTCCTTATCGTTACCGAGAACGGACTTCAGGGTTATCAGGAAAACACCTTCGCATCACAGGATCCTGAGAACTATATCGGCATAGAGGACTGGTGTAAAGGCGGCAAATATGGCAGTAGCCGTGTTTTCCCATATACTCAGAACTATGTTGCCCGCGCACATATCGGCACTTACTATGGCACCACAAGCTACATACCGCAGACCGTTGAGTGCAATACCGACTATACAGGTACAATAGAGTTCGACGTTCCAACTAATGTTCAGGAAATCAAGAACTGCAATGTTATCTGTATGATGATTGACGCCAACACAGGCAATGTCATCAACAATGTACAGGCAAAGATAACAGATTCTGATTCTAATGGTATCTTAGGTACATTGACCGACGGCAACGGCGTCGAGGAAGTTGCACGCTACAATGCCGCAGGTCAGATGATTCACGGACCGCAGAAGGGTGTTAACATCATCAAGTATTCTGACGGTACAACACGCAAGGTTATTGTGAAGTAACGGCTTAGGCTTACTGCATAATAATCATATTAAAGATATGGGGTTTTGGAAGTGTTGCGCTTCCCAAACCCCATAACTTTTGTTTCCTAAATCTTTTCCTCTTCCTGATAAGAGTAATATCTGCCGTCGGTCACAATCACGTGGTCGGCAAGATGTATCCGCATGATGTCGCATGCCTTTTTCACCTGTTCTGTGAGACGGTTGTCGAAGGTGCTTGGCATGGTGTTGCCGCTGGGATGATTGTGGACAATGGCAACCACGGTGGCATTGTGTAGCAGAGCCTCCTTTAGGATTACTCTCACGTCGACGGCGGTTTCAGTCAGTCCGCCGTGGCTTATCTGTTTGGCGGCAATGAGCTTGAAGGCATGATTCATGAGCAGCACCCAGGCATGCTCGGTGTCGAAGTCCTGCATTATGGGGTGCATATACTCATATATTGTTTGTGCGCTGTTGAGCGTTGGACGGTCTTCCACCTTTTCTGCAGCGCGGCGTTTGCCCAACTCACAAGCGGCAAGTATTGTAACAGCCTTGGCTGGTCCCATGCCCTTGTACTTCTGTGCGGTTAGCTCCTGAATAGTCATCTTGCCGAGAGTATTGAGGTTGTTGCCGCAGTCGTTGAGCACACGCTGCATCAGGCTCACGGCGCTCTCGTCGGTGGAGCCGCTGCCTATGAGTATGGCAAGCAGCTCGGCACTGCTCAGGGTCTGTGCCCCCATGGCTATCAGTTTTTCGCGCGGACGGTCTTCCTCCGCCCATTGGTTGATGTTTAGTTTGGGCATAGTATTTTAATGATTTCTGGGAGTGTTTTCTGAAAAAATATAAGTGTTTCTTGAAAACTATAAGTGTTTCTTGAAAAATTCCAGTATTCGCTCCTGCGCTTTCAGTGGACAGCTGTGCGGAATATTCCATATCTCCGTTTCCAGCCTGTCGTTAGCTCCCTGGCTTTTCCATGTGCGGTGCATTATCTTGAAAGCCTTTTCAACGCCTGGGATAGGAAACAGTTTGTCTTGTGTTCCGTTGATAAACAGCATTGGCTTTGGGCAAGCAAGCGAGGCTGTGTGCGGATAGTCCATCCACCGGCGCAGTCCCGGGAAACAGTTGGCAAAGCCTCCGTTTTCGGTGCGCTTGTATTTAAATGACATCTGCTCGTCGGCGGTCACCATCCAGCAGATGGCTGTTCCCACCTTTATGCGATCAGACAATGCTGAGAGCATCCAGGCACGGTATGCTCCCATCGAGCATCCCGTGCAGCCTATACGCTGTGGGTCAACCTCGGGAATTGAGGCAAGAAACTCCGTGCCGGCAATGTCGTCGTAGGTCATATATGCGCTGAGGTCTATTCCGTACATCATCATGTTGCCGGCAATCATGTCGTAGCGGTCGCGCCGTGCCCCTTCCATCTGTCCACGTTCTCCCCACATGGGAGCATCTGCCGAAAATACCACATAACCATGCTGCGCAAGAAAGTCGCCCACAAACTGTCCTTCATAAAGGGCTGTCCACTCATCGGCATCCTTTATCACTGTGGAGTCCTCACAAGCCAACGGACGGATCATCTTCTCCTTACCTATAAACAGATGCCCGCCATGGTCGTGCAAGGCGTTTATGGCTGGGAACGGACCTTTGCCGTCGGGTATGAGCACGTATGCAGGTACGGTGTAATAGCGCGACAGCCTTATCTCAATCTTACGTGCGCGGTATCCGTTGCGCTGTTCCTCGGCAATTACCTTTACATCGTAGCCGTTGGCAGGAGGTGGTGGCGGTGTGAGCATGCAGTCAAACACCTTTTGGCGTGCCACCCTTTTCCATTCCTCAAAATCCTTTATCCCACTGTTTTCCCATGCCAGCGGATAGTCGAAATCTGCAATCAGGGAGTCCGCATATATAGGGAGATTACGCTTAAATTCATATTTCGCCCTTTTTTGCGCTGATACAGACAGCATAATAAAAAGACATAATATAATTGTGGAAAATGTTTGTCTGATCATCTTGTTTAGTATCATTAATATTTTTCTTGACTTAATCAGGTGCAAAGATACAATTTTTTTTTATTGCAGCCAAAAAAATGGCACGTTTTTCCGCAAAAAAGCGGGGAGATGCCATGAAAGCATCTCTCCGCCCCAACCTAAACAATCTGCGGAAATGGTAGATTGCCCTTTTGATTTTATGAGCAGTGGCTCATTTATCTTATAAACAAGAGCTCGCGGTATTTTGGCAGTGTCCAGAGGTCATCTTCAACGATAAGCTCCAGCTTGTCGATTTCATAACGTATAGTCTCCATCTTTGGAGCCACAGTGTCGTGATAGGCAATAGCTTTCTTGTGCTCGTCCTCAATTTTGTTTGCCACCTTGCGGGCGTTCACCAGCTCCTCTACGCCAGTCTCTATTGTTTGGGTTCGCTGTGCAATCTCCTCAATGAGCTTTATGTTGCGTGCCGACAGTTCGTCTGCTTTCTGCTGCGGGAAGATTTCACGCATGTTGGTAACATTCTTTATCAGCTTGCTCTGGTAGTGTGTTGCCACTGGTATGATGTGGTTCATTGACAGGTCGCCGAGCACGCGCGCCTCAATCTGAATCTTCTTGGTGTATGTTTCCCATTTCACTTCGTTGCGTGCCTCAAGCTCTTTTCTTGTCATGATGCCGAGACTTTCGAACATCTTGATGCTGCTCTCGTCGAGATAGCGCTCAAAGATTACCGGGCAACTCTTCTCCACGTCAAGTCCGCGGCGTGTAGCCTCTTCGACCCACTCGTCGGAATAACCGTTGCCGTCGAAGCGGATAGGCTTGCAGGTTTTAATATCCTCGCGGAGAATATGTACAATTGCGGCCAGCTTGCTGGTGCCGTTGGCAATGAGGGCGTCAACACGCTCCTTGAAGTTTACAAGAGCCTCTGCCACAGCGGCGTTGAGGGCAATCATTGCCGATGCGCAGTTTGCCTCAGATCCTACTGCGCGGAACTCAAATCGGTTGCCTGTGAATGCGAATGGCGATGTACGGTTGCGGTCGGTGTTGTCGATGAGCAGTTCTGGAATCTGCGGAATGTCAAGCTCCATGTGCTGCTTGCCGGCAAGGTCGATGAGCTGGTCGTCACTTGTGCTGTTCTCGATTGTGTCGAGAGCTTCGGAGAGCTGAGTGCCGAGGAATGATGATATGATTGCCGGCGGTGCCTCGTTGGCTCCCAGACGATGTGCGTTTGTTGCACTCATAATAGAAGCTTTCAGCAGTCCGTTGTGGCTGTATACACCCATGAGTGTCTCCACGACGAAAGTTATGAAGCGAAGGTTTTCCTCTGGTGTCTTGCCGGGAGCGTGGAGCACGATGCCCGTGTTTGTGGAGAGCGACCAGTTATTGTGCTTGCCGCTGCCGTTGATGCCCGCGAACGGCTTTTCGTGCAGCAGTACGCGGAACCCATGCTTGCGTGCAATCTTCTTCATTGTCGACATGATGAGCATGTTGTGGTCAACGGCGAGGTTGGTCTCCTCAAAGATTGGGGCAAGCTCAAACTGGTTTGGCGCAACCTCGTTGTGACGTGTCTTGCAGGGGATTCCCAGTTCAAGGGCTGTAATCTCAAGTTCCTTCATGAAAGCCTGCACACGGCCGGGGATAGAACCGAAGTAGTGGTCGTCCATCTGCTGGTTTTTGGCAGAGTCGTGACCCATAAGTGTGCGGCCCGTCATGAGCAAGTCCGGGCGTGCCGAGTACAGTCCTTCGTCAACGAGGAAATACTCCTGCTCCCAGCCGAGGTTTGACTGAACCTTGGTCACGTTATCGTAGAAGTATGAGCACACATCTGTGGCAGCCTTATTGACAGCCTTGAGAGCTTTCTTCAGCGGTGCCTTATAGTCGAGCGACTCACCTGTGTAGGATATGAACACAGTAGGGATACACAAAGTGTCATCGATGACAAACACTGGTGATGCCGGGTCCCATGCGGAATATCCGCGTGCCTCGAAGGTGTTGCGTATACCTCCATTAGGGAACGAGCTGGCATCAGGCTCCTGCTGCATGAGTAGCTTGCCTTCAAATTCCTCAATCATGCCGCCCTTCCAGTTGTGCTCTACAAAGGCATCGTGCTTTTCGGCTGTGCCCTCGGTAAGAGGCTGAAACCAGTGTGTATAATGGGTCACGCCCAGCTCTTTTGCCCACTTGAACATACCGGCAGCCACTGCGTCAGCGGACTCGCGGTCCAACTGTGTGCCGTTGTCGATAACGTCGATGAGCTTGTTGTATACCTTCAGTGGAAGATACTTGTACATCTTCTCACGGTTGAATACATATTTGCCGAAAAATTCGGCTGGTGTCTCTTTCGGTACCACCACATCCAAAGGCTTTTTCTCAAATGCCTTTGCAACAACCTGAAATCTTAAATTTGTCATTGTAATACTTTATTTCGTTTTTTATATTTCTGTATTGTTCTTGGAAGAGCTGCTCTTAGAAACGGTTGCCGAGCCACTTCTCTATTCTTAGCATTGCTTCCTCGCAGTCCTCGCGGTTGCCGAACGATGTAAATCTTACATATCCCTCACCGCTTGGTCCGAAGCCCACGCCCGGCGTGCATACCACATTGGCATCGTAAAGCATCTGCTCGAAGAAACGCCATGAGGTATAGCCCTCGGGGGTCTTCACCCACAGATATGGCGCGTTTTCTCCTCCGAACACCGTAATGCCCAGCTTTCTCAGGGTGTTGAGCATCATCTTGGCATTGTCCATATAGTATTGTATGGTTTCCTTTACCTGTTCTTTACCCTCGGGAGTGTAGATCGCCTCAGCGGCGCGCTGGCTTATGTAGCTTGTGCCATTGAACTTGGTGCACTGGCGGCGGTTCCACAGGTGGTTGAGCTGTATCCGCTCTCCGCCGTCGAGCCGTGCCGCCGTAAGCTCCTTTGGCACTATGGTGTAACCGCAGCGCACACCCGTGAATCCTGCTGTCTTTGAATAGCTGTGAAACTCTATAGCCACCTTGCGTGCTCCCTTTATCTCGTAGATGGAATGTGGTACCGACGGGTCTTGTATATATGCTTCGTATGCGGCATCATAGAGTATCAGTGTGTCATTTTTCAGTGCATAGTTCACCCATTTGCGCAGCTCGTCCTTTGTAATCACAGTGCCTGTGGGGTTATTGGGATAGCACAGATATATCATGTCAAGCCGCTGTTCAGGCAACTGAGGCGTGAAGTTGTTGTCCGCGGTGCAGGGCAGATAGGTTATGTTGCTCCACTTGCCGTTGTCGAGTACTCCGGCGCGCCCTATCATCACGTTTGAGTCGATATATACTGGATAGATGGGGTCGGTCACTCCCACGCTATTGTCCCAGCGCACCAGCTCCTGAATATTTCCTGTGTCGCTCTTGGCGCCGTCGTTGATGAACACTTCGCTCGGGTCTATATGTATTCCCCTTGTCAGAAAGTCGTTTTTTACGATAGCCTCGCGCAGGAAGTCATAACCCTGCTCTGGACCGTAGCCGCGGAATGATGACTTCACTCCCATTTCATCGACCGCCTTGTGCATTGCCTGCACAACCGCCGGACACAGCGGGCGCGTCACATCGCCTATTCCTAAACTTATGATGTTGGCTCCCGGACGCTTCACCCTAAATGCATTTACCTTCTTGGCTATGTCGGCAAACAGGTAATTGTTCGGCAACTTCAAAAAGTGTTCATTTACTAATGCCATATTCTATATTCCTTATCTTTTTACTTGATTTTCTTTTTGTCATCTCGTCAAAACATCTTACTCTACCTCTGGCAGGGGTATATCACCTTCGAATGCAAATGCGGCTGGACCTGTCATGTAAACGTGCCCGTCGGTTTCGCTCCATTCTATGTCCACGCTGCCGCCGTCCATCCTGATATGCGACTTACGCTGTGAGCGTCCTGTGATGGCAGCTGCTACTGCTGTTGCGCAGGCTCCTGTGCCGCATGCCATTGTTATGCCACTGCCTCGCTCCCACACTCTCATTCTGATGTCTCCGCTACCGGTGACCTGTGCAAACTCAATGTTGCAGCGCTCGGGAAACAAGGCGTTATGTTCGAGTATGCTGCCGTAGCGTGCTACATCCAGGCGCTCCACATCGTCAACAAATATCACGCAATGAGGATTGCCCATACACACAAACGTACTCTTGAACTCACGGTCGTCGGCTGTCAGCGGTTCATCGGTCATGGCTCCGTCAGTCGTGGCGAGTTGCGACGGGTTGTTTGTAAGCGGTTTCAGCATGTCTACGGTGACGGTTTCCACTTTATTGTCCAAATTTGTGTGCAAAGTTAATACTTTTATCCCGGATAACGTAAGAAGTCGGATATTTTTTTTATTTGTAAGACCTTTTTCATACAAATATTTTCCTATGCAGCGTGAGGCATTGCCGCACATCAGCGCCTCTGAGCCGTCGGCATTGAATATGCGCATGGTGTAGTCTGCTTCTGCCATGTCAGCCTTGCCTATCAGCACCAGTCCGTCGCTGCCTATGCCGAAGTGTGGCTTGCTCCATTCCTGGGCAGCCTTCTGCGGGTTGGGTATATTGTACTTTGTGGTGTCAACGTAAATGTAGTCGTTGCCTGCGCCGTGCATTTTTGTGAAATGTATTATTGCCATATTGCTGCTATCCTTTTGCTTGTTCTTACGTTTTGCTATGTTTTACGGTGCAAAGTTACGATTTTTGTTATTAAAATAAAAGATACGAAAGATAAAACTTTTATCTTTCGTATCAAAACTTACAGATTGTAATCTATAAACACTAATCAGATAATAAATTGAAAGTTAAAATCGTTTTTTTGTTTCTCTTACTTTAGAGCGGATAACCGTCATAGTCGTAAAGCACAGTAGAGAGATAACGCTCGCCGGTGTCGGGAAGCAGGACTACGATGGTTTTATCCTCGTTCTCCTTGCGCTGAGCCATCAACAGTGCACCGTATGCGGCAGCCCCCGACGATATTCCCACGAGCAGTCCCTCGGCAGCAGCCAGTTCGCGCGATGTGCGTATGGCATCGTCGTCGGCAATGTCGAGCACCTCGTCCACCACATCTTTATTATATATATAAGGTGTAAATCCCGCTCCTATGCCTTGTAGCTTGTGCGGGCCGCTCTTGCCTCCATTTAGTACAGGCGAGCCGGCAGGTTCTACTGCCACAACCTTGATATTGGGATTTTGCTCTTTAAGATATTTTCCCACTCCCGATATTGTTCCTCCTGTGCCCACTCCTGCCACGAAGATGTCAATCTTACCGTTGGTATCGCGCCATATCTCAGGACCTGTGGTGTGGTAGTGCATCTCGGGGTTGGCTGTGTTCTCAAACTGTTGCAATATCACAGCCCCCTTGATGCTGTCACGCAGTGCCTCCGCAGCTTTTATTGCTCCTGTCATTCCCTCGCTTCCGCTGGTCAGTCTCACCTCGGCGCCGTATGCCTTCACAAGGTTGCGGCGCTCTATGCTCATGGTCTCGGGCATGGTGAGTATCAGCTTATAACCCTTTACGGCAGCCACAAGCGCCAGTCCTACTCCGGTGTTGCCGCTCGTAGGCTCAATTATTGTGCCGCCGGGTTTTAGCATCCCCTTCTTCTCTGCGTCTTCCACCATTGCCAGGGCTATGCGGTCCTTTGCGCTTCCGCCGGGATTGAAATATTCCACTTTGGCAATTATCGGGTTTGCCGTTCCCTTTGTCTCACTCCATTTGCTCATGCGCAGCAGTGGGGTGTTACCCACCAGTTCTGTCAATCTGTTTGCAATCTTCATAATTTTTTTGTTTTTTTGTGTTGTTTTTATTGGGTAAGAAATATTGTGCTTATTTACACAAAGTCGTCACCTCTCTTCATCTGAATATCATAAAGATATTTCTTAATCATTGCCGAGGAATCTTCCTTGGGACATATAAGCAGCACGTTGTCATGCTCCGCCACGATATATCCCTCCAGCCCGTGGATGACGGCAAGCCTGTCCTTGGGCAGTTTCACCACGCAGTTGCGGCAGTTTTCCATCATCACGTCGCTGTCAATCACCACGTTGTCGGTTTCCGACCGTTTCCTGCACTCGTATATGCCGTGCCATGTGCCGAGGTCAGCCCATCCGAAGCTGCATTTCATCACCTCCACATTGTCGCTGCGCTCCAGCACGGCATAGTCAATGGAGATGTTGGGCAGCATGGAGTATCTTTCTTCTATAAATGTAAGTTCGGCATCGGGCTGTCGCAATACTTCTATCACTCCCGAATCTTCCAACTCGGTTTCAAACTGCGCCGCAATCTGCTGCAGCAGAAATGACGCATTCGACAGAAACAGTCCCGTGTTCCACAGAAATTCGCCGCTGGTCATAAACATTTGCGCAAACTCACGCTCGGGTTTCTCCACAAACGACTGTACGTTGTAGATGCCCTCGTCCGCAGTCTTGTTGCCCAGCTGAATGTAGCCGTAGCCCGGTTCCGGTCGGGTGGGGCGGATGCCCATGGTCATTATCACGTCGTGCTGCCCCACATAGTCAAGCGCCTTCATCATGTCGTTTGCAAAAATGGTGTCGTTTATCACCATTTGGTCGCTGGGAGTCACCATCATACGGGCATTGGCGTTGCGCTTTAGAATCCTTATTGTAGCCCACGACACGGCGGGACCGGTGTTTCGGTTTATCGGTTCCACCATGATGTTTTCCTCTGCCACCTCCGGCAGCTGTTCTCTCACCATGTCCTGATAGTCTTTCATGGTGCTTATCAGGATGTTTTCCTTGGGAATAAACTTTGCAATGCGGTCGTAAGTCTGCTGCAGCTGGGTTTTCCCCTGACCGAAAAAGTCAAGAAACTGTTTCGGTTTCTCGTTTCTGCTGCATGGCCAAAGCCTTTTGCCTTTACCGCCTGCAAGTATCACACAATAGTTGTCGTAATTCATTTCAAACAAGTCCATATAGCAGTATATTTAAAATTTTGGCACTAAATTACAAATAAAAAATGTAATTACGCCACTCTATTAAACATTTTTACGAAAAAATTTGGTATTTAAAAAAAATATGCTTACCTTTGCACCCGATTTGAGACGAAAGTCAAAATATTGACTTGCCCAGATGGCGGAATCGGTAGACGCGCTGGTCTCAAACACCAGTGGGGCAACCCATCCCGGTTCGATCCCGGGTCTGGGTACAGAATTTAAACTTATAAGGTGTTGTGAGCTAAAGGCTTGCAACACTTTTTTTATTTTATTTGCGTTATGAACAGAATGAAGGAAGTGTATAGGGTTACTATATGGGGCAGCATCATCAATGTGGTGCTGCTCATCTTGAAGTTTGCGGCGGGCATTCTTGGACATTCGGCGGCGATGATAGCCGATGCAATACATTCGCTTACCGATTTTGCCACCGATGCTGTGGTGCTGGTGTGCGTGACGCTTGGCAGCAAGCCGGTGGACAAGAGCCATGACTACGGTCACGGTAAATTTGAGACACTTGCCACAGCGGTTATTGCTCTGGCACTGCTGGCTGTCGGTGTGATGATATGTTATTCGGGAGTGGTGAAGACTTACGGTGCCATGGTTCTTGGCGAGACTTTGGAGCAACCTGGCATGGTGGCTCTTATTGCAGCTGTGGTGAGCATTGTGCTCAAGGAGTGGGCGTTCAGGTTTACTGCCAGAGTAGGCAGGAGGTGCGACTCACAGGCTGTGATGGCGAATGCGTGGCATCACCGTTCCGATGCCCTTTCATCTGTAGGCACCATGTTTGGCATCGGAGGAGCGATATTCCTCGGTCCCCGCTGGGCTGTGCTCGACCCTTTGGCTGCCATTGTGGTGAGCGTGTTTATAGTCAGGGCATCGCTGGGGCTTATAAAGCAGGCTGTTGATGAGCTTACCGACGCTAGTCTGCCGGAAGCCACCGAGAACGAGATAATGGAAATAGCAGGAAAGGAGGAAGGGGTGCAGGAGATTCACAATCTGCGGACACGCCGCATTGGCAACAGCATAGCCATTGACATGCACGTGAGAATGCTCGGCTCCACGACATTGTTTGATGCCCATCAGAGGGCAACAAACATAGAGCACAGACTAAAAGACAGGTATGGCAAAGGCACATACGTGAATGTGCATCTGGAGCCTATAAAGGTGAATGGGAAGTATGTTAAAAATGAAGAGTGAAGAATTCTTCACTCTTCACTCTTCATTCTTCATTTATCAAAGTGTACCCAGTCCACTTCCATCCAGCCACCGTCGTTCTTGGCGCCTGGGCGGCAGCAGAACAAACCTACCTTTGCGCCAATCCACTTGCCCACAACAGCCTTGAAATCGCTGCCAAGTGTGGTGAACTTCTTGCCGTCGGTGCTGTACTGCATGGTGCACCATGTCTCAGGCTCATGACCAGCCTTTGGACGCTTGGCTTTCACAACGATGCGCAGATATACATCGGGTGTTGACGGGCGGCCGCTGAACTTGAGCGAGCCTCCGTTGGAAGAGAGATATTTGTTGGTGTAAGGTACCTCACCCTCTACGCTCGGCAGTTTTACGCTTGTTACGATGGTCTCAGCCTTGCCTTTCAGGGCATCTTTGCAGTCAACGCGCTGCAGCTCAAAACCGTCTTTTGTGTCTACAATCTTCAGTGCAAAGTAGCTCTGTCCCATCATTATCAGACCGCAGTTCTCGCCACGGGGCTTGAAGTCGGGATTTGGGGTGAACTTCACCTTGGCTGTCACTGTGAAGTCCTCGGCAGGCAGCTTTTGCAGCAGCAGGTTAGGGCAGTCGCTAAGGTTCTTGTAGTTGGGACGGTTCTCAACAGAATACAGGCGAAGCACCTGCTTGTTGGCATCGCAGAACGACCAGTAATGACTTGGCAAACCGTGCCACTGCCATTGCCAGCCCAGTTTGTTGGCGGTGAAGTCATCGCTCTCGTCCGGCTGGAAGTCGCCGCTCGACGGCAGGTTGGGCTTCTTATATTTGTTTACAGGCTCGCCGACACCATCGCCGTCCTTGTCAACGCCAATCACAGGCCAATCGTTTACCCATTTCATTGGCTGGAGGTGAACCACACGTCCGTAGGCATCCTTGTCCTGGAAGTGCATGAACCAGTCTTCGCCGTTCTGTGTGTCAACCCATCCGCCCTGATGAGGACCGTTCACTAAAGTGTTTTTGCCTTGAGCCATCACCACACGCTCCTCGTATGGTCCGAAGGGGTCTTTTGAGCGCAGAACCACTTGCCATCCTGTGGGCACGCCTCCTGCAGGACTCATTATATAATAATATCCGTTGCGCTTATACAGCTTGGTGCCCTCGATTGTGGGCTGTGTGTCGTGTCCGTCGTATATTATGCGACCGGGACCGATGGTGCTCTTTCCGTCGGGAGTCATCTCGGTCATAAACAGCACACTCTTCACTCCGGCTCTCGACCCGGCACAGCCGTATGACAGCCATGCGCGGCCGTCCTCGTCCCACAGCGGACAGCAGTCAATCATTCCCTTGCCTTCCTTCACCATCACGGGCTTGTCCCAGTGTCCGCTCGGGTCTTTGGTCTTTACCATGAACAGTCCGCGGTCGGGGTCACCCCAATAGATGAAGAACTCGCCGTTGTGGTGGCGTATTGACGGTGCCCATACGGCGTTGCCGTGCTGCACTGCCTCTGCCCACTCATCGCCGGGATACCAGTCCTCAAGGGCTGCACCTATGAACTTCCAGTTCACAAGGTCGGTGGAGTGGAGCACCTGCAGCCCAGGGAAGCAGTTGAACGACGATGATGTCATGTAGTAGTCGTTGCCCACACGGCATACGTCGGGGTCGCTGTAGTCAGCATTGAGTACCGGGTTGCGGTATTCCGTTTTGCTCACATTCGGATTCCATGTCTTCGACTTTGTCTGTGCCTGTGCGCCTGTGGCAACGGCAAGACCCAGCAATCCGAGAAATAAATGTCTTTTCATCATAATTTGGTTTGTTTTAATATATTTGTAGTTTCAAGTGGCAAAAGTAATAATTTTTTTTGATATTACCAAATATGTACTGATTTTATTTACAAATTTTGCAAACTCATCAGTTTATGTTTCCATCATCATTGTTATTGTCTTAGAACCTCATAATGTAAACCGCTATTTATATAAACCGTCATTTATATTGTGTTTGCAAAATGACTTTGTCAAGTGCAAAGGTACAATTTATCTTTGGATAATCTCTTAGATTTTAAATGCTTTTCACTTTGACAATCAGCAAAACATGGATTTTTCCACCTCATTCTTTAGGAACGAAGAAACATATCCCACACTCTGGTAATAAAAACCAGTGGAATTATGCTGTAACCGGTCGAATGTTTTAGATGTATATAGAATATCCAAAGCTTTCTCAGAATCATAACCGTATGTATCCATCAGCCATTCGGCAAGTTCCACGGTCATTTCATCTTTCATTATCTGTATTTGATTTTCATTCAGTTTTGTCATAATGCTAAAAGTTTACTTAGTGCCCGTTCTGTTCCGAAATAATATTGAAATGTTATGCCCTTGGCGTATTTCAATTCTTGAATTAGTTTTTCAAGTGAAATAACACCTCCACGATACCTTCTTAACTGATATGTTACTCCGTCATCTGCAATTGGTCCGTAAACAATATCATAGTTATGGCAAGGTTGAGGTAAATGAGTATCGCGATTCATCAATATGAATTTTGCCCATTCTACAGAATATTCATCAAAAAACTTAACGTTCAGTTCGTCTGACAACATTATGGACTCATCAAATAGAAAACTGCTTACTGTTGCTTTTCCTGATTGCATCTGACTGACTTTGTTGAAAGCCAAATCCCATGCCTGTTGTTTATCTGCGGATAAATAAAATCCCTGCCCAAAATCCTTAAAGGGTTTTGAGAGCAGCAAATCAGGTTTACTAATCTTTACATTTGAGCCATGATATAGTGTAATCATTATAGTTTCCCTCCATTATTCTTGCATACCATATATATTGTTTCAACAGAATCTTCAAAAGAAAATGTGTGAAGGACATTATAATGCTTATACAGATAATCAAGCCCCTTAAAAGATTTCAAATAGAAATATGCCTGACGAGGAAGTAAACCAAATCTTATGGCAAACTCGCTGATCAGTGATACAACAAATCCTGTTTTATTATGGTCTTCTCTTGACATAGCGCTAATGATAATATTGTTTTGGTGGCAAAGTTACTGTTTTTTTCTGACATTGCCAAGAATTTTGTGAAAATCTTACATTTATAAAACTATGCGTTCTGCAAACGCTTAAATAATTAATATTGTAAAAAGGTATGATGAAATATTAAAAAATCATTTTATATTTTGTTTTCTTTCCGCTTATTGATACCTTTGCACTCTGTAAAAAACAAACAGCAATGAAGAAATTACCGCTATTTATATTTATTGCGCTGTGTCTCATGGCGTTGGCAACGAGTTACGGCAGTTATCATGCCGCTGAGCAACAGGTGCAGAGAGACCTGCAGCAGGCTTTGGCGAAAACTGTGGGCGAACGGGGCGTTGACGTGATGAGGCAGGACTCCATACGAGCCTACCGTATGATGGCGAGGACTGGGAGCGGAACCATGACTATTGCCGTGTGTGATGCCACGTTGCGCCGCCATCTTCAACTGCCGCAGTTGCGCGAGAAGGCATACATTGCGTATAGGGTGGGAAAGGAGAGCGGCAAATGGAACGTGGCTTTTGAGAGCCGTGCAGACTATTCCATGGCTATGGTGTGGTCGCTGTCCGACCAGCGTCATTCCATGTGGCTGACTGTTGTCGCCGCTTTGTGGCTTGCGTTTTCATTTATGTGGAAAAGGCGCGTACAGCCAGTGTGCGAAAGTGCCGTATGCAGTAATGCGAAGCGTTTCGGCGGACTGGCATACGATGAGGCGAAGCAGTCGTTTGTTGGTGATAATGGTATGACGGTGCATTTCACTCCCATGCAGCGGCAACTGATGGAAATGTTTTTTGCCTCGCCGTCGCACCGTCTCACCAAACAGGAGATATGCGATGCTTTGTGGCCCAGGAAAGAAGATGCGAGCGACACTCTCTACACTATGATACGCCGGTTGAAGCAGGAGCTTGGCAAATCGTCGTCGCTGCATATAGAATCCGACAGAGGCAGGGCTTACATTCTGTCTGACAGTGAATTGTCAGACAAATGTCAGTGATATTTGTCTTATTCATAGTTATATTTTCCGTAATTTTGCAGTCCGAAAACATAAATTTTACAGGATTGCAAAATGAAAAGACATTTGTTATTGGTTTTATCTGTGCTGTGCTCGGGCATGGCTCTATGGGCTCAAACCGACACACCGCAGGATAGCGTGCAGTTGCATGAGGTTGTGGTGAAGGGAGCGAAGACTGTCAGCAGGGTTGACGGAAAGTTAATATTTCCTTCCGATGAGGCAAAGCGTGCCTCCATTTCAGGATATGATTTCATTAAGCGGCTTGCCCTACCCGGCATAAAGGTGGATGATGTGAATGAGACCATCAGCGGCAATGAACTGTTGGGAGAGGTTCAGGTGAGAATCAACGATGTTATTGCCACGAATGCCGACCTCCAGTCGCTTCAGCCGCAGAGCGTGGAGAGGATTGAGTACATCGACCGTCCCGGAGCCAAGTATGGTGAGGGTATAGGCATTGTGGTGAACATCATCGTCAGGCAGCCCGCCACTGGATATGTGGCTGGAGCCGGAGGCACATGGATGCCAAGGGCTGACCTGGCGAAGTGGAACATATATACCAAACACAATTTCGGCAAGAATGAGCTTTCGCTCAACTATTCCGGCAGCTACAGACATCTCAACGGCTCTTCGTCTTGTGAGACGGCAGACTATCTTATGCCCGATAATTCCTTTTACAGTGTGGAACGCAACAGCATCGGCAGCATCTATCGCAACAAAGTGCACGATATTCAGTTGCGCTACAGCAATGTGGATGTGGGCAAGCATACGTTTCTTGCCACCGTCGGATTGTCGTCGGACGATACACCGCGCAACTATTCGCTGAAGTCGGTTGCGGCTTCCGATGGCACTGGCTGGAATCAGTCGTCAGACAATACCGACAAGAGCATTGCTCCCATTCTCGACCTTTATTGGACGATGAATTTCGGCAAGACCCAGATGGTCAGGGCAAACGCCACAGGTTCTTTTGTGCATACCGATTATCGCAGTTGGCTTGATACTGGTGGCGATGCCTTTGCCTATTCTGTTGCAGGCAAGACGTGGGCATTGAAATCGGAAACGATGTATGAGAACCGCATGAAGCCTTTCACACTTGTTGCCGGTATGCGCTATAATCAGAAGTATATCAATAACATGTATTCCGGCGATGCCGTGGCATATACGCAAATGCGCGTCAGCGACTTGCAGGGCTTTGCGCACTTGAATGGCAGGATGGGGCGGCTGTCTTATCTGTTTGGCACGGGTGTCAGCCGTCAGTATTACCGTCAGGGTGTCAGCCGTTACGATCGCATATGGCTGCATCCCCGACTGACGCTGTCCATGCCGCTGATGTCGGGACTGAAGCTGAACTACGACCTTAACAGTGTGCCGAAGGCATCGGCATTGCAGAATATGACAAACATACAGATTATGACCAACGATATGGAGTATTCGGAGGGCAACTCATCCATGAAGATGGAAAGACGCGATGACCATGCGCTGACACTGAGCTATGAGTCGCCGAGGTTATACACCCAACTGATGACAATGTACCGCCATTGTGCCAATCCCATGATGCAGCATACATATCGTAACGACGACAATAAGTTTGTGACTTCCTTCCGTGAGGGCAAGCGTATAAACATGCTGATGGTTCAGAGTTACACCAGCTACGACATTCTGCCCAAACATCTTACGGCAAGCGCCACGGCAGAAGTTCTGAACATAGAAAACGCTGGGGCTGACTACAACCACAAGATCACAACCTTCAACTGGTCGTTGTCGCTGAGTGCCTATGTCGGCAGATGGTCAATAGTTGCAGGTGCCGATAACGGTTTTCATTTCATGGAAAACGAATATGAGAGCAAGAACATCTTCAGTGATTTCGTTAATGTCTCCTATCGCCGCTCCAACTTTAACGTGGTGTTGTTCTGGCAGAACATCTTTCAGTCACGTCTCAAGACCGAAAGCGTTGAGAATCACAACCTTTATGCCCACAAGAACATTTCGAGACGGAGCACCGACCTTGGCAATGCCGTAGGCATAAAACTGTCATGGACAATCTCTAAGGGCAGACATTTCACTTCGCCCGAGCGCGATACCAATAGTCTGAAGGAAAGGGACACAGGTGTGGCAAAGTGATTTTGTTTTAATGTCCTGTTACCTCCCAGTGTCCTCCCTTGTCAGGACCTACGCGACGGATAACACCTTCTGCCTGCATACGCTTAATATGTTTGGAGACGGCACTGCGGTTGATGCCAAGCGCAGTCGCCATCTGTGTGGTGGTGATATTGGGATTGTTAGAGATGAGGGAAATGATGCTTTTGCGGGTCGTGGTTCCTTTTCTGTCCACCTCTTCTGTTTTCTGTCCACCTTTTCTGTCCACTTCGTCACGCATCGATTCTTCATACATACGTATGTCGTGTTTGAGGTGTTCAATGTGAAGCCTTGCCATGCAGTCAAGGAAGATGTTGATGTCTTCTGCTTCCCGTGCATCAATAAGTGCTTGGATGTATTCTGCCTTATCTTGTTTCAGTACTTTTGATGGCAGTACGTCGTATTCCATTTGCAGGAGGTTCATCAGCAGTCTGCATGTGCGTCCGTTGCCGTCAGCCCACGGATGAATTGTTACGAGTTCAAAGTGAGCCCAGAAACTGAGGTCGTATATGGCGCAGATATCAGACGGGACAATCATTTTGCGGCGGGCGTTGAGCTCCTTGCAGAATTCTTCCAGCCGTTGTGGCACTTTCAGGTAATTCATGTATGAGCGTCCGCCAACTCCTGCCGTTACATTGAGTTTACGCAGTTCACCTTTTGAAGCGTCGGATGTTCCTCCAAGGGAGTTGTATTCAGAGCCTGTGCGAGCCATTACCTTTGCAGCAAGGTTGATTAGCGAATTTACAGTGATGTCCTCATGGTGCTTAATCCACACTTGTCCGTAATCATAGGCAATCTTTAGGTCGAGATTCATATTCTGCTCAACGATACTCCGTTTATTGGAAGTAATGCCTTCATCAAACAGCAGCTGTGCCTCAACCTCTGTCACGGTACTGCCCTCAATGGCAGTACTATGGGTTATAAGAGAATAGAGATAGAATTTCTCGTAGTCTATCTGTTTGGCAATGCCCAGTTTTCTGTATTGGTTGAGCAGTCGCAGTAATATGTCTCTGTTTTCTTGTGTCATAGAAGAATGTCTCGCACATAATTGGGCTTTCTTTTGCTTTTCTGCTGCAAAAATACAAAAAATCCCTCAATGAGGGAAACTTTTTCATGAATTTATCCCTCAATGAGGGACGTTTTTAAGTATTTTTATCCCTCAATGAGGGATTTGGGTAAACTAAAGCGAGCACTTTGCTGATGTGCTGCCGGTTATTTTTATCAAAGTGGGTGAATTTTTCTATTTCGCTCTAATTTGGATTTATTATTACAAATGGTTCTCTGAGAATCGCATAAAATCATTCAACTGCATCCTTGGTTTCAAATAATCAAAAATTTAGATGGCTGTATCGTGTTGATTATTAGGCGCTTATGAAGCTTCTGATATTTTCTTCTTCATAAGAAGTACCAAAAAACGGCATTTTTTGATAATTATTAAGGTAAAATGAATATATCTTCGTTGGCAAAGTAACATATGTTACTTATCAAAGTAAGTTAACTTCGTTGGCAAAGTCACCTATGTTCGTGAAAAACTTCATTATTTGTTTGCGTATAGTGGCATTTAAAGACCATCCCATTTTCTATTTCGCAAAAAAATAATGCAGGATTTTTTCAGAATTATATTTACATATAAGGCGCGTATCGGTATAGATATTTTTAAATATAACTGTTTAAAAGAAAACCAGAATAGTTACAATATTTTTGTTTAGCATTAAAAGAGGTTATTATTTTGCCGTGTGTGGTATTTAAATAAAAATCTAACTCTCGTACTGTGAAGGTCGATGAGCTTGTCATAATGGTTAACAAAACAAAAAAACGGTGGTGAAATAAACTTTTACTGCCGTTTTTTCTTTGTTTTAGTAAATAATTCGTAATTTTGCAGACGGATTGGGGGTATTCTCTATCCAAGACATGTTAGAAAAAAGAGGCGTTATGTCTTCTTCTTGTATGCGAAAAGCCTAGGAAACTTATAGCATATTGACAAGAGAAGGTATGATGGTCTCCACGCATAAGCGTGGGGCTGTTATTCCCACATCTGTCAATATAAGGTTTTCCTAGCACCTTCGCATTAAGACGTGGCATTACAGCTCCACGCTTCTGCATAGTTAATAACTTCCATTTTGGTGCTGGATGGACTTATTTATGTATTTCATAATGAAAACAGATTTCTTTAGGAAGACATTGTTCTGCACATGTGTTCTGACTACATTGAATGCAGTTACAGTCAATGCCGATGATCAGTCTGACCTTGTTCAGATTGGCGTATGGGGAGGTGCTCATTTAGGAAGTGCCAAGTTTTCAAACCTTGACGATGGTCTTTTTCCTGATGTAAAAGGAGTCACATCGTCTGTATTCGGAGCTTTTGCGAAATTTGACTTAGACAGAAGCCGTACTTTTGCATTGCGTCCTGAGCTCATGTTTCTGAAACGTGGTACACGAATAGAAAACATCTCATACAAGCCTGGTACAGGTACCGGACAGCTCAACTATGAACTAAATGCAAATTATGTGGATATTCGTGTTCCCATAATGGTCCAGTTCGGCGCGGTAGGCGGTGTACGTCCGTATGTATATGTGGCGCCAGTCTTAGGCTTTGCCACTGGAGGCAAAATATCTGCTGAAGACGACCGCAGCAGGCTCGAAATGGAAGTAAGCAAGGCAAATATTGCGTCTACGTATTTTGCAGGGGCTTTGGGCGCAGGTGTGAACATTCCTGTAAATATTGGTAATGGGAAATATTTCAATATCGGTATTGATGCCTCGTATGAGGTTGGTTTCAGCGATACATATGGCAGTAAGGAGAAAGACGGGAAGGCTATAGCGAACGGTTTCTTCCCTGTATATGACATTCAGGGAACCCGAAAATTCTCCGGCTTTGAATTAAAGGCTTCTGTAGCGGTACCATTGTCAATCTTTAAACGTACAGGAAAGAAGACTGTCAGAATTTACGATGATACTCCACCGGCTGTATCGAAACCAGTTACTGTACGTGAGAAGCCATGTTACACATTGGATGAGATTCTTGAAATGGTTCAACGTAACGAAAATGTATCTGGCAAAAAGATATGTGCAATTGATGTTATCAATTTTGAGTTCAACAAAAGTACTCTCACGTCCAAATCACGTGTTTATTTGAACAAGATTGTACAGCTAATGAAAAACACAGGATTGAAATTCATAGTACGTGGACATACCGACAATGTAGGTTCGGCAGAATATAATCTGAATCTGTCGAAGAAACGTGCAAAGGCTGTCTACGATTATCTTTTATCAAAGGGAGTTAATAACAGCAAAATCTCATATACTTATCATGGGTTGACAGAACCTATAGACACAAATGACACGGAAGAAGGTCGCAAAAACAACCGTCGTGTGGAGTTTGATATTTATTAATAAACAAATTATAAATATGATATAATCATGAAGAAGATATTTTATTTGAACGCCTTAATTGTGGCTTTATTTGCTGCTATGTTTGTCGGTTGTGTAAGCGATGGCGATGACACTATTACTTTGGAATACGGTAGTCCAAAGAAGATTATTATAGGCAGATGGATTCTTTCCGATGGCAGTACGACATCGATGGATGGTCTTAAATTTACAAAAAGTTCTATATGGGAATTTTTTAATGATGGTACATTTGAAATCTCTGGCGATGACAGAACCCACCGTTGGGAATTGGTCGGCAACACTAATGACTATGACTATGCTGGTGGAATATTGTTAGATGATTATCGTTATGATATCATTTCTCTTAGCGGAGATGATGATCATGGACGTTGGATTCTCGGTAAGCCTGACGACAATGGCGGCTACAAAAATCAGTGGGAATTATGGAAAGGTGATAGTGGCAATGATAATAATACAGATGTCCCTGACGATGAAAACCATGGCGGCAAGGGGAAGCTTGTTAAAACGATAAAAGTGTCTATTTACGACACAAGTGAAGTTATACAGTCTGTCAGTTTCTATTATGACAACAGCAACTGCGTAACATCTGTGATGTTTATGGGCAACGGAGAACCTATTATAGGTCCAGAGCCAGAGGTGGACAATGGATATATTAGGCTCTATTATGATATGCAAGAAACTGGAGATGGAAGGAGATTGACTTTGTCATGCTCTGGAACTGGAATATCAGGCATGGAGCATTATACTCCAGGTTATGCTATGTTGAACGATAAGGGCTTTATTGAATATGATTGTTTGGATGTCACAGCGGCAGAGTTAAATACCGGTGATTATGACCCTGTTATTTATTATTATGATTCAGAAGGTCAAACGCTGTCAATGGGTATAACTGGTGCACATGATTATAGAAAAAATTTTGTGTGGAAAAATGGTGACATCCAAAATGGCTATGGAGGTAATAACGAAAAATATACCTATTATTCAGACTATACAAACAAAGCCAACATCAATTTAAACAAGATGTTCACACAGACTTATGACGAGGACATTTTTGCCTTGGCTTTATGTGGTTATATCGGCAAAAAAGACACTCATTTACTTAAAGAAGTGAGAGGAAATGGAGGATTAGATTATTCGTTGAGGTATGAATTTGATAAAGACGGGTATCCTAAAACTATTATTGATACTCATTATGTTTATCGTATAGAATATACAAAATAAACTTTTTATATGGTTCCCGTCCTAAGCTTTATTTGGATGGGAACCGTATCGCACATAATAATTTGTGGGGATCCAATATTGTTTAGCATTAAAAGAGAGGTTATTATTTTGCTGTGTGTGGTATTTTAATAAAAATCTCACTCTCGTACAGTGAAGGCTGATGAGCTTTGCTTTTTGCGAACTAAATAAAAAATAATCTTAATTTATTTAGTATTTCACTCGCTTATTCGATTTTTTATGTTAATTTTGCATGATGATAGACTATCTTTTATAAGAAAACGTTTGAAAATAAAATTATTAGGATTTAGAATATGTCATTGAAATGTGGTATTGTGGGACTTCCCAACGTGGGTAAGTCCACATTGTTCAATTGCCTGTCGAGCGCAAAGGCTCAGGCAGCGAATTTTCCTTTTTGTACAATAGAACCCAATGTGGGAGTGATTACCGTGCCCGACGAGCGCCTTACGAAGCTGGCGGAGATTGTGCATCCGGGACGAATTGTGCCGGCAACCTGCGAGATTGTCGACATTGCCGGACTGGTGAAGGGTGCGAGCAAGGGCGAGGGACTTGGTAACAAGTTCCTTGGCAACATTCGTGAAACTGACGCCATAATCCACGTGCTGCGCTGCTTTGAGGATGAGAACATCACCCACGTTGACGGCACCATCGACCCGATACGCGACAAGGAGATTATCGACACCGAGCTGCAGCTCAAGGACCTGGAGACCATCGAGAGCCGTCTGGCAAAGGAGCAGAAGGCTGCCGCCGCAGGCAACAAGGAGGCAAAGGTGAACACCACGGTGCTGACGGCATACAAGGAAGTGCTGGAGCAGGGTAAGAATGCCCGTATTGTGAGCTTTGAGAGCAAGGAGGAGCAGCAGGCAGCCCACGACCTGTTCCTGCTTACGGCAAAGCCCGTGCTCTATGTATGCAATGTGGATGAGAGCGCAGCCAAGGACGGCAATGAGTTTACACGCAAGATAGAGGCTCTGGCAAAAGAGGAGGGGGCAGAGATAATGGTGATTGCAGCAAAGACCGAGGAGGACATCGCCGAGCTGGAGACATACGAGGACAAGCAGCTGTTCCTTGAGGAACTCGGACTGGAGGAGAGCGGCGTAAACCGCTTGATAAAGAAGGCCTATTCGCTGCTCAATCTTGAGACATTCATCACCGCCGGCGAGATGGAGGTGAAGGCATGGACCTATCACAAGGGATGGAAAGCTCCGCAGTGCGCAGGAGTTATTCACACCGACTTTGAGAAGGGTTTCATCCGTGCCGAGGTGATAAAATATGCCGACTATCTGGAGTATGGCTCCGAGGCTGCCGTGAGAGAGGCTGGCAAGATGGGTATCGAGGGCAAGGACTATGTGGTGCAGGACGGCGACATCATGCACTTCCGTTTTAACGTATAACAATCCGCCTTGGTTATGGACAAACTGATGTATATTGTCTGGAATCCAGACGTGCAGGCTTTCGGGATGTTCCGCTGGTATGCCTTGTGCTGGATGATAGGTCTGATACTCGCATACCTTGTGGTGCAGCGCCTTTACAAGCAGCAGGGCATCAAGGACGAGCTGTTCGACCCGCTGTTCATCTATTGTTTCATAGGTATCCTTTTGGGTGCGCGCCTCGGTCACTGCATCTTCTATCAGCCCGACTATTTCCTCACTTCGGGCAAGCATTTCATAGAGATGCTTGTGCCGATACATTTTATGCCCGACGGCGGCTGGAAGTACATTGGCTACGAGGGACTTGCAAGCCATGGCGGTACGATAGGACTCATGATAGCCCTGTGGCTGTATTGCAGAAAGACCGGTGTGAAGATGCTCACCGTGCTCGACAACATCGCTATTGCAACACCTGTCACTGCATGCTTTATCCGTCTTGGCAACCTCATGAACTCCGAGATTATCGGCAAGGTTACCGATGTGCCGTGGGCGTTTATCTTCCAGCGCGTCGACAGTGCGCCGCGCCATCCAGGACAGCTTTACGAGGCAATTGCTTATGCCATTCTGTTCTTCATCGGACTGGCTGTTTATAAGCGTAACCGCAGCAAGGTGGGCACGGGCTTCTACTTCGGTCTCTGTCTCGCCTATATCTTCACCTTCCGCTTCTTCATTGAGTACACTAAGGAAGTGCAGGAGGCCTTCGAGGAGGGAATGATGTTTAACATGGGACAGCTGCTCAGCGTTCCGTTCATCATCCTCGGTGTCTACTTCATGATGAGGGGGCGCAGCGCCAAGGTGTAGACATTGGAAAGTCTAATATAATAGACATTTTGCTGTTTTATGGCTGAAAATAAGGAAAAGGAGGTGTATCAACCCCAACCTTTTACTTTCTTTTAGGCACGGATTACACAGATTTGTGAAAGTAAAATCTGTGACCGCAAAGCTGATGAACTCTTATAAAAAGAGAGCAATGCGTGAGTAAATCGGTGTAATCCGTGTCCAAAATTTTTATTTCGACAGCTGTCTGTATATGACTGCTGACATACCTATTGATCCGACAATAGCCACGGCGATGAAGGCAATGTAGAGCAGCGGCATGATGGTCTTTAGACCTATGGCTCCGAACAGGCTTGTCAAAATCATAATGGCTATAATCATCAACGCCCAGTAAGCCAAGCCTGACAGGAACATTGTCATTTTGTAGCCATGGGTCATCTTGCTGCTCATTACGAGAGCTTCGCTTGGCGACACCTCTTTATCGAGCATGATATACAATGCCTGCGACCATCCGAGACTGATGATCAGCGCAGGGACAATCATGAACATGAATGCGGGGGCGAGCGACATCGACTTTAATCCGCATAGCTGGAAATATTCTCCCATATATTTGCGGTAGTGTCCGTTGAAGATAAACAGGCAGCTTGCCGAACTGTTGCCCCGGCTCAGAGCCACCGGCATCGACTGTATTGCAATGGTTGTTCCCACATTCAGATATGGTATCCACACAGTGATGATATATAATATCGCGGCAAGAAATATTACAAGAAAGTTTTGCAGTCCAACGGTCAATCCATCGCGCAGTATCATTGCGACACTAAGTTTTTCCGATGATGTGACGGGGGTGGGAGGTTCCGGTGTTACCTTACTGTCTGTAACGATTTCATCGTTAATCCACTGTCCGCAGTAGCGGCATTTCTTTGCTGCAGACTTAATCATTTGTCCGCAATGGGGGCATTTTTTAAATTCTTCCATAAATTTTAGTTTTTTAGTCAGGTATTTTATCTACTGGTACCAGGCGGAATCCTGTGCCTTGGCTTTGCTGTGGCTGCTCTGGTTCAGGCTCTGGCTCTGGTTTTGTTTTTTGTTGTTTGTTTTTTCCCTTCTTAGGAGAAGATAACGGCTTGTTATTTGTCTCTTGTGGATCTTTTTCAGAGTTGGCTTCCTCTGCCGGCTCAGTTTGTTCCATATCCTCACTGGGGGTAAGTTCTCCCGAGTTGTCGTAATAGTATATCTTTCCGTTTGTTGTCACCTTATATCCTTTGCCCGACAGTTCAACTTCTCCAAAAGCAATTTCCGTCACATTTGTGGTCATGACGTTGAGCCTTAGCAATTTGCTGTTCATTCCTTCACCTTTCCCCGCCACCATCATGATGTATTTCTCATCGGGCGAAAGCTTTGCGCTCTCAATGGTTGCTCCGCTGTATATTCCGTCGATGTCTATTTCATGTGTTGTGTTCGATTCGGCATCATATAACATTATCTGTCCGTCGGTTTGGTAATACAGTCGGTGTATATTCCCGTTGTCTATGGTTGCCAATATCGCTGTACCTTCAGGAAGACGCGACTTAACACTGTCAGTGAGTTCAATGGGTGACAGCTTTTTATACCCAGTGGGTGTTGTTTCTTCGTTTCTAAGTAATACAAAAATAATAATTCCTGCCACAATCAGTAAAACTCCGATAATGGCACAGATAGTTACTATTTTTGATTGGTTATTTCCTTTTTTCCCCGTTTTCTTGGGGTGGGGGAGGCTTTCTCCTTCGGCTTTCCGTCTTGCCTCTTCGGCAGCTCTCTCCTCCTCGGCTTTCCGTCTTGCCTCTTCGGCGGCTCTCTCTCCCTCGGCTTTCCGTCTTGTCTCTTCGGCGGCTCTCTCTTCCTCGGCTTTCCGTCTTGCCTCTTCGGCGGCTCTCTCTTCCTCAGCCTTTCGCCTTGTTTCTTCGGCAACTCTCTCTTCCTCGGCCTTCCGCCTTGCCTCTTCAATTGCTTGATTCTCCACAGTTTGAGGAGAATCCACAATCAGATTTTCAGATATTTCTTCCTGACAATAAGGACAAATATTGGTGCCCTTTTCAATCAGTTCACCACATATAGGGCATTCGATCATCTCTCCCGATGGTAAATCTTCACCGCATATTGGGCATGTATTTACATCAGAAGGAATCATCTCGCCACAGAAAGGACATTTTCTCATAATTGTTGTTTTAGTTTTTAGGTTACGAATTGTTCATTTTTTGCAAATTTACGCATAAGTGAGTATATTACAAAATAAAAAGTAAAATTTTAATATTTTTTGTGGATATTGGGACAAGTATGTGTCACATATAGTTGTGCGACACATACTTGTGTTATGGATAATCAATTGTTTTTGTTTATTTGTCCTTTGCCATAGTTACGCCATCCAATACATAGCATCCATCTGATGTTCCTTTCGGATAGCTGATTACTTTAATCGTCATTGCCTTTGTTTGGGGATTAATAGTAAGCTGAGCCTTGCCGATACCCGGATTAAAGTCTTCATCCATGGCTCTTCCACACTCATATTCAATTGTGGCAGTATTTCCATTGACACTCATCTTAGTGATGTAATCATCATCAATACGGCTTCCGTTGTTACGGTAGGAAGAAATCGTGCCATACACAGGCTTGTCGTAATCCTCCACTTTCTTTTGGATACCGTATAGTTCCAAAGATATTCCTGCTTTATCGCTGGGGAACTCCTTTCCCCAGCCACCTTTAAAAATATTGCTTGTTACAGCACTTGTGGTTACTGCCGCAGGCTTATATTCAGGCACCGTGATGTTTCTTATTTCTAAAGGTGTCTCATAGCGCTTGCCGTCGGAGATATATGATGTCTCAAACTTTATCATACTCACCACAAAACTGCTTGTGGGAACTGCACCGAAGGAACATACCACCTTCGTGGGCACCTGAGATTCGAAATAATTATAGGAATCACCTATGGTGAGCCATTCGTTGCCTACCATGCAGCTGGAATTGTACTGAGTACCCTGACTGTCGAAAATCTTACGGCTCCTCAAATCCCACAACTGCATTTTTTGTGACGATGTGTTTGTAAAGAGCAGTGTAACCGCAAGGTTATCACCATTGCGTTCTACATTTTGAACGCTAACCGTCATGTTGGGTATAAGATGTTTTACGGTAATGTTTCCCCATTTTGTCTCCTGTGTTACGGCTCCGCCTGTGACTATGGTTTGTGCCGACTCTTTGAGAGCCTTGCCCAGTTTTTTGAAAAATCCCTGAGCGTTAACGCTTTGTGCGAACAATGCCATGAGGCATAATGCGATGATGTTTTTTCTCATAAATTGTAATTAGTTTAAGTTAAACCTGTGATTTTCTGCAATATGGCATTGTCTATTCTTCACGCCTACGCAAATAAAGAAAAAGCGTAATGCCAGTCTTATCGCGTTTAGCACGGAGCGGCCTCGGAGCGAAACTCCAGTCATATCATAAGAGAGGCATCACGCTTAGTGCGTGGATGCATCGCTTATCGATATGAAAAGGAGCCGTAATGATACGAGCCGCCTCTCACTTATTATTTTCGTGCTTTTTATTCCAATTAGAGTTTCCGAGGCTCTTGGCTAAACGCGAAATAATAGCGAATGCTTTTTTATTATAATGTCATTGGATGTTTCACGCATGTGTAGAGACACACGAATGATAATCCGCCGCAAAGGTACGAATTATATATGGATTTTCAACATTCGTGTTTGTTAAAATTTCCTTTTATAACTAAATTTTTGTATGTCTGTGATATATCCTCGATGATTATGCTTAATTTTTTAGCCTGCATTATTCATACTGTTCCGTAACGAAAGGGCTAAATGGCTGTGCATCAGCGTGAGCACAGCGATGACGATGCAGAATGTAGTAAATCCTACTTTCAAAGAGGAAGAGCGAGCATTGCGCTGAGGTGCTGCCAGTTTGTCCTTGCAGTAGGAACGAGTATGAATAATGCAGGTTAGTACCCTTTTCCGTAGCAGACAAGTCAGGCTTGAGGGTTATTAAAATAAAATCATGAAAGGTCCAACGTCACACCCCACTACCCTTGTAACGCCGATAAACAAAGGGATTGCACGGGGTGTGACCTCGGTATGGAGGTCACACCCTATGTGGCACCCAAGGTCACACCACGGGCATATATTTTCTGGTCTATCCGAATGTATTTCAGGCTATGCCAGACTGTATATCGGGCTGTATGGCGTGCCGACATTTACAATGAGCCCTGACTCCACGAATTTCTTTATCTTGCGCGTGGCTGTGCTGGCACTCAGCTGGGCGTAGTGCTGAAAGTCATACCTCGTCATGGTCTTGTGGCTGGCAAGATAGTCGCGTATAACCTGTTCCAGCTCGCCGTCTTTCCATTTCACCGATTTCACGTCATGGTCGGCACGCATGAACTTAGCTTTCCTGCTGATTTCAGTCATGAAACTTTTTGACGGCTGAAAGGTCACACCCTTCACGTCCACGCTCATGGCGTGGATGTCCGTAAGGTCTTCCACTTCCGTCCTGTCGTTCTTCTGTATCTGGAGCGAGAAGCTGCCGAGCCCGTCGATGCCTATGGTATAGCCGTCGGCGAGCGACCAGGCGAGCACCTCCGACAGTCCTTGCAGCACTGCCGTGATGGTGCCGGGCGTGAATGTTGTGCGGTCGTGCATAAACTTCAGAAAAGCGTCCTTGCTCATTCTGTTTGCCCCCACTATTCTCAGATGTTGAATCTTCTTGCCGGGGTGTTTGGGGTCGGGAATTTCAAAAATGTCGTATTTCATATCAGATGTTGTGGCTCGTCACCTTGGTGATTAGGTCTCGCCACCTTGGTGACTAACCCTCGTCACCATGGTGATTAGGTCCTAAACGTTGACAAAGGTACATTGTTTTTTTGAAACGGCAAAGACAAATCGCTGATTTTCACATCTTTTAATATTGTAAGCAAAATATTTGGCGCAGCGTTTCTGATTTTGTAACTTTGCAAACGAAAAGCTGTATCTTTGCAAAGAAAAACACAGGCTAAATGTCAATTATTAACAATTTAAATTCTAAATTTATGTTTAAGGTAAATTACATTACAGACAATGGCACTACGGTGGTGAATCTTGCCGTGCTGCAGGAGAGAATCAAGAATGGCGAGAGCACGGGGCGCGATGTCGCCGCATACCGTGAGGACCTGATGACGAGAGAGGTGAACGGAATGTCGGCAGAAAGCCATTTGGAGGAAAGCCTTAATAAAGTTGTACCCGCGATGTGCGCAGGCGGATACACGGGCATCGTTCCGGTGGTGATACCATGCAGCGGCAGCGGTGCAGAGGAGGTGAGGGTAAAGGTAAACGTCATGCCCCAGACGGTGATGAGCTTCATGACGGCAGACGCAAGGGGACTTGTGGCGCTGTTTGCCTACTCGCTGCCCGACGGAACGCTGCCGAAGGACACGGAAAGTGCGCGGCTGTTTCATGAACACGCCTGCTACAGGTCGGCAATGTTCGTTGAGCATCAGACGGGTGAGAGGACGGAGCGCGGAGAAGTGTCCATGGACAAAACAATCCTCATGACCTCTGACAAGGATTGCTGGCTGAACGGATCGCCGATGGTCATCACGCTCGAACAGCCTGATATGGGACTGTCGGAATGGCTGGTAAGGAATCCACAGGAGAGGACTGGAATTGAGAATGCGGGAGCATCGGACGTGCTTCCCGGGTATTCCGACATCGATATGCAGATGACAAAGTTCCACGCACTGGTGCAAACAATGTCGAACACCTTATATATAAGTGACTCCGACAATTTGATGAAGCTCGCCGTGGAGTGCTGCCGCTGCGGTATAGACCGCAAGCTGGCTGCCGACATGGTGCTGCGCTGGCATTATTTCAAGGACAAGGCTACGCTGGTGATGACCACCTTCGAGTCGGCATACATAGATAATCCGCTCGGTACCGCCAACCCAGTGCCTCAGCAGACCATGCAGCAGGAACGGCTGCGCCACTATCTGTTCAGCACCTATCATTTCCGCCGCAACGACATGACCGACACCGTTGAGTATCAGGCTCACTCGCGGTTTCTCTTCGGATGGATGCCGTTCGATGCCACGACAGTGCGTACAGCCGTGATTTTTGCCCGCGAGGCAGGACTGACTTGCAGTGAGGGCGACATCGACCGTCTTGTACGCAGCCAGCTGGTGGGTGAATGGAATCCCATCGACAGTTTTTTGGCGAGCCTGCCGCGGTGGGACGGCAAAGACCGTCTTGGCGAATTGGCTGCCCGTGTGCCCGACGGCAAGGGAATAATGAGAAAATATTTCCCCGTGTGGATGAGAATGGCGGTGAACTTCTGGCGGCAGCGCAATCCGCTGTTCGGAGCCACGATGATGCTGATGCTTGTGGGGCGGCAGGGAATGAAGAAGAGCACGTTCTTCCGCCTGCTATTGCCTCCCGAGCTGCGCGCCTACTATCACGACCGCGTTGATTTTATGACTAAACGCGATGCCGAGCTGTATGCCACACGGTTCTGCTTAGTAAATCTCGACGAATACGACCAGCACTCTGCTTCGCAGGTGGCGTTTCTGAAACATCTGCTGCAGGAGACCGACGTGAAAAACCGCGGTGTGTTTGAGCGCGACATCAAACATCACCGCCGCTACGCCTCGTTCTGTGCCACCACCAACAACCCCACTCCACTCACCGATCCAACGGGCAGCCGCAGGTATCTGTGCGTAAAAGTAGACGGCGTAATCGACTGTGACACAGTGAAGCGGCCCATTGACTATGCTCAGCTCTACGCACAGATTGTGGAGGAAATAGATGCCGGACTGCCGTCATATTTCGATGCCGCCGCTGAGGCGGAGATACAGAAATCGAACCGCGAATTCTATGACCTCGACGACCTGCCGGCACTCTTTATGCGCTACTTCCGTCTGCCCAAGAGGGGGGAGGAGCCAGCGCGTCTCACCGCCATAGAGATAATCGAAGAGCTGCGGGAGAAGAATCCCGACATCACGGCAGATAAATCCACAATGACAAGGCTTGGGAGAATCATCAAGAGCATGGGATTTGCAAGCAAGTGCGTCAAAGGCTACAAGTATCATTTAGTGGCGCGATGCCGCTAAGGGTGGGACGTGGGGTGTGACCTCTTACCCCAGGTCACACCCCGCACAATCCCTTTGTTTATCGGCGTTCCGAGGGGATAAGGGTGGGACGTTGGGACATAGGAAGTCATTCCTCAGGCTTAAATACCCGCATTATTTAAATCATCATTTTTTCAAGCTTGGTTTTCCATTTTTCCCAATGGGGCATTTCCTTTTCGAGTAGAGCATAAAAATCTTTTGTGTGGTTTCGATGTACAAGATGACACATCTCGTGAATAATTACATATTCTATACATGCTCGTGGGGCACATATCAACTGAGGATTAAGGAATATTTTGCCAGTAATGGTACAATATCCCCATCGTCTATCCATTTTTTTGATTGATATGAGTTGTGGTTGAACCCCATATACAGAAAATCTCTCTACAATCTGTGTGGCATATTCCATAAACTTAATATTTGCACGTTTACGATACCATGTTTGCAGGAGAATTCCAGCATCTTTCTTATGTCTACATTCTATTTCAATGATATTGTTTTGATAGTGCACGGCATTGACATCACTTTTAATCACCCTAAGCATATATTGTCGTCCAAGATACAAATGTGATTCCCCACTTACATACTTGCGTTTTGTTGTAGGAATGCCCAATGACTCGAAAAAACGTCTTTGCCGAAGAATCCAATCCGCTCTTTTGTGCACCTTGTTCCTGATTTGTTCCAAAGTTGCATTAACCGGCGACTTTAGTAGCACAGAACCATCTGGATTAACCAAAATGCCAAGTGTTTTGCGCTGAACAAACTCAACGTTATATTTGATTAATACCGAGCCGTATTGTATGCTGTCCTTTATTTTATCCATATTTTTGCGACATCTACACAACTGTCAATAATCACATCCATATCGTTGAAGGAAAAATCAACGTTATATTTCCGCTTCACATTGTCTATAAGCTCATCTTCCAAGGCTATCTTTATTCTGCCGACAATGTCATTTTTTGACTGCCAATCTACAATTACAGTATCATCAATAATTACAGCCTCACGAATAATGTTTTCAAATGCCTTTGTCGTGGCAAGTGCCATTTCCTTAACAGGCTGTTCAGGAAACAGTCGCTTGTAGTTTTCCAGTGTAATACCATAATAAGCTTTAGCTGTATTATTATTTTCCAGTTCATTTGGCATTTCACTGTCTGTATGGTTTAGCACATCTTCTTTGAACTGCAGCATTTGGTTCAAATACTCATTTTCATTTAATCTGCCTTGTTCATACGCTTCTATTGTCTCTTTTATGAGTTGAGAGAATTTTTTATAGAATGCTGGATCAGAATCCATATTCTCCTTAATATATTTTGCTGTACGCGAAGCGATTGTATCGGCTTTTGCCGCCGTACCTACAATCTTGTCTATTTCTTTTTGAAAATTCTCTTTGTCGAAGATATTTACCAATTGGGTAATTACTTTCACTTCATCGCTCTCTACATGCTGATTGATGAGTTTCTCTATTCTTGCCTCATATTTTTTATAATTTATAGTATCAGAATATCTTAGCTGTACAGCTGTGCGCAACTTTGCGAACATCCTCATATCTTCTTTGTACCTTTGAATGGTTTTATCATCGGTTGTGTCATGAAATTCTTTTGTTGAGAGGGCAAGCTGCAACACAGATGAGAATGATTTTAACCTGTCGTAAAACTCATGCCTTCTGTCTTCCAGTCTCAGAGACTGTGCGTATGTCTCAAAATCACGTTTGTTGGGTATGGTTTTGAACATATCCCAAAGGTCAGAGCTCTTTTGTGGCAATTCTGATATTTTGTCACCTATAGGTACAAGAGTTTCACGGAACACTCCTTTCCCCTCTTCGTCATAGTTTGAATATACTCCAAGAGCATCATCCAATTCTTTCAATACGCCGTAATAGTCGATTATGTATCCATACTGTTTCCCTTCACAAACACGGTTTGCACGGGCCACTGCTTGCAGCAATGTGTGACCGCACAATTTACGGTCAATATACATCACGGCAACTTTGGGTTCATCAAAACCTGTAAGCAGTTTGTCAACAACAATCATAATTTCTGGATTTTCATGTCCTTTAAACCTCGAAATCAGATTTTCCTGATATTTACGGGATGTTCCATGTTCATCCATCATTTGTTTCCAAAATGCTTTTACATCTTCCTGTGTCTTCCCGTATGCCGTTTCTTCTCCTTCTCTGTCGTCAGGAGCAGTTATTAGCACTTCAGAGGTTACTTTGCCTATTTCATCTAAAAATTTTTTGTAAAGTATGGCAACATGTTTTTTAGGTGTCACCAGCATAGCCTTAAATCCTGTGTCTTTCCAATTTTCTACATAATGTTTGGAAATATCTGTTACGATAGAATAAATACGTTGTTCTGTCTGATTCAGAACGCCTGCACGTGAGAACTTTTTCTTTAAATCTGTAGACTGCTCCTCTGTCAGGTCTTCACACACATGGGTAAAGAAACTGTCAATAGGACCTTCCATAACAGATTGTGGAACAATACGTCCTTCATATAGCAGAGGTCTCACAGCATTATCTTTCACCGCCTGATTAATAGTATATACCGGCTTGATGATGCCACCAAATGTACGGGCTGTCTTGTCGTCTTTTGTCAGTGGTGTGCCTGTGAAGGCTATTTTACAGGCATTGGGCAAAACACGCTCCATTTGTATAGCCAGTTCTTTGTACTGGCTACGGTGTGCCTCATCTATCAGCACAAATATATTAGGATTAGTCAATGGCTGCCTTATTTTCTTGACGGCTGTGGCAAACTTATTAATAATGGTTGTTATCACGGCGTCTGTTCCACTTTCTAACAGCTCTACAAGTTTTTTACCTGTATTCGCATTGTCCACATCCTTACCGCATTTGCGGAATGTTTTGGTTATTTGATAGTCCAAGTCGGTGCGGTCCGTTACCAATATTATACGTGGATTGTTTATTTCTGTTGCTATCATTTGTGCCAACATCACCATTGTCAGCGACTTGCCGCTACCTTGTGTATGCCACACCACGCCCCCGTTTCGTCTGCCTGCCTCTATCGTTTTTACACGTTCAACAACTTTTTTTACAGTGAAATATTGTTGATAGCGAGCCAGTTTTTTTATACCTGCATCATATTGTGTGAAATGATAGATCAGTTCTAAAAGGCGTTTGGGGCGACATAGATTATAAATATATTCATCCTGTTGAGTTGGAGTGCGTGTTGTCTCACTGTCCTTGTTTACAATCTCCAGCAATTTCTTCTTGTAGTTTAATTCTTCCTCATTGCTGTTGAACATCTCATGCCATTTACACCAAAAGTTAGCTGCGGCACCTGTTGTTCCATAGCTTCCAAAGCTGTTTCCGACAGCCAATAACAGTGCACTGTACACATACAGTCCCCTGATACCGTCATCTTGCTGATTGCGCAGATGCTGTGAGATGGCTTGTTCCTCTGCTCCTTTCACATCTGGACGTTTACATTCTATAACAACCAAAGGAATACCATTCACGAACAGCACAATATCGGGACGATAGGTGTCTGCGATCCCTGTACGTGTGACAGCAAACTCTTCTGTTACATGATAGACATTGTTTTGAGGCTCATTCCAATCGATATACTGCATAGTATAGCTTTTCTTGTCACCATCTATGCTCTGCTCAAATGACTTACCTAATGTCAGCATATTGTATATCGCCTCATTGCCACTAAGATATCCGCCTTCCATTGGAACATTACGCATGGCAATTACGCCATTCTCAATGTTCTGCTCTGAAAAGCGTGCTTCTTTGTGGTTACCTATCTTGATAGAGTTCAGTTCCCGCAGTTGTTTCCGTAGCACTTCTTCCAACAATACGTTGGAGGTTTTGCCTCCACGCATTGCTAATGCATCATCTGGAGAGATATAGGTATATCCCAATTTCTGCAAAAACTCCAAAGCTGGTTTCTTGCTGATATCGTCTTCTTTGAATGATATTCTGTTCATATTTATTTTGTATCAAATTTCTTCTGATTATTTTTTTGCAAGTTTGCAAAATCAAAATTTGATTTAATTTGTTTGATGATTGCTTCAACAATATTATATATATCACCACCTTTGGAATAATCAGCAGCACAGGCAAAATTTACTCGTTGTTCCTTAACAAGTTTTTCTGCACACGATTTTTTGTGTTTATTTCGTGGTTTATATACAGCAATAGAATTACCTCCTTGTTGTTTTATTAATTTCATGCATGGAATATCTGTTTCACCATCACCAAAATAAATCATATGCTTAAAAGGTATTGGGCGCTCATTTTCCGGCTTGTACTCATTTACTTTATAGTTTTCACTGATTTTGTGAACACCTTTATTAATCATAAATAAAAATTGAGTTTTTGCAGTGAAATCAACAGCCACAGCAGGCCATATAGCAATATCGTCTTCATACATAAAAGAACAAGCGTATATTTCTTTGAACTTCTTTCCAATTTTTGTTCCTTCAATCATTTCCTTAAGACCTGATGAATTTATGTAATGCTCTATATTGACTCCATTATTTTTACCTAATTGATTAATAAGTTCAAACCATTCCTCTACACCTGCATACAATTCTATATTTCTACCGAAATCTACAAACTGCTGCCTTTTTATGCTAACCTTTGCCGCATGAGCTTTATCTAACATCAGTTTCATGTAGCAAAGTATATTACTTGCTTCATGTTTCTTTACCAGCTCATTATTTTCTTGCCAAAATTCTGATGTTTTTTTTATTCCTATTGCTTTAAGAAAATCAAATTCCTGCATATTTGCTGGTGATAGAGTCCCATCAAAATCATAAATTAGTGCAACCGTTGGTTTCTGTTTCATAATTTTGTTATTTTATATTGGTAAATATTTTGTTATTTTACTCGTATATAATTTTATATAAGAATCTCCCCTTAGATAGACAGCCATATAGTTTCAAAGCCTAATGCCTCTGCTTTCAACAAGGTATAAAGGTCTTTTTTGTTTTTGTCATATTCAAAAAGTTTTCCTTTCTTTATATCAAGTACAGCGAAAAGGGCATCTTCGTCTACCTTATCTTTTAATTCTTTTTTCATAAGTGCCAGAATCAGATCAGCATGCCTTCTATCCAATGTGTCGTTTGCAGTCGTAAAAAGTTTTATATAAAAAGTTTTATTGTTTATTATAAGTCCTAATTCGGGATTTAATTCAACTCTAATACTACCCACAGCCCATGTTTTTCTGGGAGGAGTACACCATGTAATCTTCTTCTTTCCCCAGAATTTACAATATCCTTCTATTGCTATTGAATAGTTGCTTTTTTTATCATCACTTACCTCATCAATAATTGTATACAATTCTTCTTTTGAAAGATTGTTTCGATGAACATGCTTTATGTTTTCTCTTAGCTTTAACCAATAATCTTTATATGTTTGGTATTCTTCTTCATGACGAGTTTTTGATTTTGTTACAACTGTCATTTTTGCACTGCCAGATTTGTTTACGTAATTCATAAACTCAGTAAGAGTAATTCTAATCAATTCTTTTGCCATAATCCTATTCTTTTTTTACCGGTTAATAATTGCTGCATTAAACCTCGCTTTTGATTGCGAAGGGATGACAGCTTCAGTTTCTCTTTCTCTATTTCCTTATCTGTAGTAGTAAATACTTTTGCTATTGCATCTTGTTCATCTAATGGTGGTTCGGGTATCTTAACAAAACTAAAATCATTAAAATTTATTTGTCTTCCATCACGTATACCAATAACGGCAACTGCAAGTCGACTAATAAACTCAACATTTTTAAAATAATATTGATAAAAAACTTTATTAATTATATGTTGGGGTTTTAATACCGTGTATGCAGGACTTACACATCCACCATAATTAGAATATTCTATCCCACCTTGGAATGAACGCAAACTAATTATAAAATCTCCTTGTTCTACTGATTTGAAATTTTCAATAGCATTACCACTTGGCATTGTAACTCGAGTGTCAAGCATGGTTCGAGGTATTACTCCATGTTCTTGTGTAGATGATAAGAGTTGATCGCCATCAGAAGCACGTTTAGTACTATTATAGAAAATCTCTCCTGCTTTTACCCAATTCCATTTTTTATGTAATCCGTTTAAGTGTACACGTCCTGTAAGCAAACGTTGCATCATTGCTCGTTTGCGTAACTCCAGGCTATCAATGATTTTTGTTTGTAACTCAACAGCTTTGTCCCATTCACTTAAAACTTCTACAATCCTTTTTTGTTCATTTATTGGAGGTAAACATATTTTGTATGGTATTATGTGCTTATTATTGATTTGTGGAATTGTTGATGTATCTGCAATTTTATATAATTGCTTAAATACTATCATATAATAGAGAAACTCACTTTCTATATCCGCATTTGGTGTGAGTGCCATCATATTACTGTCCATCTGTAATTCACAACCTGCAATTCTAACTTTATTGTTAGATATTGCAGCTCCTCTTTTAGGAAATATAATACTATTAAGGCTTATTATGTTTCGCTCATCATCAGAATATTCTCTTCCTTTACTTTGGTATTTATCGCAATTGTTCATATCCTCAACTTTTATAAAAGGATATTTTCCATAGCTTTTGAGATGATATGACGATGGACTCTCTCCACTTGTAATGGATACAAGATTTCCCAAAGCCATAATCATCCAGTCTTGCGGAATTACCCCAAGTGCTGTCTTTTTATATTCCTGTGGTATGCTATCCATAAGTTATAACATTTAATTTGTAAATCCCTGAGTTTCTAAGAATTGATTTATATAACTACCGATTACATTAACAATATCGTTCTTGTCTTTTTCTGTGATAGTTTCCGTATAAAACAATTCTTTTTTATACAAGGATGCTCCATCATTATCTTCTATAAGAGAGACTTCCAGTTTATACAGGAATTGTTGAATGTCGAGCCTTACATGGATTGTAAATCCAGATGTAATTGTGTTGAACTGTTTGTAGAAAGTGATATTTGCAAAGAAGTAATTATCGGTCAATCCAACATATATAGAATTAGCAGGGTCCCAATGCACAGAAGTAAATAAGGAATAAAACTCTGACAGTTCATTATCAATCTGCTTCAATAGTTCTGCAAAATCTTCTTGTACTTTTTTTGCTATCTCCTCAGTAACCTCCGGTTTGTTGAGCTTGTCACGAAACTTTAGTTTAAGATTCTTTCTCCAATCGTCAGCATCCTCAATGCTTTCACCCTTAGCAGCCTTAATACTGATGTTTAGTGCACTTTCAAGACATTTGCTTAGATATTCCACAAAAGGAGTTATCTGTGAAAGCTCAGCATTTGCACCATCAGAAGGAACAGGCCCCACCGCCACATTACAGCGGTTTAGAGCGGTAAGATAGTTGTCTTTGTCCGCACTCTTTACAACAATCATGGGATAGCCATGGCGATAAAGAATATAGTTTACCAATAAACGGGACACTCTGCCATTGCCGTCCTCGAACGGATGTATGCGTATATAACGATAGTGAAACAAGGATGCAAGCTCAATAGGTAACAAATCGCCTTTTGTCTCAGCCTCGTTGTACCATTGAATTAAGTCGGTCATCAATGCAGGTGTCTCCTCAGGTGAGGCATATTCAAAACGCTCGCCTGTAGCAGTAATGATGGAGTTAGGGCGTGTTTTATATTGTCCAGCATGAACAACATACGATGTGTTGGTGCCGTCCGGCAGTTGACGATACACTGTATAATCCTCGCGCAGCAGCGTTTGGTGCAATGTTCGTATGAAGTATTCTGTCAGTGGTTGCTCTTTATCCAAAGCCATTTCCTTTATCATTTTCAAACCGACATTGGAAGCCTTCATCTCTTCCAAGTCTTTCATGTTGGCACTTTCCACCACCTTGCCAAACATGAGCAACATCTCTGTCTGCCCATACGTTAAAGTATTGCCTTCTATGTGGTTGGAGTTATAGTTAAATTCCAACATAAATTTACGGTCAAGTCTTGCCTGATCGCTTTCCTTCAGCGGTTGAAGTGCTTGCCATTCTTTATATAATGTATCTATTTTATTCATAACATTCATTATTAATATCCTAATTCCTTTAAATACTCTTTCATCTTTGCCTGCACCTCCGCAAGTTCACTTTCCAGCGAATCTATTTCTTTTTGCACAGCAACAATATCAATCTCAGCTTCTTCCTCGTATGTGTCCACATAGCGGGGAATATTGAGGTTAAAACCATTTTCTTGTATGTCTTCAGGCGTAGCAACAAAGGCATATTTATCTTCTGCCACCCCAGGAGCAAATGCTCCGTCAACAAACTTTCGGTAAGTAGTTACAATATGATTGATGTCCTTCTCACGCAGCTTGTTTTGGTTTTTACCATTCTCATATTCACGACTGGCATCAATAAACAATACTTTCTTGGAATTGCGTCCCTTGCGGAAGATAATAATAGAGGCTGGAATGCCTGTGCCGTAAAAAAGATTGGCTGGCAGACCAATAACAGCCTCCAATATGTGCTCGTTTTCAAGAATATACTGACGTATTTTCCCCTCGCCGGCTCCACGGAAGAGTACACCATGAGGAACAATCACACCGACAACCCCAGTGTTGTCATCTGCAACCTCCAGCATGTGACTGATAAATGCCCAATCTCCTTTGCTCTTGGGCGGGATGCCTCGCCAAAAACGATTGTAAGGGTCACTGGCAGCTTCCTCCGCTCCCCATTTGTCAAGCGAGAAAGGCGGATTGGCAACAACTGTATCGAACTTCATTAGTTTGTCACTGATTTTCAGTTTCGGATTACGAAGTGTATCGCCCCAACGGATTACAGCATTGTCAAAGCCATGCAAAAACATATTCATCATTGCCAACGCCCATGTGCTGCCGTTCACCTCTTGCCCATATAATGAGAAATTATTGTTACCAACTTCCTTTCCTGCCTTAATGAGCAAAGAGCCAGAACCGCACGTGATATCGCAAATACGTGCACCCGGTTTGCTCTTTGTCAATTTTGCCAATAAAGTAGAGACTTCCGCTGGGGTAAAAAAGTCACCAGCCTTTTTCCCCGCCTCCCCGGCAAAGGTGGAAACAAGATACATATATGCATCTCCTATAATGTCATTGTTTTCCAAATGCGATTCATCCAAGTCAATCCCATGAAAATCTTGAAGAAGGTTTCTTAGGCGGGCATTTTTTTCTTTCGGCTCGCCTAAGTTGGCACTGTTGAAACTGATGTTGCGGAAAATACTGCTACCATCTTCGCTACTCATCTTCTCACGGTTTGCATCTTCAAGATCAGCAAGCGCCTCATCAATAAGCTCGCCGATATTGGTGGCATTTCTATTATCATACAGGAAATCAAACGAACTGTTTTCCGGCACTACAAAACGCTCATGGCGCATAGCACGCTCTGCACGTTCCTTGTCTCCATCATATTTAATAAGGTATTCGTTTAACTTTGACTTATATACATCACTTACATATTTAACGAACAGCATTGTGAGGATATAGTCCTTATATTGGCTTGGATCAATAACCCCACGAAACGTATCGCATGCCTTGAAAATTACACGATTGATGTCCTCCTGTGAAATCTTTTTTAATTCCATTTTTTTATTTGTTTAATACATTGATTAAAAATTGATTTGTGATTTGTCTCCTTTTTTCGGCTATTTCTTTCCTGATATCTTTCTCTCGTTTTTGTAGGTTTGACAATTCTACTATTATTTGCTGCGTTTCCTTATCAGGAATGATTATCTCCAGATTTTCAAGCGTTGGCTTATGTATCATCGGAGTGCTTGAACCTGCTTGTGCTGCTTTTATTCTGGCAACAGTGCTTGGGTGATTCATATACCAACAAAGATATTCAGGACTAATAATGTTGGAATGCAGTCTTATGGAATACAATGTCGTAGAAGGAACTGCAAGCATGTCGAGATTAAAAACTTCACAAAGATAAGTTGTCCCTTTGCCTGCAAACAGCAAATCTCCTTTTTTTAGTAGATTATTAGCCATTCTTGGAGAAAACTCTATGCGTGTTGCCGTTGTTTCAGGAGAAGCCATAAGCAAATCCTTTACCTGAAGGCATACAACGTCTCCAGTAGGTATACTTTTTGCATATATACCAGAGGTAATTTCAGCCAGTTCAAATAGCTTTCTTTTAAATTTAGTATTTCTTTTACTTTTCATATTTATGCTGCAAAGGTACGAATTATTTTTCTAACCTCCAAACAAATTTCATTTTATTTAAAGTAAATCGCGTACTTTTATATTTATAATGCTAAATATCCTCAATTTCCATTTAGAATTAGCTACTATAATGGAATCACAAACAACGATTATCGAATGGAGCAAGAGCCATAAAGATTACTTTATGGTTTTTCTCATGTTAGCATGGCTGCTTTATCTTAAAAGTCCTCGGTAATCGCTTTTAGTTTTGGATTTCCGTTTTCGACATCAATACAAAAGAAAAGCCCTTCACCTTCTATTTCTGTGTGAGCCTTACATATTATAAATTGATTCTTCTGGGCATATCTTTCAAACCATGATAGGAAAAGCCTGTTTCTGTATTATTCCATTTCAAAGAAAATTTTATCATATTAGAATGACATTACCCTTTATTCCTTACCTGTAACCATTTCGTGGCGGTTTTCTGTCTCGCCTTTTCCTTGTTTTCCCTAGCTTTCTTTATAACGCTGAGGAATTCTTCTTTTGTCATAGTTTCCATTTTTAACCTTGGGGATTACGCTTTTGTCTATCTTTGTCATTTTATGGGTCTTTATCCGCTTAAATCATTCGTTTTTAATCTTCCAAAAACCGTTTCTTTTGCCGTTTTTACGCTCAATGATGCCTTTTTCGGTCAAATTTACGGTAATGGTTTTGACTGTTCTCTCGGATTTGCCAATATGCGCAGCGATTTCTTTCTGCGTGGCTTTTGGCTGTTCTCGTAAGAAGTTCAATACAGCGATTTCTTCCAAAGTGCAATTCAAAGTGCAAATATTGCACTTTGGGGCAGCCTTGCTTGATAAATTTGCACTTTGAATGTCTTGTGTAGAAGACTCTTGAACAAGCATTGTACGGTTCTTTAGTTCGTTGTGCTCGGAAAGGATGAGATTCCGAAAGAATGTCTCAATATATTCGGTAGTGGCATAAATGCCCTTACCCAAATTGTTGTAGTTGGCACGAACCAAGGCATTACGGAAGTACCAGGAATGATTGGCAAATGCTTCGTTGCTGATATCAAAACCAAACGTGCGCAGGTATTTGATTGTAAATACTGCCGTTGTACGAGTGTTGCCCTCACCGAAAGCGTGAATCTGCCATATTCCGGATATGAATTTTGCAATATGTGTGATTGCCTCGTTGATGTTCAAATCCTTATAGCTGAAATTCTTCTCCTGTATGAAATCATAATCGAGAGTTTCACGTATGCTGTCGGCACTGGCATATAGAACGGTTTCGCCTTGCAGTACCCATTCCTTTTTGGTGATATTGTAGTCTCTAATCTTACCTGCGAATTTATAGATACCCTGAAAAAGGCGACGATGAATAGTGATATACTCTACAGGGGAGAATGTGAATGTATTCTCCGATAATATCTCGGCGATACGAGCCGAAACCTTATCGGCTTCTTCTGTTCTATCTTCTATGTCGGCTCTAACGGTCTTTGACTGATAGTAACTGTCTATAAGCTGCTTGGCTTCCTCAATAGTTATATCACCTTCGATATGCTGACGTGCCGTTTGTATCAGATATTCAGACGGTTTCAAATCATCAACCGCCTGCAAGCCGATAGCGGTCTGCCATGCATAGCCCTTTTCTCTTTTCTGAGGCTCACCTTGCCTTATATATTCTTCAAAATCATTCATTGTCTGACGTTTATGCTTTTAATCATCTATATTTTATTAGACTTTATACTTCCGTGTAAAGGTAGTCATAATTTCTCATATTCAGCCATGAAATATAATTTTTTTTCAACTATCGAATTTATTTAGGCTGTCAACAATAAGCATCACGCCCAGCAAAAGCGGCTACAGAGCCATTGCTTCATGACAGGGTCGGCAATAAATATGCCGTCACGGCGTGTTTCTATCAATTCCTTTTCAATTAGAGCTGTCTTTATCCGCGTAATATTGGAATGGGAGCCCAAGTTGTATTCCTCTCTTATATTAGCTTTGCCGAAGTCTTCGTGAATGTCTGATATTATAGCTTTTATGAAGTTTAACTGATAACTTGTCAGGTTTTCCGTCTTCTCTTGAAACAGCGATGTGTTCTCGTCGAGAAGATTCTCGTATGCCTGACTCAGGGCATCCTCCGTGACGGTCTCTCCTGATGGCGTGCATATCAGAACATTGAATGCCAACTGCTGGACGTATGAAGAATGTAATTCCACCATATTGCATATTTTTGCGGCAAGGGGCTCGTACAATGTCCTGCCCTCAGATGCAAACTGACGGCGAAGGTAAGGAGTCCAATCCTCAACGGGTATTGTACCCAACTCCATTGTTCCGCCAAACTTATAAAACGGCTTGCTGCGCTGCTGGAACAGAGTTGTCATCATATTCTTCTTGCTGCCGTAAAGACAATAGGACACATTGCCCTGATGCTGCCACACGGAACGCATTCGTTTTTGCACATACAAGGAATCGGGAAACTCGCCCACCTGCTGAAATTCGTCTATGCACATAACAATATGTATGCCCTTTTTCTGAGCAATAAGCTCAGGAAGATTAAGGACTTCCTCCGGCTGATGGGTTTTCGGAGTGATGCCAAGCGAAAGACTGTAATCCTGCGTAAGGTCGGGCGAGAAATTGACTTTAGGCACTATTCTCGACAGGAAATCACGGGCATTCTGCATCCATTCCTCAAAATGAGATGATGTTTGCTTCAACACGGCAGAGGCAAACATATTGAGGAAGTCATACTCATTACGGCATGAAAAGATGTCGAGGTGTACGATCCTGATTTCATCCGACTGTACCTCCTTGGCAACACGCTTCACCAGCGAGGTCTTTCCCATACGCCGCGGAGCCAATAATATGGTGTTCACTCCATATTTAAAATTGTTAGTAAGCATGGAAATCTCCCTGCTTCTTCCAACGAAATTCTCCTCTTCTACGGCAACGCCAAATACAAACGGTTTCTTCATAATCTTCTAATATTACGTGATTTGAGTGCAAAGATAAACAAAAAAAACAAATCACACAAGTATGTGTCACACAAACTTGTGTGACACATACTTGTTTTACAGATAATTAACCATTTTATTTGTTAAATATTCCTTTTATAGCTAAATTTTTGTTTGACTGTGATATATCCTCGATGATTTTGCTTAATTTTGCAGAAACCTTAGAAGGAGACGCCGGAATATTACTGCAGCCCTCAAATAGGAAACCTTTATTATGAATTGGATAATATTGATTGCCGCGGGCATGTGCGAGGTAGGATTTACCTACTGCCTCGGACGGGCAAAGGCCGTGTCGGGACCGGAATGGTGGGCATGGATATGCGGTTTTGTAGTTTTTACTGTTGTGAGCATGGGACTGCTTGCCAAGGCAACGCAGACGCTGCCGCTTGGCACAGCCTATCCTGTGTGGACGGGGATAGGTGCAGTGGGCACAGTGCTGATAGGAATCTTCATATTCCACGAGCCAGCTTCATTCTGGCGACTGTTTTTCATCTTCACGCTCATAGCTTCGGTCGTGGGTCTGAAGGTATTGTCGTAAAAACCAAATAAAAAAACATATTAAATATGAAAAAAAGACTATTTGTAACATTGGGGATGGCTGGACTTGCCATGATGGCTATGGGAGCGAAGAAAACAATGCCCCAAGCTGCTGTAAAGCTGCAGCCAACCTACACTGAGTGGCACGATCTGCAGGTGAATGAAATCAACCGCCTGCCACTGCACACACAATTTTTCAGCTTTAATGCCGATGAGATTGGCGGTAATGGCTATTCCGCATTCGACAAGACCAAGAGCAGGAACTTCCTTTCGCTCGACGGACAGTGGAAATTCAAATGGGTGGAAAATGCCGACCAGCGTCCCGATGATTTCTACAGGAAAGACCTCGACGACTCTGCATGGAAGACGATGACGCTGCCAGGCAACTGGGAGATGAACGGCTTTGGCGACCCAGAGTATGTGAACGCAGGCTTTGCATGGCGCGGACATTTCAACGAGCAGCCACCGGCAGTGCCCGTGAAGGACAACCACGTAGGTTCATACCGCAGAGTGATAACCATTCCCGATGACTGGGACGGCAAGCAGGTGATAGCCCACTTCGGCAGCGTGACCTCAAACATCTATCTGTATGTCAACGGGCAGTTTGCCGGCTATGCCGAGGACAGCAAGGTGGCAGCCGAGTTCGACATCACACCTTATATTAATAAAGGTGAGAATCTGATAGCCTTCCAGACCTTCCGCTGGTGCGACGGTTCGTGGAGCGAGGACCAGGACTTCTGGCGGCTGAGTGGCGTGGCACGCGAAAGCTATCTCTATGCCCGCAGTGCCACAAACCGCATTGATGACATACGAATTACCCCCGACCTTGTGAACAACTATCAGGACGGCTTGCTCCACATTGATGCAAAGGTGACGGGCAACACTAACATTGCCTTCAAACTCTACGATGCCGAGGGAAAGGCAGTGAGGAGCGTTGATATGGCAAATTGCGGAAAGGGTGGCGACATATCCATTCTCATTAATGTGGAGAATCCAAGGAAATGGACTGCCGAGACCCCCTATCTCTACACCCTTGTGGCACGCGTCACGGCAGCAGACAAAAAGACGGTGGCCTATTGTGAGGTTATCCCCGTGAAGGTGGGATTCCGCAAGGTGGAGATAAAGAACCGCCAGTTGCTGGTAAACGGACAGCCTATATATATAAAAGGTGCAAACCGTCACGAGATAGATCCCGACGGCGGCTATGTGGTGAGCGTGGAGCGTATGATTCAGGACATAAAGACGATGAAGCGGCTGAACATCAACGCCGTGCGCACCTGCCACTATCCCGACGACCCGCGGTGGTATGACCTGTGCGACCAATACGGACTTTACGTTGTGGCAGAGGCAAACCAAGAGAGTCACGGCTTCGGCTACGGCAAGGACGCTGCGGCAAAGAAACCTATGTTTGCAAAACAGATAATGGAGCGCAATCAGCACAATGTGTCGATGTACTTCAACCACCCGTCGGTAGTGACATGGAGCCTCGGCAACGAGACGGTGATGGGCGACAACTTCATGGCGGCATACAACTGGATAAAGTCGCAGGACCAGAGCCGCCCCGTACAGTATGAGCAGGCTCATCAGGGCAACGGCACCGACATTTTTTGTCCTATGTACTACCCCGTGGATGCCTGCGAGGCTTACAGCAAGAATCCCGACAGTAAGATGCCGCTCATACAGTGTGAGTACAACCACACCATGGGCAACTCGGGCGGCAACCTGAAGGAGTATTGGGAACTGGTGCGCAAGTATCCTATATTCCAGGGCGGATTTGACTGGGATTTCCAAGACCAGGGACTTCGCCGCAAGCCCGTAAAGCCTATGAGCGTGCGGGTTGAGGGAATGAGCAACGAGGAGCTGCGCAAGATAGAATATACCTACGGCGGCGACTACAACAATTATGACCCGAGCGACAACAATTTCAACTGCAACGGAATCATCGGTCCCGACCGTCAGCTCAATCCCCATGCCTACGAGGTGGCTTACCAGTATCAGAACATCTGGGCTACAATGAAGGATGCCGCAAAGGGCGAGGTTAGCGTACGCAATGAGTATTTCTTCCGTAATCTCGACAACTATGCCATGGAGTGGACGCTCATTGAAGATGGCAAGCCGACACAGCACGGCACCATCGGCAACCTCGACATTGCTCCTCAGCAGACAAAGACATTCACTGTGCCATACGACTTGACTAAGGTGAGCGGCAAGGAAGTGTATCTCAATATAGATTTCAAATTGAAGAAAGCTGAGCCTCTGATGGACGCCTCGCAGGTGGTGGCTTACGCCCAGCTGCCGATAATGGAGAAGAAGTGCTGTGGTAAATGCGATACTCAACAGCCGGCAAAGGCAACGAAGAAAGTAAAGGTGACCGACAAGAAAAAGGAAAGCACGATTACCGTAGCTACCGATGATATAACATTGCTGTTCGACCGCACCACAGGTCTCATCTCGCAATACACCTATCAGGGACAGTCGCTCCTTGGCGAAGGCGGCACACTGAAGCCAAACTTCTGGCGTGCTCCTACCGACAACGACATGGGTGCTCAGCTGCAGCGCAAGCAGAAAGTGTGGAAGCAGCCACAGACCGACCTGAAGAGCATGACTGTGAGCCGTGACAAGAAAGCTGGCACCGTGACCGTAAACACCGAATACGATATGCCCGAGGTAAAGGCAATGCTGAAGATAAACTACCGGCTTGATGCCGCTACCGGCGCGCTGAAGGTGACGGAGACGCTCGATGCAAGCGACACGGCGAAGGTGAGCAACCTGTTCCGCTTCGGTATGCTGATGCAGTTGCCCTACAATATGGACAAGAGTACTTATTATGGTCGCGGTCCGATAGAGAACTACAGCGACCGCAAAGACTGCATGAGGATAGGAATATACAGCGATGATGCTGACAACCAGTACTTCCCATACATCCGTCCGCAGGAGAGCGGCACGAAGAGCGACATCCGCTGGTGGCAGCAACAGAACGCCGACGGTTTCGGCATGAATATAAAGAGTTGCACTCCGTTCTATGCCAGTGCCTTGCACTTCGACACCGAGGAACTCGATGACGGCGATGACAAGGAGCAGCGTCACAGCTTCAGCCTCAACAAATCGAAGTTCACCAACCTGTTTATCGACGGTGAGCACAGTGGCGTTGCCGGCATCAACAGCTGGGGCGCATTGCCGCTGAAGCAGTACCGTGTGTATTATGGTGATAAGACATTTAGTTTCACCATTGTTCCGGTGGAGAAATGAAGAAAATGAAATGTGAAGAAAAAAGGTGAAACGTTAAAAAAGATGCAGGATGAGAAGAAAAATGCTTTTTCTCTTGCACGTGTCAATAGTTTTATCTACCTTTGCCGACGTATTGGTTTCTGAGTGTCGGATGTAAGTCCGGCATTCAGGATTAAAAGGGAACCCGGTGAGAGTCCGGGACAGTACCTGCTGCTGTGAGTCCCATGATGAAAAGTTTGCAGCAAAACGTCACTGGCAATACTGCCGGGAAGGCGCTGCGAAACGGGACGAGTCAGAAGACCTGCCTTTACGCGATGAGAGAACGTCCGCGGGTGTCGGCGTCTGTCAACAGATGGCTTAAATGTGTAAAGGTTTTTTATGCTTTTGCATTGGGCATTGGTATTGGTAGATTGCAAAAAAGTATATCCCGTTTGGTTAGTGACTCTTGTCGTAGCCAAACGGGCTTTTTGTTTGTCGTTGCTTGCTCTCTTTTATGCGGAGCGGGCGTAACGTGAAGATTGAGTCATTGGGCTGAACGGAGAGAAAAGGGAAAGGGAGCGTGAAAGCGCTCTGTATATTAAACTCTATGTCAAACTTTAAAAACTTTAGCGTTATGAAAAAGATTTTTAAGTTTATGACCCTTGCAACTGCAGCAGTTGCGGCCATAGTGTTTACCGGATGTAGTTCCGATGACGAGTTTTTAAATTCTAACGGCGGTGAAAAGGCACCCCAGACAAGAGCAGGTCTGAATCCAGATGGCTCTTACACAATTACTTTCGATGATTTCCCGAATTCGATGATGGCAGGTCCGACATCTGAAGGACAGAATTGCATCATTCCTTTTGGAAGTTCCGCACAGAAATCTGATATTACGGAGATATCTGATAATGCTCCTTATGAGTATTTCTTTGCGTCAGTTTTTAACGAGATTGGAGACCAACAATGGGCTCGTGGCGGTGTAGCATTATCACACTGGAATTATTGGGAAAATCCAGCCGACTCCGTTGATGGATGGTGGTTTACTTATCATAATCAATGTAGTGTGTATAACGAATCTTCTGTAAGTGGTTCCAACGCCAATGCGGGTCACAGCGGTTCAAACTTTGGTGTTGTATATGGCTACAATGATACTTGGACGAATAATATTGGTGAGGCAATGTTCTTCTTTGGTGAGCCTCATAAAATTGTGGACTTTTGGTATGCCAATACTTCATATACGTATGGAGTAATAATGAACGGAAATGAATGGTATAATCCTGGAGCCACAAAGCCAAGTGGCAGCGCTAAAAATTTGAAAGACTCTAACGGATGGTTTAAGGTTATCATGTATTGTTATGATATGGACATGAATCTTCTTGCCACTCAGGAGAAATATTTGGCAGATTATAGAGTCGGGCAAACTCAGGTTGATCCTGTAACTACTTGGACGAAGTGGACGGTCAATGTTGATAATGTGATGTTTGTGAAGTTCAACTTTGAAGGGTCGGATGTTGATCCTCAATACGGACTTAACACTCCAGCATATCTGTGTATTGATGATATAACAATAAGATAAATACTCACAATGTGGAGAGTGTCGGTTATATTTGCTGACACTCTCCGTTTTTAATTTCTATTAATAGCCTAATGAAACAATTTTATTGGTTAGCATCTTTATTTTTATGCTTGTCTTTTTGCGGATGCAACAAAGACGAATTGATAGCTGACGGTTCACAAAGTGCGCCATCGATAGTCTTTGACGATGAGTCCGGAGGTATTTATACAGTAAAAACAGGGCGTGAACTAACGGTCTCTCCTGTATTTAAGAATGTTGAAGATGCTATTATCACATGGACGCTAAACGGTAAGATTGTATGCAGAGGTCAGACCTATACAGCCGTATGGCAAGACCTTGGGGAGCATTATGTTAAGGTTACAGCAGTGAACAGTGCAGGAAGGGCAGAAGAAGAAATACGTGTAGACGTTGTTGAGCTGACACCTCCTGTCATTGATATAAAGATACCACAAGAAGGCTTTAAGATACTTGTAGATGCAGACTATGAGTTTGTTGCGGAATATGTTTTTGATGACCTTGATGGTTTTAATATCGAATGGTTTATAGACAACAAGTCTGTAAGTCGGGAGAAAACTTTTGTATGGCATCCTATGGATTTGGGAATTTATCATGTGATGATAAAAGCTTCAAATATTGATGGTGAGACAATAAAAGAGTTTGATGCAGAGGTTGTGAAAACAATGCCTTATAGAATCATATTTCCAACACCTTCATATTATCAAACTTCAACTGTAAGATACACATTTGTCGACAGGCCAGTGTTTTTATGCCCGTATTTAGAATATTTCGTAAATCCAACATTCAGATGGACAGTTGACGGCAATGATGTAGAATGTATGGAGCAAACATATAAATTCACTCCCAATCATAGTGGAGAATATAAAATTACAGTTTTTGTGAAAGACGGACTGACAGGTGTTGAGACAGTGCAAGACGTGATGGTGGTATGTGTAGAAGGTAGTGAAAAAGACCGATTCCGTCCGGCGACAGCAGAGAGTTTGCCAACTCAGAATAAGGTGTATGAATATGTACCGGCTCCAGGACAGTTTATTGGAGAAGAGACAGAGGTTTATGGAGGCTGGACTCAAGCAGACAACACTTTGGAGATAGCAAATGCCTGGGCTGAGAAGCGCCTAAGAGAAAACGCATTTGTCTCATTAGGAGGATTTGGCGGATATGTCATCATAGGATTTGACCATAGTGTTCCAGTAAGAGATTTGAACTATGACATTGCAATTCAAGGTAATGCCTTTGGTTCCTCAAATGAACCAGGTATAGTATGGGTTATGCAGGATGTGAACGGTAATGGTCTACCAGATGACGAATGGTATGAACTGCGTGGTTCTGAAACAGCTAAGGGTACAACTATTCAGAACTATGCGGTAACATATTACAAGCCATCGGCGCCTCGCCGTGATGTTTTGTGGACAGACAGTGAGGGAAAAGAAGGTTGTGTGGTGTATAATCAATACCATAAACAAGATTATTATTATCCTGCTTGGATACATGAAAATAGTTATACTTTATATGGTACTAAAATTGTATCAAATAATATAATGGATCCGTCAACAGGTTATTGGAGTAACAATCCATACGAATGGGGGTATGTTGACAATATGGGCACTGACAATCTTGGCGGAGACAGCTATACTGGTTCTGGACAAAGAAACGGTTTCAAGATATCTAATGCTATGTTTGCAGATTTGTCTCCAATAAAACTTGAGTATATTGATTTTATAAAGGTGCAGAACTGCGTAAATGCAACAAGCGGTGCGCTTGGTGAAATATCTACGGAGGTATTTGGATTCCAAGATCTCTCAATGTTGCCATCAAAATCAAATATTCACAAAAAAACAAAAAATAAAAAACAAAGATGAAAAATTTAGCTTTTATTGCATTGATGGGCATAGTATGCCTGTTTGTCTCATGCTCCGACGATGATACGCCGTCTGATGCCAATGAGAATTTTATCACATCGTTTGCTCTTACGCTTGGTAGTGGCGAGAAGTATGATGCCGCCATCGACGGCAATGTAATAACCATGACTGTGCCATACAATGTGGTCCTTGACGGTGCAAAGGCTGAGGTTGCATATACACAAAGTGCGAAGATTATGCCCGATCCCGCCACAGTAACCGACTGGAATGCCGAGCAAGTGTTTGTGGTTACGTCATATAACGGCGAGAAGAACGAATACACATATAACATTGTACGTTCAGAGATAACGCATAGTGGCGATGTGGTGCTTGCCACAATGGATGACATGGATAACTTCCTTGCATCGGCGACATCTGTAATTGACGGAAATCTGACAATAGGAAGCGATGATGATAATACCGGGGACATTACCAGTTTTGCCGGACTTGCAAACCTGAAAAGTGTCAAGGGTTCAGTAATCCTGAAAAATAGCATAAAGACAAGCGACTTCACAGGCTTTGATAATTTACAATCTGCAGGCGGAATAGTAATGGGTAGTAGTGAGAATGAATCTTTAGCAGATGTAGAGATGCTGTCATTTAGGAATCTGAAAAACGTAGATGGCAACATTTCCATATATGGTGGCGATAAACTTTCTTATGTGGAATTTGCTTCCCTCCAAGATGTGGCCGGATCTGTATATGTTGACTCAAAAGTTATTAGAGAGATAACTATGTCTAAGGTTGAAAAAATAGCAGGCAAACTGACTATTGGCAAGAATGACTATAATGACACATCCAATTCAAGGGAGATAAAGATAGTAGAGTTTTCAAGTCTGTTAGAGATAGGTGATACACTTAAAATTGATTATCTGCCTATGTTGCAAGAAATTTCGTTCCCTGTATTGACAGAATCTGGCGCAATAGAATTTCCATGTATACCATTTTCATGCAATAGATTGTCTATTCCTGAGATTAAAGTCGTGAACGGCGGTGTTTATTTCAGAAGCACGACACAGGGGTCTGGAATTTTCAGTACCTATAATACTGAAATAAAAGAAATTGATGCTTTTGAGAAAACCGAAGAAATTAAAGGGGCTTATTACATGTCGGGATTATTAGGATTACTGAAAATGCCGTCGTTCAATAATCTCAAACGTATAGGTGGGTTATTGCTTGGTAATACAAACAAGAGTGCTATTGGGGAACTGGATTTCAGTAATATAGAATTTACGGAATATAATGGAATATTTCCTGAGGTGTTACTCCCATATTCATGTGATGTGTTTAAGACTAAAGAGGATTTGTCAAATACTAATGTCACAATTAACTCGGATAATACAGAGATAAATTTTAAAAAAGTTCACAATTTGACGCTTGTCTCCACTAAGGATTTTCCTGTTGTGGAGTCTGTTTTAGGAAATTTGAGTATCGAGAATACATCCTCTATGAGTTCTTGTACAATGCCAGACTTAAAGAATGTTGAAGGCTATATGTATGTGAAAATGGGGGCAATGGCTAAAAGTGTGTTATTTCCTGCTCTTGAAAAGGTAGGCGGGCAGCTGATATTTGACGGTCTCTTTAATAACCCGACATTTAAGAGCGATTTTTCTTCATTAGCAACTGTATGCTGTAATGATAATCCGTCTTATTATCTTACTGGCACATACAAATCTTATGAAGATGATGTCCCGTATGGTTCTATGAGAGTAATGTCTACAAGGAGTTTCTCTTTTCCAGCATTGACACATATTGGTGGTAGCGGACTTACTTTGGAAAGATTATCTTCGTTTAATTGTCCTAATCTTAAACAGATAGATGGAATATTGTGCGCAAACAATTCTACGAGCCTTTCCACTTTAAAACTGTCTGCTTTGGAAAAATTGTCAGGACTGAAATTTATGAGAGTTTCTAAGTTTTCCGACTACTCCGTTTTCTCGAAGTTCATCACTGACGGACAGATAACCAAAGAACACTGGAGCGTCACTGATTGTGCCTATAATCCCACATACGAGGACATGAAGGAAGGTAGATACAAACCTGCTGAATAATGATGATGAAAAACTGCAACATGAGACACCTGTTATGGATTGTAGCGGGTGTCTCAATGTTGTCTCTCGGCTCCTGCATGGAGTGGGACTATGGCGAGACCGAGAATTTCAACGCCTCGGGAGCAGGACTGTTTATCACCAACGAGGGAAACTTTCAGTATGGCAATGCCACACTGTCGTATTACGACCCTGCAACGTGCGAGGTGCAGAACGAGGTGTTCTACCGTGCCAACGGCATGAAGCTGGGCGACGTGGCGCAGTCGATGACAATACGCAACGGTGTGGGGTGGATTGTGGTGAACAACTCTCATGTGGTGTTTGCCATAGACATCAGCACGTTTAAGGAGATAGGGCGCATAGAAAACCTCACGTCGCCAAGATACATCCATTTCTTGAGCGACGAGAAGGCATACGTGACTCAGCTGTGGGACAACCGCATATTCATAGTGAATCCGAAGAAGTTTGAGATTACGGGATATATAGAATGTCCGCACATGACTATGGAAAGCGGCTCCACGGAGCAGATGGTGCAGTATGGGCAGTATGTGTATGTGAACTGCTGGAGCTATCAGAACCGCATACTGAAGATTGACACGGAGACCGACCGCGTGGTGGACGAGCTGGAGATAGGCATACAGCCGACATCGCTCGTGATGGACCGCTACAACAAGATGTGGACCATAACCGACGGAGGATATGAGGGCAGTCCCTACGGTCACGAGGCACCGTCGCTGTATTGCATCGATGCGGAGACGTTTAAGGTGGAGCGGCAGTTTAAGTTTAAATTCGGCGACTGGCCCAGTGAGGTGCAGCTCAACGGCACTCGCGATACGCTCTACTGGATAAACAACGATGTGTGGCGGATGAGTGTCACGGCGAGCCGAGTGCCTGTGCGTCCGTTTCTGCCCTACAGAGAGACCAAGTACTACGGGCTGACGGTGAGCCCTGCCGACGGCGATGTGTATGTGGCTGATGCCATAGATTATCAGCAGCAGGGAATAGTCTACAGATATGGTGCCGACGGGAAACAGAAGGACGAGTTTTATGTGGGAATCATTCCCGGAGCGTTTTGTTGGAAGTAAAGTTATGAGTTACAAACACATTATTATATATATAGCGCTGTCCTGTGCTGCGGCATCAGCCGCAGCACAGGACATGACGCGCCGCATACACAGGCTTGGTGAGGTGGTGGTGACGGGTCGCCCGATGAAGGAAATAGGAATGCAGAAGACCGTGTTCGACTCACTGGCACTGAAGGAGAACATCGCGCTGTCGATGGCTGACATCCTTACCTTCAACTCATCGGTGTTCGTAAAAAGCTATGGGCGTGCCACGCTGTCTACGGTGGCTTTCCGCGGCACGTCGCCAAGCCACACGCAGGTGACATGGAACGGAATGCGCATAAACAATCCGATGCTTGGCATGACCGATTTCTCCACCATACCGTCTTATTTCATTGACAATGCCTCGCTACTGCACGGCACCTCGTCGGTGAACGAAACCGGCGGCGGACTGGGAGGACTTGTGAAGCTGGGCACCGCTCCAGATGTGGCTGAGGGGCTGCGCGCGCAGTATGTGCAGGGCATAGGGTCGTTTGAAACCTTCGATGAGTTTATGCGCCTTTCCTACGGCACGGAGCACTGGAGCTTCTCAACACGTGCAGTATATTCGTCATCGCCAAATGATTATAAGTACACCAACCACGACAAGAAGATAAACATATACGACGATGACAGAAACATCGTGGGGCAGTATTATCCCAAGGAGCGCAACCGCAGCGGCTCGTTCAAGGACCTGCATCTGTTGCAGGAAGTGTATTACAATACGCTGAGAGGCGACCGCCTCGGCATCAATGCCTGGTACATAGACTCCAACCGCGAGCTGCCGATGCTCACCACTGACTACGGGCAGGAGAGCAGCTTTGAAAACAGGCAGAGAGAGCACACGCTGCGCTCGCTGCTGTCGTGGGAGCACACGCGCGAGCAGTGGAAAACGGCAGTCAAGGGCGGATATATCCACACGTGGATGGCGTATGACTATAAGCGCGAGGTTGGCAACGGGGTTATGGCTTCGATGACACGGTCGAGAAACAAGATAAATACCTACTACGGGCAAGTGGAGGGAGAGTACACACCCGACCGCAGATGGTATTTCACATCCAACGTATCATTACACCAGCATTTTGTGAGGAGCGAGGACAAGAACGTGATTCTGCAGGACGGCGACCGTGCCATAGTGGGCTATGATAAGGGGCGAGTGGAGCTGTCGGGAGCAGTGTCTGCCAAGTGGCAGCCAACGGAACGCATAGGCATGTCGCTGACGCTGCGCGGAGAGATGTGCGGTACACATTGGGCTCCGTTGATTCCCGCATTCTTTGTTGACGGCATTTTGTCGAAGCGCGGCAACGTAGTGTTGAAGGCATCAATATCGCGCAACTACCGTTTCCCAACGCTCAACGACCTTTATTTCCTACCCGGCGGCAATCCCGACCTTAGGAATGAGCACGGCTTTACATACGATGCCGGCATATCGTTTGATGTGGGAAAGGCAAATGTATACAGGCTCAACGGCAGTGCCACGTGGTTCGACTCGTATATCGACGACTGGATAATATGGCTGCCCACCACAAAGGGATTTTTCTCGCCTCGCAATGTAAAGAAGGTGCATGCCTACGGCGTAGAGCTTAAAACGGGACTGTCGGTGCAGCCCTTCAGGGACTGGCTGCTGGACTTCAACGGCTCCTATTCGTGGACTCCGTCAATAAACGAGGGCGAGAAGATGTCGCCTGCCGACAAGTCGGTGGGCAAACAGCTGCCCTATGTACCCCAGAACTCGGCATCGTTCACGTGCCGTGTGTCATGGCACGACTGGAGTCTGCTGTATAAATGGTGCTGGTACAGCGAGCGCTTCACAATGTCAAGCAACGACTACACGTTCACAGGGCATCTTCCCCAATACTTCATGAGCAATGTGGCGCTTGAGAGGAATGTTGCTTTTAAACCCGTGCATCTGCAGTTGAAATTAGCGGTAAATAATATCTTCAACGAGGACTATCTGTCAGTTTTGTCTCGCCCCATGCCCGGAACCAATTTTGAATTCTTTGTAGGCATCACGCCGAGATGGGGAAAGGCAAAGAAATAAAGCTCCGTATGTCTGTTGAAAGCGTCACCGTATTTCTTCGAGCAGTCCCTGACAGGCATCTTCGATAAGCTCCAAGGCAAACTCAAAGTCAGCGGTGTCGCCATAGTACGGGTCGGGAATTACCGTCTGTCCTGGGTGGTGGCGCAGATAGTCGGCAAGCATCACAATCTTGCTGCGGTCGGCATCGTTGCGTGCCATGCTGCTCACTCCACGGTAATTGCCGCTGTCCATAACAATGAGAAGGTCGAAACGCTGGAAGTCACTGCGTGAGAACTGGCGTGCGCGATGGTCAAACTTATAGCCGTGGCGTGCGCCGCAAGCCCTCATGCGGCTGTCGGGCAACTGCCCTATATGCCAATCGCCCATACCGGCAGAATCAATGTCAAACTCACTGTCAATGCCGGCAGCCTTTACCAGCTGGTGCATCACCCCGTCGGCAGCCGGCGAGCGGCATATATTTCCAAGACATATAAACAACAGTCGGCGCGGCTTTTTGTTTTCTTTTTCCATTTCTATATTATACTTTTTCTTATTAGTTTTTATCACAATCGTTTATTGATTATTCTTGTACATTTGGTCAGGGCTCTTAGGATTTGACGGTATTTTTCTTTCCAATAGTCTAAGAGAAATCATTTTCGGAATAACCTTATTGTTAAGGTATTGTTTGCTCCTGCCGACTTTTTGGGCGATTGTATCCAATGACACCCAGTCATTTGCAGCCTTTTGAATTTCTGCAAAAAGTTCATCTTGACTCATCCGTTTTTTTATGGATTTATCAAATAAAGAATAGGAACTGCTTGCAACATTACTTGCAACATTACTTGCAACATTACTTGCAACATTACTTGCAACATTAGGTATCCTGTAGTATGTTCCCCGCCCTATACCCTCTGATATCAATAAGCCATCGATACACATCGTACGCAGCATCTTGGTAATGTCGAATCTATGCATATTTAAAGAATAGCGTAACCGTTCATTTGATACACTTCTTTCCTGTAGGGCTAATGATAGAGTCATTAACTTATTATGCTCTATATTTAAAATCTTCTTGCCAAAGATTCTTACTAATGCCTGTTTCGTGTCATCATCAATAAAAGAAGCCATAGACAAGGTAAGTGTTACCTTATCCGGACGGACAGATTCTTTTATACTGGGCATAACTTTGTTTGACTCTTTCCATCCATTAATAATGGTGTCGGCTCCACTGCCTGCCTTTTCCGCACGTCCTAACATCATAAACATTTTTTGTAAAGTTGTGTTACGGCATACACTTAATCCTCCCTCATAATATTGTTTTGGGGTTATTAGCAGATTGCCGGGATTGGAAAACACGATACTGTCTTTACTCTTTGTTATAACAATAGGAGTATTGATGGAATAGTCTGCATGTATAAGAGCATTGATCAACGCTTCACGTATGGCTATATGAGCGGGAGTCTCATCCTTACGCATATCTCCTTCCAGCTTAAAGGGGACAGGTAGCCCATCTTGCAATTTTACTAACGTTCTGCGATAAAACTGGAAAATATTAGCCTCCCATGTTCCATCTGGACAGATACGGTCAAGCCATCTTTCCTTTGGAGAAGGTCTATCGGACAATTCCCGATAGTCAGGGAAGAAAAATGGAGCACATTCTTCATCTGTAATAGAGTCTGTTTTACCAAACATTAAAATACCCGCCATCGTAAAACCTTCCTTTTTACTTTTGCGGTCTAAACGATACCCGCCTAATTTCTTTAATAATCCAAAATCATCTTCTGCCAGCCATGCGTGTCCAGGTTTTACTAAATCAAAAAGTCTTCTGTATTGGTCCAAAGAGCTTTTGTCGATATCATCAAAACTGTAGTTCTCTAAAATTCGAGAGTCTGACGGTCTGCTTATATTTGCATCTGCAAACATTCGTCTTACCTCAAGAGGAGTGCATTTAAAATCTCCTTCGTCATTGCGCTTATATGTTCCATTGTCCGGATTGCGGGTGCAATAAATGGGGCGTTCTTCCCTTGCTGCACGAGGGATATAGAAAAGAAGTACATGATTACCATCAAACACAACTTGCTTAATGTCATCATTGGACAACAAGTTACAGCTTACCTTTTCTGGATTATTCACATTGCGCCAGAATTCTTTCTTGTATTTCTCTACTTGCTCTTCCGTTAATTTATCAACAAAGAAGCACCCGTTCTTTTCCTTAACACCTAAAACGATAGTCCCTCCATTTGTATTGGCAAAAGACGAGTAAGTTTCCCAAAAACTTCCAGGAAATCCTCCTGCTGCAGACTTGAATTCCACATCGTCCGATTCCTTATTCTGCATTTGTTCCTCTACCCATGCAATAATTTCTGTATATTCGTATTTTGCCATTATTATTCTATCTTTATTGGGGATTTTATTTTTTAGAAAACTATATATGTTTTAATATTTGCCTACAAAAATACATTATTTTTTTTAGAAAAGAGAATGTTTAATACTAAATTATGATTATTTATGTATTACATACAATATAATATAACAAAAAAGAATCCTATAAGTTTTAACTTACAAGATTCTTTCTTTTGCGCTTCAAGATGGGCTTGAACCAACGACCCCCTGATTAACAGTCAGGTGCTCTAACCAACTGAGCTATTGAAGCAATTGTTTGCGCTTCATTTCTGAATTGCGATGCAAAGGTACTGCTTTTTTTTGAAACATGCAAACTTTTTCGAGAAAAAATGCGTTTTTCCTATAATTTTTTGCAAAAAAGTGGGGAAAATGGCTGTTTTTTGCCAATAAAGCAGTAATTTTGCAAAGAAAATAAGAAATAAAAGGCAAGATGAAAAGATTTTCAGTACTGGTGTGCGCCGTGATGGCTTTCATGACATCGGCAGCACAGACAAAAGACCATAATTTTGAAGTGGGTAAGAATCTCGACCTGTTTAATCAGGTGTACAAGCAACTGGACTTGATGTATGTTGACACCATCAATCCCGGTGAGGTGATTGGCTACGGTATCAACGGGATGCTGCGCGCCCTCGACCCCTACACAGAGTTCTATCCTGAGGAGAAGACCAAGGACCTGAAGCGGATGATTACCGGCAAGTATGCCGGAGTAGGCGCCATTGTGCGCTACAACCAGCAGTTGAAGCGCGTGGTGATAGACGAACCGTTTGAGAATATGCCTGCCGCTGAGGTTGGACTGAAGAAAGGTGACATAATTCTGAGCATCGACGGCAAGGACATGACCCGCTCCACCGTGCAGGAGGTTAGTGACAACCTGCGCGGCGACGCCGGCTCCACCTTCCTTTTGAAAGTGAAACGTCCATCGGTGAAAAAGGAACTGCAGTTTAAGGTAAGTCGCCGCAACATCAAGTTGCCCGAGATAGAATATTGTGGTATTGCCGATGGCGATGTAGGCTATATCTGTTTCCGAGAGTTCACTGAAGGCTGTGCAAAGAACATGCGCCGTGCATTTCTTGATTTGAAGCAGCAGGGGGCAAAAAAACTGGTTCTCGACCTGAGGAGCAACGGCGGTGGCTCGCTGTCGGAAGCAGTAGACATTATTAATATGTGGGTGCCGCAGGGAATAACGCTGGTGGAGACTAAAGGCAAACTGCCACAGGTATATAAAAAGTACACCACAAGATTAGAACCAATAGACACAGTGATGCCGATAGCTGTACTGGTGAATGGTGAAACAGCGAGCGCAAGCGAGATAACCTGCGGCTCAATACAGGATTTGGACAGAGGTATAATAATAGGTACGCGCACGTATGGGAAAGGACTGGTGCAGTCGCCGCTTGATATGCCGTACAACACTAACCTTAAAATCACCACATCAAAATATTATATTCCCAGCGGTCGCTGCATACAGGCTATAAACTACAAGCGCAGCGGGGGCGGAGGATATATGGAGCGGGTACCCGATTCACTCACCCATGTATTTAACACCCGTGCCGGAAGAGAAGTGAGAGACGGTGGAGGAATAAAGCCCGACGTGGAAGTGACTCCAGACACTGTGCCCAACATTCTCGTTTATCTCGACCGGGTCGATTCGCTTGAAGTGACATTCAACTGGGTGGTGAACTACATAGCCACTCACCCCACAATAGCCCCCGCACGGGACTTTGCCCTCACCGATGCAGAATATGACGACTTCAAGGATAAAGTGGTGAAAAGCGGATTCACCTACGACCCAGTTAGCGAGAAAAACATCGAAGAATTGGAAAAACTGCTCAAGTTTGAAGGATATTACGACGATGCAAAAGAAGAACTGGCGGCACTGAAGAAAAAACTGAAGCACAATGTGGCACGTGACCTTGACAAGCATAAGACGGCAATAAAGCAGATGCTGGAGCAGGAAATAGTCACAGCCTACTACTATAAACGCGGGGCGATTGATGCCGGTTTGAAGTACGACAAACAACTGCAGGAGGCAATACGGCTTTTGAACGATAATGAGGCTTATGGCAGGCTGTTGCAGCCAAAACAGTGAAAATATAAGGTAAAAAATAAAAAAACGGCAAAAAAATTTGTACGGATAAGTTTTTTTTCGTAATTTTGCACCGTTCAGAGGAATGAGAGGCTCCGCGAGAGTCTCTCGTTTCTTTTTTAATTATAACAATTAGCAGATGATAAACCGCGACGTAATTAAAGAAATTGTAGGGGAATGGTTGAAAGATAACGACTATTTTCTGGTGGATGTTGTGTTTGAGGATTCCGACCGTATTGTAGTGGAGATTGACCATGCCGACGGTGTGTGGATTGAGGATTGTGCCGAGCTGAGCCGCTTTGTACAGGAGCGTTTGGGCGATGAGCTTGACGAATATGAGATGGAGGTGGGGTCTGCCGGTATCGGGCAGCCGTTCAAGGTGATGCAGCAATACATCAACCACATCGGTAAAGACGTGGAAGTGCTGAATGCCGACGGCAAGAAGGTGCAGGGAATACTCAAGAGCGTTGACGGCGACCACTTTGTGGTAACTGTCAAGGAAAAGCAGAAGAAAGAGGGCAAGAAGCGTCCCGAGATTGTTGAGGTGGACAAGGACTTCAGCGTGGCAGACGTGAAGTACACCAAATATCTTCTGAACTTCAAATAATGACATTACACTCTGGGCAGGCCGTTGTCTGTCCACACCTTTATTATATATAAGCAAAGAAAAAAAATAAAAAAATATAAAATGGCAACAAGGAAAGAAGAAAAAGGTCCAAGCATGATTGAGACCTTCAAGGAATTCAAGGAGACAAAGAACATTGACCGTACAACGCTGGTAAGTGTGCTTGAAGAAAGTTTCCGTAACGTTATTGCCAAACTGTTTGGCAGCGACGCTAACTTCGACGTGATTGTAAACCCCGACAAGGGCGATTTCGAGATTCATCGCAACCGTATTGTGGTGGCTGACGATGCAGTGGAGGATGAAAATAAGGAAATCACCCTCACCGAGGCACGGCAGATCGAGCCTGATTATGAGATTGGTGAGGAAGTGAGTGAGCCTGTGGAGTTTGCAAAGTTTGGCCGCCGTGCCATCTTGACACTGCGCCAGACACTGCAGTCAAAGATTCTGGAGCTGGAGCACGATTCCCTGTATAACAAGTACAAGGATAAAGTGGGTCAGATTGTCAGTGGCGAAGTGTACCAGATTTGGAAACGCGAAGTGCTCGTAATTGATGACGAGGGCAACGAATTGCACTTGCCAAAGACAGAGCAGATACCTGGCGACACCTACCGTAAGGGCGAGACTGTGCGCGGAGTGGTGCTGCGTGTGGACAATGAGAACAACAACCCGCGCATTACATTGAGCCGCACAAGTCCGATGTTCCTTGAGCGCCTGCTTGAGGCTGAGGTGCCTGAAATCAACGACGGTCTTATCACCATCCGCCGTGTGGCGCGCATTCCTGGCGAGCGTGCCAAAGTGGCAGTTGAAAGCTACGACGACCGTATTGACCCGGTTGGAGCCTGCGTCGGCGTGAAGGGAAGCCGTGTTCACGGCATTGTACACGAACTGTGTAACGAGAACATTGATGTGGTGAACTACTCAAACAACATTCAACTGTTCATAACCCGCGCTCTCAGTCCAGCCAAGATTGAAAGCATAACGCTCGATGAGGAAAAGCACAAGGCTGAGGTGTTCCTCCAGCCAGAGGAAGTATCGCTTGCCATTGGCCGCAGCGGTATGAACATCAAGCTTGCCTCAATGCTTACTGAATATACTATTGATGTGTTCCGCATGACCGCTAACGAGGATGGCGAGGACATTTATCTCGACGAATTCTCAGACGAAATAGACCAGTGGATTATCGACGCCATCAAGAGCATCGGACTCGACACAGCAAAGAGTGTGCTCAACGCACCACGCACCATGCTGCTCGAAAAGGCTGACCTTGAAGAGGAAACCGTCGACCATGTGCTGGACGTGCTGAGGGCTGAGTTTGAAAATTAAAATGAATAGGGTTTTACCCACCAAAAATTAATATATGGGTGTTAGATTAAATAAAGTATTAACAGAATTAAATATAGGATTTCAGACAGCAGCTGATTTCCTGAAAAATAAGACAGGTTTGGGAGAAATCAGAGATGATTTCTCTCCAAACTCCAAGATTACCGATGAGCAGTATGAAGCTCTTGTCGGTCAGTTTAAAGGTGACAAATTTGTCAAGAAGGAGGCAGAGAAGATATTTGCAAAGAAGACAAAAAACTACAAGAAAGCCACAACAAAGGCAGAGACACTGCTGGAAGACCGCCAGCAATACAAGCCGTTAGGCAAAATTGACCTTGACGCAATTGGCAAAAAAACTCATACCTCTGCCGTTGACAAGCCCGTGGAAGAGAAGAAGGTGGATAAGCCCAAGAATGAGCCCAAACCTGAACAGTCGAACACAGCAGCACAGAAACCGCAAAATTCAAAACCTGCACAGGAGCAGGCTAAAAAGCCGCAGGAACAGGCAGCTAAACCCGCTGCTGCCCAGCAGCATGCCGACAAGAGTCAGCAGTCCAAGGAAAAGAAGCATGGCGACAAGCATAAGGTTGAGATTGTGGCTAAGGACGACAGCGGTGTATATGCCCTGAAGAGTGAGACCGAGCGCAGTCCGAAGCTGAATGTGCTCGGCAAGATAGACCTTGACGCAATTAACCAGAGTACGCGTCCTAAGAAAAAGAGCAAGGAGGAGCGCCGCAAGGAGCGTGAGGAAAAGGCTCAGGGCGAGCGTCGCCGCCGTCAGCGCGTAAACGGTGAGCGCGTAGACATTGAGGCTGCCTCAAAGCAGAATGGCAACGGCAATTCCGGCAACGGTAAGAAAAAGAACGGCAAGGGCGGTCAGGACAATAATGCCAACAACCAGCGCAACAACAATAACAATCAGGCTGCCGCCCAACAGGGTGGAGGCAAGAAAAAGAAGAATAAGAACAAGCAGCCGCAGAAGCCTGTTGAGGTGAGCGAGGAGGATGTTGCACGTCAGGTAAAGGAGACGCTTGCACGTCTTACCAACAAGACCAACGTCAACAAGAAGGGCGCTAAGTACCGTAAGGAGAAACGTGAGGCTGCCGCCGACCGTATGAACGAAGAGCGTCTGGAGCAGGCAGCAGAGAGCAAGGTACTGAAACTCACCGAGTTTGTTACCGTTAGCGAGCTTGCCACCATGATGAATGTGCCTGTAAACAAGGTCATCGGTACACTTATGTCGATAGGTGTGATGGTGAGCATCAACCAGCGTCTCGATGCCGAGACCATCAACATGGTTGCCGAGGAGTTTGGCTTCAGCACCGAATATGTGAGCGCCGAGGTGAGTGCCGCCGTAAGCGAGGAGGAGGACGATGAGAACGACCTCGTGTCACGCGCTCCGGTGGTAACAGTCATGGGTCACGTAGACCACGGTAAGACATCGCTGCTCGACTATATCCGCAACACCAATGTCATTGCCGGTGAGGCTGGCGGTATCACGCAGCACATCGGAGCCTACAATGTGGGACTGAAGGACGGTCGCCGCATCTGTTTCCTCGATACTCCAGGTCACGAGGCTTTCACCGCCATGCGTGCCCGCGGTACTCAGGTCACCGATATTGCCATCATCATCATCGCAGCCGACGACAGCGTGATGCCCACCACCAAGGAGGCTATTGCCCACGCACAGGCTGCCAACGTGCCAATGGTGTTTGCCATTAACAAAATAGACAAGCCGGGAGCCAATCCCGATAAGATACGTGAGGACCTGGCACAGATGAACCTGCTCGTAGAGGAATGGGGCGGTAAATACCAGTGTCAGGAGATAAGCGCCAAGAAGGGTATCGGCGTTGAAGACCTTATGGAAAAGGTTCTTCTTGAGGCCGAGATGCTCGACTTGAAGGCAAACCCCAACCGCAAGGCTACGGGAAGCATCATCGAGAGCCAGCTCGACAAGGGTCGCGGCTATGTGTCTACAGTGCTTGTGAGCAACGGTACCCTGAAGGTGGGCGATATTGTGCTCGCCGGAACATCATGGGGACGCATCAAGGCTATGTTCAACGAGCGCAACCAGCGCATCACTCAGGCAGGACCAGCCGAGCCTGCAAGCATCCTCGGTCTCAACGGAGCGCCTACCGCAGGCGACTCATTCCACGTGATGGAGAGCGACCAGGAGGCAAAGGAGATTGCCAACAAGCGTGAGCAGCTGCAGCGCGAGCAGGGTCTCCGCACGCAGCAGCGTATGGGTCTTGCCGACCTTGCCCGCCGCATAGCCAAGGGTGTCAAGGAGCTCAACATCATTGTCAAGGGTGATACCGACGGTTCTATCGAGGCACTCAGCGACTCGTTCATCAAGCTCTCTACCGAGAAGGTTCAGGTGAACGTTATCCAGAAGTCTGTGGGACAGATTTCGGAGAACGATGTTACTCTGGCAAGCGTTTCCGATGCCATCATCGTGGCATTCCAGGTACGTCCGTCGGCAGCAGCGCGCAAGCTGGCTGAGCAGGAAGGTGTGGAAATCAACACCTACTCGGTTATCTACGACGCCATCGACGATGTTACCCACGCCATGGAGGGTATGCTCGACAAGATTAAGAAAGAGGTTGTCACCGGTCAGGTTGAGGTGCGTGAGGTTTACCGCATCTCCAAGGTTGGCACCGTTGCGGGTGCTCTGGTTACCGAGGGTAAGGTACACCGCTCAGACAAGGCGCGCCTTGTACGCGACGGCATCGTAATCCACACCGGCGACATCAATGCCTTGAAGCGTTACAAGGACGACGTTAAGGAAGTGCCTACCAATATGGAATGCGGTATCTCGCTTGTTAACTACAACGACATACAGCAGGGTGATATAATCGAGACATTCACTGTAATAGAGATAGAGCAGAAACTGTAGTGTTTTATTATAAGGAGATAAAGGGAGTAATCCCTTTAACTCCTTTAGTTGAGCATTTGCGAAACATAAATGAAAAATGAATATGTAAAAAAGGTGGCGGAGCAGAAGTATGAATTCGGCTTCACCACCGATGTGCATACTGAGATAATTGAGCGCGGGCTTAACGAGGATGTGGTGAGACTCATATCCGAGAAAAAGAATGAGCCCGAATGGATGCTGGAGTTCCGCCTGAAAGCGTTCCGCCACTGGCTCACGATGAAGCAGCCCACATGGGGACATGTGCCGCGCCTGCCGCAAATAGACTATCAGGCAATATCCTACTATGCCGACCCTATGGCAAAGAAAAACAAGGACAACGGCAAGAAGGAGATTGACCCGGAGCTGATGAAGACCTTCGACAAGCTGGGCATTCCGCTTGAGGAGCGTCTTGCGCTGAGCGGCACGGCGGTGGATGCCATCATGGACTCGGTGAGTGTGAAGACCACATTCAAGGAAGAGCTTGCCAAGAAGGGCATAATCTTCTGTTCCATAGGCGATGCCATACAGCAGCATCCCGACCTCGTAAGGGAATACCTCGGGTCGGTGGTGCCCTATCGCGACAACTTCTATGCCGCGCTCAACAGTGCCGTGTTCAGCGACGGATCTTTTGTGTACATTCCAAAGGGAGTGCGCAGCCCCATGGAACTAAGTTCCTATTTCCGCATAAATGCGAGAAATACAGGACAGTTTGAGCGCACGCTCATCATTGCCGACGACGACAGCTACGTGTCATACCTTGAGGGATGCACCGCTCCGCAGCGCGATGAGAACCAGCTGCATGCCGCCATCGTTGAGATTGTGGTGAAAGACCGTGCCGAGGTGAAATATTCCACGGTGCAGAACTGGTATCCTGGCGACGAGAACGGCAAGGGCGGAGTGTTCAACCTCGTGACCAAGCGCGGCGAACTGCGTGGAGTGAACAGCAAGCTGTCGTGGACCCAGGTGGAGACTGGCAGTGCCATAACATGGAAATATCCATCGTGTGTGCTCCGCGGCGACGGTTCGCAGGCAGAGTTCTACAGCGTTGCCGTCACCAACAATTATCAGGAGGCAGACACTGGCACAAAGATGATACACATGGGCAAGAACACCAAGAGCACCATCATATCGAAAGGCATATCGGCAGGACACAGCCAGAACTCCTACCGCGGACTGGTGCGTGCCACTAAAAACGCCGACAATGCCCGCAACTATTCATCGTGCGACAGTCTGCTGCTGGGCAGTGAGTGCGGAGCGCACACCTTCCCCTACATGGACATACACAACGACACGGCAATAGTGGAGCATGAGGCAACCACCAGCAAGATTGGCGAGGACCAGCTGTTTTACTGCAATCAGCGCGGCATTCCCACCGAGCAGGCAGTGGGGCTTATCGTAAACGGATATGCGAAGGAAGTGCTCAACAAACTTCCTATGGAGTTTGCCGTTGAAGCCCAGAAGCTGTTGAGCGTGTCGCTTGAAGGCACGGTGGGATAGTGTTCAGTGTGAAGTGTTCAGTGTGAAGTGTTCAGTGTTTAGTTATTAGTGTTTATTTTTAGTTATGAGTTTAGAAGTAAGAAATCTTCATGCCAAGATTGGCGATAAAGAAATATTGAGTGGTGTCAACCTCACCATCGCCGATGGCGAGGTGCATGCGATAATGGGTCCCAACGGCTCGGGCAAGTCAACGCTAAGCGCCGTGCTGGTGGGCAATCCTCTTTATGAGGTGACAGAGGGCGAAGTGATATTCAACGGCAAGAACCTGCTGGAGATGTCGCCCGAGGACCGTGCCCATGAGGGACTGTTCCTGTCGTTCCAGTATCCGGTGGAGATTCCCGGAGTGTCAATGACCAATTTTATGCGTGCCGCCATCAACGAGAAGCGCAAATACCACGGAGAAGAGCCGCTGTCAGCCGGCGACTTCCTGAAACTTATGCGTGAGAAGCGCAAGATTGTAGAGCTCGACTCTAAGCTTGCCAACCGTTCTGTGAACGAGGGCTTCAGCGGCGGCGAGAAAAAGCGCAATGAGATATTCCAGATGGCAATGCTTGAGCCAAAGCTGTCGATTCTCGACGAGACTGACTCGGGGCTTGACGTGGATGCCATGCGCATTGTGGCAGACGGCGTGAACAAGATGCACACCGACGAGACATCCACCATAGTCATTACCCACTATGAGCGTCTGCTCGACATGATAAAGCCAAGCGTGGTGCATGTGCTTTACAAGGGCAGGATAGTAAAGACCGCAGGTCCCGAGCTGGCAAAGGAGATAGAGACTCGCGGATATGACTGGATAAAGGCGGAATTTTCGTGCAAACCGAATGGAGAGTCAAGCTTGCTGAGCTATCCTGAGGTGCAGCCGAAAATCAACGAAGTTAATGCAGAATAATATGAGCAACAGCGAACAGCAATATATCGACCTTTACAACGACTGCCGTCAGATGATATGCAGTCACAGTGCCGGGGTGATGAACGCCGTGCGCGACGGGGCTTTCCATGACTTTTGCAGCCAGCGGTTTCCCGACCGCCGTGTGGAGCGTTATAAGTACACTGACGTGAGCAAGCTGATGGAGCCCGACTATGGACTTAACCTCAACCGTCTCGACATACCCGTCAATCCCTATGATGTGTTCCGATGCGATGTGCCCAACCTCAGCACCTCACTCTATTTTGTGCTCAACGATTCTTTCTACACTAAGGCTCTGCCCAAGAGCACGCTGCCCGAAGGAGTGATTATCGACTCGCTGAGCGTGGTGGCAGAGCGCAATCCGGAGCTTATAGGCAAGTATTACTCACGGCTGGCAAAGACTGCCGGTGATGCCGTGACCGCCCTCAACACCATGCTGGCGCAGGACGGACTGTTTGTCTATGTGCCCCGTGGCGTCAGGGTCGACCGTGCCGTGCAGGTCATCAACATCTGCCGCTCTGACGTAGACCTTATGATAAACCGCCGTGTGCTCATTGTCGTTGAGGACAATGCCGAGATACAGCTGCTCTTCTGCGACCATGCCGCCGACGACCGTCGTTTCCTCACCACACAGGTGGTGGAGGCATACGTGGGAGACAACGCCCGTCTGGACTTGTACTGCATGGAGGAGACCCACGCCAAGAATGTGCGCATAAGCAACATCTATATTCAGCAGCACGCCAGCAGCAGCGTGAACCACAACCTGATAACGCTGCACAACGGCATAACCCGCAACAGCACCGAGCTGACATTTGTAGGAGAGGGAGCGGAGTGCAGCCTGTGCGGCTGCGTGATAGCCGACAAAGAGCAGCATGTTGACAACAATACGCTCATAACCCACGCAGTGCCTCACTGCCAGAGTCACGAACTGTATAAATATGTGCTCAACGGCAGCTCCACGGGAGCCTTTGCCGGCAAGGTGTATGTGGCAAAGGATGCGCAGAAGACATCTTCGCAGATGATCAACCAGAATCTCTGCGGCACCAAGGAAGCCCGCATGTACACCCAGCCCATGCTTGAGATCTACGCCGACGACGTGAAGTGTGCCCACGGCTCCACTGTGGGACAACTCAGCGATGCCGCCCTGTTCTATATGCAGCAGCGTGGCATATCGCGCAACGAGGCACGCCTGCTTCTGCAGTTTGCCTTTGTCAACGAGGTCGTTGACCGCATAAAGCTGGAGCCGCTGCGCGACCGTCTTCACTACCTTGTGGAAAAACGCTTCCGCGGCGAACTGAGTAAATGTGACGGATGCAAGCTGTGTAAATAGTGTGAAGTGTGGAGCGTGGAATGTGAAGTGATATGAGGCACATAGCATATTTCATATTGTTACTTACCGCGGCTGTGCTGTGCGGTTGTGACCGTCATCGGGCATTCAGCGACTTGCTTGACCGTGCCGACAGCCTGCTGAGAACAAATCCCGACAGCGCATTCTCCATACTTCAGGGCATGGAGAAAGATGCTGCCGATGTCAGCAAACCTTTGCGCATGCGTCATCTCCTGCTGTGGGCGCAGAGCCGCAACAAGACATTCCATCCGCTTCCGTCGCACGACACGCTGCAGACGCTCACAAACTATTATGGCAGCGACGGCAACCAACGCATGATGGCGCTCTACATGATGGGCAGCCTTTATCGCGACAGCGGCAACGTGGACAAGGCACTGCAGTATTTCAGCGATGCCGCAGTCACAGCCGACACCACCGACTCCAGCTGTGATTTCTTCACTCTGAGCCGCATATACAGCCAGATATCAGAATTGTTTCACAGGCAGAAAGCGCCACTGTTTGAGCTGGAATACAACAAGATGGCTGAGCGTATGGCATGGAAGGCAAAGGATACGCTCGGCGCGGTTACAGAAGTAGATCTTCGCTCATGCGTATACCAGATGTTGAACGACACCGACTCGGTGTATCTCATCTGCAAGAGAGCAGAAAGAATCTATAGGCGCATGGGACGTGACAAGGAGGCGGCACAAACCATGCCTTCACTTATAGACATCTATCTCAGCCGCGACAGCCTGCCGCAGGCAAAGGCAGCCATCGACAGGTTTGAAAGCGGTTCGGGCTTTTTCCGCCGCAACGGCGAGATACGGCGCGGCTCCGAAAACTATTACGGACTGCTGGGCAGATATTATTTCCAGACTGGGCGCACGGACTCTGCCATGTATTTCTACCGCAAGATGCTGCGTTATCCTGATAAGATAGACAATCTGAAAGACGGCTACAACGGGCTTGTGGACATTTATCGCCGTCAGGGCAATGCCGACTCCCTGGCAAAATATACCCGATTGGCTGCTATCATTGCTGACAGCATAAAGAAAATCTACTCACCAGAGGATTTTACCTTGTCACACACCAACTACTACGCCAAGCGCAGCAATGAGATTGCAGCTAATCGCAGGGCTGACTGGCTTTTGTTTGGCTGGGGGAGCCTTGCTGCCATTCTGTTCTTGTTAGGTGTAGGCTATGCCATATACAGATATTTCAAGCGTAAGCGCAGTATCTGGCAAAAAGAGATTGACTCGGAAAGGCGCAGGGGCAGGCGGTCGGAAGAGCGGTATGCAAGGGCAAAGACCGATTATGAGTCGGCTATGAATAAATATGACTGCGACCTAAAAGCCAAGACACAGGAAATATCAGAATTGGAGAAGACGATATATACCATACAAAAGAACAGGGAGCAGCAAGATGATAACAATGCTTTGTCATCCGATTCCACAGACAGCATGCAGTTGCAGTTGAAAGCCCTAATTACAAAGCTTAGCAAGGACTCATGCAGAGGAACAGCTGCTGCAAGAGAGGACCTGCTCACACTCCGCCATCTCACCTCAGTGTGTGCCCCAGAGTTTTTCAACTACATATCCTCAGTGCAGTATGACCTTGCCGACCGCGACATCCTCGTCTGCATCCTCATAAGATATGAGTTTAAGCCTGCCGACATCTCCGTGGTGCTTAACATCACCCCTCAGCTCACATCAAATATCAGAACCCGAATAAACAAGAAACTGTTCGGAATCTCAGGCACCCGCCATCTTGATGACAACATTAAAGACCTTTACATGCATGGTGTGTAAAATGTGTAAAAAGCCTTTAACCGTTTGTAAACTAAATAATTTACATCCGTACACATTCAGCATTGTGTAAAATGTGTAATCATTAATTTTGCTCTTTGTTTCTATTTGTTGTACTTTTGCAGAAGAAATTTTCAAACAACAAACAAAAACAAAGAGCAATTATGAAAAAAGTATTTTTAGCAGTCTGCATCTTCTGCGCATCAGCATACATCATGCCTGCTGCAGCTTATGAAAAAACAACATTGACATTCAGTGTAAGCTATGATGACTTAAATATTCGAAGCTACCCACGCACTCCTGTCAAACGTCCTACAGCGTACATAAGCGATCACACATTATATATATATGGTTGCGAAGGCTGTGTGCTGCAACTGGTGCAGAATGGTGAGGTGGTCTATTCCACTGTGATAACTTCTGATACGATAGAACTGCCAGAAACATTCACGGGTATTTATGACCTGCAAATAGTTAGAGGAAAAATTTGCTTTTGGACGGAAATAGAACTATAGCATAAACAGAATATAATTAAAGTCGACGATAATATATTGCGGTCCCAACCGGCAAAAATGGGAGAGGAAGTCGAAAAGCTAAGTGAGTAGGCAAAGTATAAAAAGATTCATGAGGTTAAAAAATTAGAATTTTTATCAACGAGACAATCAATAAACAAAATTAAAAGAAAAATGAAGAAATTAAATCTATTTTTATTGCCATTATTTATGGCAGTATGCTCAATTGTGGGGGTTACATCATGTAATAATGAAGACAGTTATTATAACGAAAATGAGAGTTCCTCTGATGTTATGGATGTAAGCAAAGAAACGCTTTTAAATGAATTTGCTAAAATCTTGTCAAAAACGGTTTACACAAACCGTGAAGTGCGAGAATTTCCGAAAAAGGAATCGATTCGACAATTTGATAAGAATTATGATGTATTATATGCTGGCGTAAAAGATAAAGTTGTGGGTAGTAATACTTTTCGTTCAATACTGATTGAAAATTCTTCTAAAGAGTTTATTGAAAACATAGAAAAGTATGTTCCTCAACTCAACATTTTTTTCTCAAACATTAGCATGTTTGATATAAATGCTGAAAATTATAACTGCGATGATGCAGAACTGCCAGTGGCTGTGTCAAACACTAATGAAACTTCCCTATATTTTAACGGAATATGTGCCAATAAATTACAAAAAGGAGAAGTGCCATGTTTTCACACACTTGTGGTAAATGAGAATGAACGTGTGATTGTCAATAAACAGACAAGAGGTAATGGAGAAATATATACATTCATTTCTCCCAATTTTGACAATACTCGTACAACACGTGCTATAAATCTTTCCCCTAATGGAATTGGTCGCAAAGCCCTTGAAGCAGCCCTTATATTTAACAAAAATGACAATAGCTCCAGTTCTAAAGCATTACAAAGAGATTATGTTTATTATGGTATGACTCCAACTTCAACACAAGGAGCATACGACCATAATAGCCGAGAATACATCACTTATATAAAAGTTAATCCTACAAGTTATTTTCAGATAGCTGACGTGCAAGAAGACGGTGAAAACAGTACAGATCCATATGTAAAAAATTTCACGGCAGAAAGAAAGGTAAATGATTTCACAGAGGCTGAGCTGATTGATATAATGTGGACAAAGGGAGCATATAATTTCCGTATTGAAGTAGCTAAATCCACTCAGTCGCAACCTGAGGTTCTGATGGTTCCTCTAAAGCCCGAAGAACTATGGAATTTTAATATGGATAGAAAATATAGGCATTCAACAACGTTTAGGCATAGCAAATATATATAAGATAGATCCCAGGAATTTTACGGCTAAACGGCACTATTTCTCGAAAAATTTGTTATCTTTAGGAAAATGGAATTTAGCACAGGAATCTTTAACACGATATATTCATATACAGGAAGTTGACCCAAGCCAAACTATAGAGTCTGTTTGTGAATATGAATGGACTAAAGTGTCGAATTCTAAATTTAAAGGAGAAGTAAAGCTATCATTGGGTCTTGGAGATGGTTCTAACCTAAATGGTGAAATAGGTAGTGAAATAACAAATACAAACACAACACGTGAAAAAACAACCGTAAAAGTTACAAGAGAAACAAAATCGGATGATCTTGGCGGCGTAACAATATATTTTTATGACCCATTAGTAGAAGTGCCAGCATTGCAGCCACACGAATATAATACAGGAACCGTTTGTTTCGGTATAACTGCTTATTAAATATAAACATCAAGTTCTTATGAGAAAGACAATAAAGATTTTTATTACCATCTTGTGTATGTTTCTGTGCACGGCCTGCAATGATGACGACATATTGACGCCAGCACAAACATTTAATACCAAGGAACAGTCTATGGTTGACTTTGCCTGTATTCTATCGAAAATTGTTTATGATAATACTGAAGTTCGTGAACTTTTGAAAAATTACGGTTCATCAGGTGATGGAAACATTGCCTACCAAAGTGTGAAAATGGCAAATCTTAACGGTGTAACCATGCGGGACATATTGGTTAAAAACTCTTCAGAAAAGCAGATACATGATATAGAGAATGCATTGCCCAAGCTGAATATACTTTTTTCAAGCATTGGCATATTTAACATAAATGCAAAAAATTATGATGTATGTGATGCAACGTTGCCTGTGGTCGTAAAAACAAGGCAAGGTAATATGATGTATATAAATGGATATTTGGCAGACATGCTTTACGGTGAAGATATTCCCAACTTCCATACACTTGTGATTACCGAAGAAGATGATGACATAACAGTTTCTGACAAACAGACCACTATCACGGATGAAGTAATGAAAAAAGCATATGAATATGCCAACAGCAGCACTCCAAACGGCAAACAGGGCATTTTGCAAAGAGACTACTTGTATTATGACATCACACAAGATAAGACAAGTGGAATGTTCAACGGTACACACAATGAATATATAAGATATATAGATGTTGAGCCCAGGCTATATTCTTTGATATCCGATGAAAAGGAAGAACGTCTTGATATGCTGTGGACGAATGGAACATATCTATTCAGAATAGACGTATTGAAGTCTGACCATGATAGGGCTGTCACATATAGAATAAGATTACGCCCTGATGAGATATGGAATATAAATCTTGACAATTCATCAAAACGACCAGCGGCATTTGATAAGAACAAGTTAGTTTATACAATAGATACAGACAGGCTCACAACCAAAAGACATTACTTTACACCACAAGAATTGCCGTTGGGTGCATGGAATCTTGCGAAAGAAGCCACTCGTCGCTATATAACAGTATTGGAAGAAGATTATGGCCAAAATGTTGAAACAACAAATAATATTCAATGGTACAAGCTTGATCCAAAATATTTTAATGGTGACAGAAAGCTATTTCCAGGAGTAGGAACATATATGAAGACAGGACTCGGTTCTGAAAAAACGACAATAATTACAGACGGAGTATATGCGGAATGGTCTGTTATAGGAATGGCACAATCAGATAGGTCAGACCAGCTTGGCTGCACTTCTATTGATTATTCTGATCAACTTGTAAAAAGTCTTGATTCTGATGGCAGATGTTGCCTACAAGAATATAGCATAGGAGCAATTAAATTTGCCGTTGCTGTGAAATAAGTTAACTCTTTTGCCCGATAAGGCAAAATAAATAGAATAAATGTTGGATTTTATATTTTTCTGTTTGATAATACTCATCACAGTCGTCGAGGCTGTGGGGATATGGGCATGTGCCTGGCTGATATGGATGGCAGTGAGGGAGAGAAACTGGAGGGAGACGCTATTATTTATTGCCCTGCTGGCGGTATGGATGGCTATATATTTCCTTGTGTTCTCTCCACGGATGGGGCTGAAGTTCTGCCTCTCATTCCTAAACAGATATTTTGATGTATGAATTACATTTTGAGGCACATTCGGGTATATTAACATAAATGGCAAAGTATCTTAAGATAAATCACAAAGTATCTTAAGATACTTGCCTGAATATGTTGACATACTTAAATTCAAAGACAAAATTAGTCAGCATTATATTTTTCTCGCAATTGTTTCATGTGTTCCTTCTTCTGCTGATGTGCTTTCTCTATGAATGCCGTCAATGTCGCAAAAAGATAACTGATATTGAAAGCACTACACTGTAAACATCTTTACATACTGGTGTATACCTGGATTTTTTCCACAAGATAAAGGGGAAGGTTTTGCAGGTCACCGTCGCGGCGCAAGTTTCTCGTAGACAGTCTTAAAGACAGTGACGGAGCATATTTCTGTCTGTACTGCGCAAGACTTTTTGCCTTGATGTTATTGTCTGATTTCACTTCCACAGGCACAATGTCATCGTTCATCTGCAGCACAAATTCCACTTCTGCCGTGTTTCCAGATGTCCAATAGAAAATGGAATCGCCATATTGCCGGACCAATGACTGCATGACATAGTTTTCCGACAATATGCCCTTAAACTCTGTGAACAGCCTGTTTCCCGACATTGCCGTCTGGGGCAGTAGCGAGAATTTACGGCACAGCAGTCCAACGTCATTCATATATAGTTTGAAGGCATTGCTTTTACTGTATGCCGATAATGGTATGCGTGGTGTCTCCACTGCATTTACCCGGTGGACAATGCCCGACAGGCACAGCCATTCGATGGCAGCCTCATACTCCCGTGCCCTGGCTCCCTTTTGTATATCAGCATACCGGAACTTACGGTCTTCCTTGGCAAGCTGGTCCTGTAGACTGTTCCACACCTGAAACACTCTTGGGATGTCCTTGTTGTTGATATGTTTTGAGAAATCAAGAGAATACGACTTTAGTATGCCGTCTTGGATGTCCTGTACCGCTTTCCAGTCGCGGTTGTCGGCATAGTCGCTCACCACCTCAGGCATACCGCCAATCATAAGGTATGTCTTGTAAGCGTCAATCAGGCGGCCATGCAGCACTTCCGGCACCGGCATACTGCCGTCTATCATCTCGTATGATGCAAAAAGTTCACTGTCAACGGCGCGGAGATATTCACTGAACGATAAAGGATAAAGGGTCAAGAAGTCAACTTTCCCCACTGGAAATGACGCTCCGTCACGGTTGAGAGCCACGCCAAGCAATGAGCCGGCACAGGCTATGGCATACTCCCGGGCATCCTCACAGAAATATTTCAAGCTGTTAAGCGCCTCATTGCATTCCTGTATTTCATCAAATACAATGAGTGTTTTCTCCGGCAGGATTTTTTCTCCGCATGTCATTTCCAATACTTTTACCAGCTCCGTCGGCCGTTTGGTACGTACAAAGTCGGCTTTCAACTCTGGCATGGTGTCAAAATTGAAATACACAACATTGTCAAAGCACTCAGCACCGAATGCCTTTAGTATCCAAGACTTGCCCACCTGACGCGCTCCTTGCAGCACCAGCGGCTTTCTTCGTCTGCTGTCTTTCCATGCCAACAAATCTGCTACTATATCCCTTTTTATTTCCATACGTATGATTTTGTGGCAAAATTACACATTTTTCCTATGAAAAACGTGAGATTTTCCACATTTTTAATATTTATTGGCAAAATACTATGAAATTAGTTACCTTTTAAAAAGGTTATAATTACGCTCTTTGACCTTAACTGAAAAAGGTTGTCACTTTTAGGAGAGTTAAACTTAATTTGTTATTCCTATAATTATTATCTCACTAAAATCGTTTACTTCTTTTGATTCCAATAACGATATTGGTTGTCA
>Ga0129317_1000112_pt1 | contig 101823 bp, 86 predicted proteins | sample Cm1ome_FD_94430 | JGI IMG/M metagenome (GOLD analysis project Ga0129317, IMG submission 94430) | Eastern black-and-white colobus group fecal microbial communities from Wisconsin, USA - Cm1105 metagenome | ecosystem: Host-associated > Mammals > Digestive system > Large intestine > Fecal | place...
AATTTTGCCGCGCCAACCTTCGGACTTGAATCCCCGGCGGCGCGCCGTTCTCTTGTACTACTTTGTCTGTTATTGCAATTCTTTCAATGTACTCTTTTGCCTCGGACGACCGCCTTAACAGCATGCCGTTTCTTCCCGAAAGCGGATGCAAAGTTACACCCTTTTCCGACAACAACAAAATCTTCCCCGCTTTTTTCTTTAGTTTTAACAGGATTTAACACTGCAAAAGCGGACACACATAGCATTATACGCCAAAATTCAGCACCTGCAAGACAATATCTTTCAGTATCTTGAGGCTGTCCCATACGCCTAAACATCACCCCGGCTTCTATTGTCCTAATTTGAGCTCTTCAAGCACCAACAGTCACAAAAAGCCCATCCCAAGACGCATGATCAACAACAGCATTTAATGACATTTATAGCACGGCATCCGCTTCCCTATGTATGCAAACTACTTGATGTGGATTGACAATTTCGATAACTTTTTTGATGGTGCTTCTTGACGCATGTCCCGATGTATGAATATCAACGACATTGGAAAACGCTTCACGAAAGTCTTTGAACGCCGGATTTCGCCTCACCTGAGATGGGTCCTTGTAATATCCATCCCAAGCAGAATATATCAAAAGCACCTCCGATGAAGGTAATCCGCCACACAACGTCTTCACAAAACTCAATTGCGATGTTCCAGATATCAGAACAAAGCCGACGCTTCGCATTTGCGCAATCTTTTCGTCCTGCTCCCGCACATATTGCGGATGAAAATCGAACAGGCCGCCGGACGCACGTGCTTCACGATGCGAGAAAATACTCGTTGTTCGACTAAGCATAGCACCCGTGATATACAGCTCCTTATGAGCCTTTTTAGCGGCCTCCTTTATTGTGGCTAATCTTTCGATGTCCGTAGCAGAGGCCAATACCACTACATACTTATAAGAACTTATCGCGCAAGCCATACGCTCGGACACTTCACTTTCCTGAATACATTCGTCATCACGCTTGAGAGTAGTACCCTCGGTGATAAGCACATCGACGTCGGTGGCATAATTTTCAAGCGTGGAATACAAATTCTTGCCCAAATACCCGTGTTCGCGATAATCTCCTGTGTGCCAAATACGTTTGCCCGCCGCTTGAATGAGAAACATGTAAGAATCATAGATGCTATGGCAACTGCGAAACGGAGTGATACTGATATCTCCTATCATAAACGCTTTGGGCTGAATGTTAGGTTTGGGTCGCTTCCAGGTACGAAAATGCTTTATAATACTCAATCTTCTTCTGTCTTCCGACAAGGTATCCTCATTACTTTCAGTGTCTTTCAATCGTCGTTTATGCACATCAAGCACAAGGCCATACTTTGTAATCAGTAGCTCCTTGCCGCCCTTGCCGATATACTGAGGCACATCAGATGGTATCAAGTCAAACAACCCGACATGATCATCATGGGCATGTGTATATATTACAGCTTGGTGCGGCTTTATATTTTGGCCGAATATTTCGTTGACCAAAGCCCGGTCCTGCTCCGGCGTGGTCGGCTCCATATAGTCCGGTAAATTTTGTCCAAAGTCCACAAAAACTCTGGATGATTTGGTCGAAATTTCTGTTATACAACCGCCTATCTGATCTATGCCTCGGTGTACGACTATCGAAACACCGTCGCCTAATTGTACAGCGTATACATTCCTTGTCCTTGAAAATGCCTCGTACATTGGAACTTGCCCATCAGTCATAGCATCATTTTGCAAACGATTATTATAAAATGAGATGAATTTACAAAGCGCACATTCGACATTCCCCGTTGCATAATAGTCGCCGGCCAAACATTTTTCCGCCCGCACGTGCCCCGTGTATAGGCAAAATCAATGAAAATACATGTAATTCATGCCCAAGCAAAATATTCGAAGGCTACTTACACCGGAGGCAAATTCATTGCCAATGACTCTAAATACTGTAGATTAAAGCTCTGACACACAAAACTGACATCAGAATATATCTGCGAAGATACGTGGGGTGGCGCCGGTATGAGACTCGATGTAGTCGGCAGCGGCTGCTGATGCTGTGCGGAGTACCGAGGAGTCGGAATATAACGGGTCGATAGCGGCGGCAAATCCGGCCGCATCGTTATAGGTGAAAGCACCGCCGAGCCGCAAAAGGTCTGTAGCTTCGCGGAACTTGTTATGGTGTGGCCCGAAGATAACCGGCATACCATATACTGCTGCTTCGGGAATATTGTGTATTCCTGCGCCGAAGCCGCCGCCCACTATGGCAATTTGCCCGTATTTATACAATGATGATAGGATGCCAAAGCAGTCCACTACAATGTATCGTACCTGCGCGGGGACAGAGGCAAGGTCCTTGATTTGCGACCAAAGCGCGGCAACTTCGGACCCTCCAAGTTCGGAAACAAGTGCGCAGAGGCGCTTATCATCAAATTCGTGCGGCGCTATGATTGCCCTTACTTCGGGATGCTCCTTGAGCCACGGAATATAATATGCCTCATCCTGCGGCCACGAGCTACCGACCACGATTGTCAATCCCGGGCCGGACGTCCACATATCCAGTGACGGGAAAACCTTGGCATGCGCCCGAGTATCTATCACCTGGTCCAAGCGCGTGTCGCCCACGACATCCACGGCATTGTAACCAATCGTACCGAGAAGTTGCTTGGAAGCCTCGTCCTGTACATATATATGGGTAAACGAGCGCAGAGCGCGACGCATCATACCACCCCACGGCTTGAAAAATATTTGTGAGGGTCGGAATATAGCCGAAATAAGATACGTTGGAATATCGTGCCGCGAGAGCTGACCAAGCATATTCCGCCAAAACTCGTACTTGACAAAAATTGCAACCTTTGGGTTGACCGCCTCGACAAAGCGGCGAGCGTTGCGCGGCGTATCAAAAGGCAGATATACCACCAAGTCCACATCCGGATAGGCGTGTCGCACAGTATACCCCGAAGGCGAGAAAAATGACAGCAAAATACGTTTATGTGGCTGCTGCCGGCGTATCATCGAAATCAGCGGACGGGCTTGCTCGAATTCGCCCAGCGAAGCGGCATGTATCCACACGTCAAAGCCTTCGGGTGCGACATTGCGTCGAACCTCAGCTATGCGCGCGAGTGTCTCGCGATGTCCCTGCACCATCAATGCCGCCTTACGATGCTTAATTGCCGCCAAGCGTACCCCGGCGGCATAGACATGTATGGCAACATTATACAGCAAGCTCATGTCACTCGGCAGCAGGCACTTGAATATTGTCTATGGCGCGGTGCAAACGACGTAGCGTGGTTTCGCGGCCGAGGACATCCGTAATTTCAAACATGTGCGGCCCTGTGCATTGTCCAACCACAGCGAGGCGGAAGGCATTCATGACATTGCCCATATGCAATTCATTGTCTTTAATCCATTGCATCACAACAGGTTCGAGCGCTACACCGTCAAATATCGGTTGAGCTTCGAGCAAAGACACGAGGGCACGCATAGTGTCCGGCATTCCGGTCGTCCAGCGCTTCTTTACCGCCTTGGGGTCGTAATCCTCAGGATCTGCGAAGAAGAACTTGGCTTGATCCCACAACTCGGCAACGAAATTTATGCGCGACTTGACCAATTTCACAACGCGAGTGATGTACTCGAGTCCGAAAGCGTCCGCATCCACGCCGTTGCGGCGAAGCACCGGCACAAAAAGTTCGGCCAACTTCTCATCCGGCATCATCTGTATATACTGGTGGTTGAACCACTTGGCTTTCTCGAAAGCGAATTTAGCACCCGAGCGCGAGCAATGTTCAAACGAAAACTTGGCGATGAGCGTATCCATATCCATGATCTCGGTGTCATCGCCCGGGTTCCACCCCAGCAGTGCCAAGAAATTGACTACAGCTTCGGGCAGATAGCCGCTTTCGCGGTATCCCGAGGATACATCTCCCGACACCGGGTCGGTCCATTGCAGCGGGAAAACGGGGAAACCGAGACGATCGCCGTCGCGTTTGGAGAGCTTGCCCTTGCCATCCGGTTTGAGCAGCAACGGCAAGTGGACAAAACACGGCATAGTATCCTCCCAGCCGAAGGCGCGGTACAATAGCACATGCAGCGGAGCCGATGGCAGCCATTCCTCACCGCGAATGACGTGCGTAACCTTCATCAAGTGGTCGTCCACGATATTGGCCAGATGGTATGTAGGCAGGTCGTCGGCGCTCTTGTAAAGCACTTTGTCGTCAAGGATATCGCTTTTGATGACCACATCGCCGCGCAACAGGTCGTCTACATGCACTTCCTGCCCCGGCTCGATAAGGAAGCGCACCACATACTTTTCGCCTGCATCGAGAAGGCGCTTAACCTCATCGGCCGACAGTGTCAACGAATTACGCATCTGCATACGCGTGTGCGCATCATATTGGAAATTCTTGATTTCGGCACGTTTGGCCTCCAATTCCTGCGGAGTATCAAAGGCGATATAAGCCCTGCCGGCATCCACCAGTTGCTTCATATAGCGACGGTAAATGTCGCGGCGTTCGCTTTGCTTGTACGGTCCGTAGGGTCCTCCTTCGCGTACGCCCTCGTCAATACCTATACCCAACCAAGCCAAAGCTTCGTTGATATAGTCCTCGGCTCCGGGGACAAAACGCTGCGAATCGGTATCCTCGATGCGTAATATCATCTTGCCCCCCAATTTGCGAGCAAAAAGATAGTTATAAAGAGCCGTGCGAACGCCGCCAATATGCAGCGGTCCGGTGGGTGATGGCGCGAAACGTACGCGAACTTCTTGTTCCATGTTTGTCTCTTTGATTGGATTTTCCTATATGATGTCCCGGGGAACTTGCGCGGTATACAGCCGCCAAGCCCCGTTTGACGCCGCAAAGGTACGAAAAATATATGACCTACATATTGCTCCCCGTAAAGAAAACATAAAACGCGCTCCGGCAAAGCGCTATTGCCACTCTATGTCTCTTGCCAAATGAGTATTTATCGGCATGAACACCACACAATACGACTAATAGCAAATGAGACGGACGCGCCTACACAGACACGCCCATATCATTCATTATGGATGCAAGACAGACTGATAATGTCACTTTGAGTTCATAATTCTTTCGTATTGAAGGTAGAATGCCGAGGGTGCTTCGTCTTTCAAGAACGTGACTTTGCTTTTCTTTCCTCGGCAGTCGTATACATTTCGTTTTTTCTGCTCGTCTTTTGCATCAATATTGAGGATGCTCTTTACATAGAACGAATGGGTTATCGTATGTTCTGCGCCACCATCCTTGGCATACGTGATTATATTGCCAAATTTCACAGGGCTGTCTTCGCTTGTAAATTCGAGCTCTCCAAATTCCATAGCCCCTAATTCGCATGCGTCATAAGCCTTGCGCGTGATGGCGTATTCGCTGATAAAGCGAGAGGTCTTGGGCGGTATCGAAACAATCTTTTTGCTGCGTATTGTTTGCGAAACACCTGTCGATGCAGATTTAAGCAAACCCCAATATGCTGCCGCTACACCGCCGGTAACCAAGCTAGTGTTTTCACGATCTACATAGTAGTCATATGATGTGCCGTTGAGCACAAAGAAAGATTTCGTCAAGTCGACGTTGACAATCTTGTCCGAATTGTTGGTGAGCGTGAAGCCAGGCTCACCGCCGTGACTCCAGAAGTTGTACGATACCGTAATGTCATCGTATGTGTACTTGATGTCCGTTTCGGAAGTCATTGCTTCGGGAGCGGCGACATTGTACACCTGATAACATGTTGACTTACATGATGCCAAAGCAAGCATACCAGCACAAGCCGCAATCATCATTAATTTGTTCATGATAATGTGTTTTAGTTATTAATTACCGTTTGTTTTAGTTTCGTCTGCTGACGATGTCGCAAAGTTATGTGGCATAATGAGCAAAATTTGGACACGCAAATGTTAATCAAAGCTAAGAATTACATTTGATTTCATTGGAACTTTTCATCTGCCGAGGCGAGCATCAAGAGCTTCGATGACGCGGAGCATCTCGGCAGGCAGGAACGACATCGCGGCTACGTATATATCCGGCGGAATGGAAAATCGGGCTTCGGCCAGCGAACCGACGATGGCGCCTACCGTGCCCGAGTCGCCGCCGTAAGACACCGCTTGTCGAATGGCGTCTTCAAAGCTCGTGGCTGTGGCAGCGATATACAAAGACAAGGGGACGCATCCTTGGCACGTCGTGTCAAAGTAGCCACGCTCCGGCAACCTGTCAAAGGCTTCGGAACAAGTGTACTCATCGTAATAGAATTCATCAGCAACGTCCTCAAAGATATATGGATCTTTGACCGGCGCCTGCCGTATACGCAGGATCGCCACGGCAATCGCAACAGCGCCTTTAATGCCCTCGGGGTGGTTGTGCGTCACGGCAGCCGAAGCCTCGGCCTGCAGACGTACTTCGTCCTCATTGTCATAGAACCATGCTATAGGGCTGACACGCATGGCCGAGTCGTTGCCGAAACTATTGTATGGGTACGGGTCGGGGCGATTCACCCAATCAAAAAAATAACTGTCGTATTCGCCCCTCGGGTGGGGGTAGCGGCGACACCACGCGCGCAAGGCTTCGGCGTAGCCCAAGTCGCGCAAAACGGCATCAGCCACAGCCACGGTGCAAATAGTATTGTCAGTATAATCGCACCCCGAGCCAAAGAGCTCAAAATCATGGTCCGAGGTATTGTCAAACTCGTAACGCGACCCGATAATGTCGCCGATGATTGCACCTTTCATACCTATATAAATATTTGATTTTACGCACTTAACAATATTTTATCGCCTCAAAATTAGACATTGGCTGTACCAAAAAACAGTACAGTTTCCACGGCTTCAAAAAAAATCGAACGGAATATTCTGTAATTCACGCGCTTTGCGCCGGAGTTAAAAATCGTAGATGTAATTACGGATTTTTATTACTAACTTTGGCCTCTGAAACGATATTTTTACCACCTATCCGAAATCGAATACAGCAATGTACCGCAAAGGCAAACTATACTTTCGCTACGGCACTATGGGCTCGGCCAAAACCGCGCTGCTCCTGACCACAGCGTACAACTTCGAGGAACGCCACATGAGCTATCTGTGTATGAAACCAGCCATAGACACTCGCGAGGGCGATCGAGTAATACACTCACGCATAGGCATCGAGCGCGCTTGCGAATGGATATACCCGGATACAGACTTATACCGATTTGCCAAAAATTACTTCAAGAAAGAGGGCAAACTGGTGGACTGGTTTTTGGTCGATGAGGCCCAATTCCTGAGCGAACAGCAAGTGGATCAGCTGTCGCGCATTGTGGACGACTTCGGATGCAACGTAATCTGCTACGGACTACGCACGGATTTCCAGAGCCACCTATTCGAGGGCTCGCGCCGCCTTTTCGAAATTGCCGATACCATCGACGAAGTTAAGTCGACATGCAATTGCGGACGCAAAACCATCATCAACGCACGCATAGACGCTCAAGGCAATTTTGTCAGCGAGGGTGCCCAAGTCGAAATCGGCGGAAACGACCGATACGTGGCCGTATGCCGCAAGTGCTGGCGCAACAAACGTATCGAGCAGAGCAGCCGCGACGTCCTGCCCCTGGTGTGGAATGACGACAATGAGGATTGATTCGTACCGGGACACAACGCCCACAGACAACCTGCAAAAATGATACTCTGCACTCTTAACCAACTGATTGCCACACGGCACACATGGATGCGGTCTGAAGTAGCGGTCTGGCTTGGCGCTATCACAAACGGCATCGTCCAAGGACATCATGACATAGACGCGCACGATTACGCCAATGTCGAGTCTCCCGTCCTACGCACACGCGAAGACGCACCGCTGGAAGCGCATCGCCGCTATATCGATATACACATCCCACTAAACAACACCGAAACCATAGGTTGGGCGCCTACGGATGCGCTTACTCGCATTATCACCCCCGGATACAATGCCGAGCGAGATATCGCCTTCTACGAAGACAAGGCACATACCTTTCTTGACGTGCAACCCGGCCAATGTGCAGTATTCTTCCCCGAAGATGCGCATGCCCCCAACATCGGCATTCCCGGCAAAACGCACCGCAAGATTTGCGTAAAAATTGCCATGGCAACTTCAAACTAAACCTTGGGACACTCAACAAGTCTAAGTACAAAATAGGGACGGAACAACACTCTCCCACCCTATTCCAAAAGGAATAAACAAAAAAACTGAACAGATGAAACGAATCACCGCCGCCATCGCAGGCCTGGCGCTGGCCATAGCACCTGCCATAGGGGCTAATGTTGAATTCAAAAACGAGAGCATCAATTACAAAGTGATGTTCAAATGGGGAATGGTCAATAAACAAGCCGGCCACGCAACCCTGAGTATACGCAACAACGGATCACAATACATTACCAAGCTCACGGCCGCATCCGAAAGCTGGGCAGATCATTTTTACAAAGTACGCGACACCCTCAACGGCATCATCGATTATGCCAAGTTTCGCCCGATATACTACGAACGAATAGCGCACGAAGGTTCCGACCACAAGCACGACACTGTCAACTTTAGCTATGTAGGCGCACAGGTCAAAGGCAAATGTACACGACAAAAGCGCGACAAAAAAGGCAATATGGTAGTGGATGAAAAACGCGAATTAGGAGCCATGGGCACAACCGTGGACATGCTCACCTCCTTTTATTATATGCGCCAACTTCCCTATGATACATGGAAGAAAGGGCACGTCCTTACCATCAACATCTTCAGCGGCAAGCGCAAAGAATTGCTCACAATCAAGTATGCCGGCGTTGAGACCATCAAGTACGACAAAAAGAAGTACCAATGTCATCACATCACTTTCATATTCACCAGCGATGGCCGAACAAGAACCAGCGAAAACATGGACGCCTGGATTACGACCGATGCCAGACGCATACCTATTAAACTCGAAGGCAAACTGCCCGTCGGTAAAGTCCAGTGCTTCTATACCGGAGGATAAGCCCGACATAGGCTGCAGACATCTAAGACTTACAAAGCGGCATCGACCTATCACAAAGGTCGACGTCGCTTTGTTTTAGTATATTAAAAGCCGCCTGCCCCACTTATCCATTACCCCCATTATTCCCATTACAAAAACCTATAAAAACAAAAAATCATCAACCATCTCGGTCGACGACTTTTGCATCTCTGACGGCTGTGTTTGCCGTCTTCAATAATCCTTACTTAACCTTAAATATAATATTAACCCTAAAAACCTAAAAACTAATCTTTTTTCCTTAAATCGAAATTGCCACCTTTGCTATGCATTGGAAAGCAACGTATGATAAGTAGATAAATCTCTATGAGACTTTAGTGCCTGTTAAGGCTGGCCTTTTAGCCATTGTTGTGTTGCGAACTCTTTCGCAAGAATTACGATGCAAAATTAATCCCTCTGTCAAGTCCTCACAAGAAAATATAACCGTTTAGAAGCAAGATTATAGACTTATATAATACGATTTGTCTGACAATCAAAAATATAATAACATTCGAACATAGGCAAAATATAAGCATAATATAGGTGTAAAACAATAAATAATTCGTATATTTGCATCGTCAAACGCGCCGTAATCTGATAAAAACAATCTCAAGGCACAACGACACGCATAAACATCCATTAGACTTCGCAAGCATGAAATTGTACATAACCGGACATCCGAAGGCCAAAAGGCCGTTCGTCCTATTAGCCGCAATGGCCTGTTGCGCCATCGCATTGTGCGCCAAGCCTGACATCCCGAACGTCTTAAACAGACTGGACAGTTATGTCCAAGACTGGGAGGAATACGCCACACGCAACGACCGCGCTCTCAAGCAAATGGAGAAGTCCTTATCTACGGCATCACCCAAACAACAAATAGAAATCTACGAAAAACTGGTATGCGAGTATCGACATGTCAACGTCGATTCGGCCCTGCGATGCATTGACGGTGGCCGAAAACTGGCTAACGAAATGGGCGACTCTCTATCCGTCCAGCGCTTCAACATCCTGGAATATACGGTAATGCCTATTTACGGACTTGTCAAGGACGCCATAGACCTATACGAGAGGCTATCAGTCCAAAACGTATATCCGGCCAACAAGGAGCTGTATTTCAACGCCGGCGACCTTATATATAAATATGCCGCCGATTTTTACAGGAGACCGGAAAACAAGCAACTGTACGCAGATAAGTCGGAACAGAGCGTCGATTCGCTTCTAAAATATATGGACAAAAGCGACCCCGAGTATCGATTCCAGTTACTAAACCGCGAATTTTCGCGCAGCTCCTCGACAAAGGTGCTTAAGGATATGGAGATACTATTGCAGACCATACCCTTTGAATCACACCTTTACGCACGCACAGCAGCCATCATAGGACAAACATATCTTAAGGATTCGTACCATATCGACCAGGGCATATACTATCTGGCGTTGTCCGCCATGAGCGACATCGCCACCGGCAACAGGGAAACGACATCTCTACACCGCCTGGGCAAATTGCTATACGACCGCAAAGACATCGAGCGCAGCTACGAATACCTGACACTGTCATTGGCCATAGCTGTCCAATCGGGCAGTCGCCTGCGTTCCATCGAAATTGCGGAAGCGCTACCGCTGGTGTTTGCCACCAACCAAGACATGGAACGCACGAGTGCACGCAATATGACAATAGTCGTGATAGCCCTCAGCATCTTATTGATTGTCAGCGGTGTGCTGATGTTGTTTTTCGAACGCAATCGTCGACGTCTGGCACGCATGAAAGTACGGTTGCAGAACTCGGTGACGCTCAAAGACCAATATATACGCAAAATACTGTCTCTCTGCGGAGTATATCTCTCGGCACTGGAAGACTTCAACCGCATAGCGGGACGGAAAATCAAAGCCGGCCAGGTAGTGGACTTACTCAACATGATTGAAAGCGGAAAAATCATGCGCGACCAGTTGCAAAATTTCTATGAGGTGTTCGATTCGGCATTCCTGATGGTTTATCCCGATTTCGTCAACGATGTCAATAAACTTTTTGAAGAAAACAAGCAGGTTGCCGTACCCGAGGGCGAGAGATTGACACCCGAATTGCGCATCCTCGCCTTCATGCGTCTGGGTCTGGACGACAGCAGCCAAATCAGCAAATTCCTCGGCCTTTCGCTCAACACGATATACACATATCGCAACAAAATGAAAACCCGGGCACGCAATCGCGATTTATTCGAACAACACATTCGCAACATCGGCTCAATTGAGTAGAGGACATAGGCTTGTGCGCAAAATAAATACTTATATTTATGCACTTCCACCGTCTACGCATTACTCTGGCAAACAGAACATTCGCTCTATTTTCTAAAAATATATTCTTATATTTTTTCGCGCTGCAAAAAACATACTTGACAAACATTATCCAATTAGCTATCTTTGCATATAAATTATTCAGGTTAAATACATACAAGGTTAGATTTTTAGGATTTTTGTAGTATCAAGCCGGCTTGTCTGTGAAGACTTGCCGGCTTAGTTTTCATCCCCCACTGCCCATAGCCCTCGTAAAACTATGGGTGATATGAAAATGATGCGAGCTATGCATCACCCTTATTCTCGAGTCCTCAAGTTCTCGGGCTCTCCCATCATTCTCATCATTTCCATCATTCCTATCATTTCTATTGCCCAAGACAAAAAAAAGGGCCCGCCGTTCCCGGCAGGCCCAGACCCGTAATTGATAAATAGTAATTGAGTTCTATTATTCAGAAATTAACCTAAAAGGTCCGGGTCATAAAGTCTAAGGCTTATACGCCTATGGTTCGCTTAGATGAATCAGCCAAATTATTCGGCACTTACCACCCATGCATCCTTACCGTTGATAGAGGTCTTTACGGCCTTGTATCCGGCGGGGAGCAGGCTGGGAGAACCTGCTTCGGGAGCCTTGGTGGGATCAAATTCAAAGAATGTACCGCCCTTGATTGTAATCTTGGCTGTGCCTCCGGTAAATGCGGAGTCATATGCGTTGATGTTGTATCGTGCACCATATGATAGGCCGTTGTCGTATACCTCGAAAGTACCGCCGTTGATTTCTACCGAGCCGCTAAAAATATAGACTGCGGTGTCATTGCCTTTGAAGTTGCCTCCATTGAGGACAACTTCGGCGCCGTTTTGGATATCGAGAGCGAAGTCTTCGATGTATTTGGGATTCTCTTCTATAGCTCCGGTAGCTGCGAAGATGTTGCCTTCGCCGTTGATGGTGAGTTTACCGCCGCGTACACTGATTACCGACCAGTTGTCCTTAGCAGTATCATAGAATTTCTTGGAGCCTATGATATTGTGGCCGTTGAGGTCGATAGTAACATCCTTGCCTGCGAGGTTGAGTATGACAGATTCGTCAAGGACGAGGTCGGCGTTGAGAACCACGCTGTTGCCGGCGTTGAGTTCGGCCATAAGGGTCTGTGCGTCAAATACATTTACCAAGTAGTCAGGCTCGTTGAATCCGGGTTCGATCTCGACATTAACATTCAGGGCGTTAGTCAGCAGGCTACCATAGATATTGGTGCGGAAGTTGCGCTGTACGGGCACGTTGTTGAATGTGATGGCACGTTCTTCATTCTTGGTGCTCTTGACACCAAAGCCGACTTCCACAGTCTTCTTCTCGTTTACCAGCAGGTAGTTCATGGCCAGGTAGTCATAATCCTTGCCCTTGATTGTCATCTTACCTGCTGCAAGGGCGTTGTAGTCGTAGGTGAGTTCGGCTTCGCCTTCGACGGCACCGGTTACGAGGTTGAGTTTATTGGCTACGTCTTTAACCACAACCTTGGTGTCTTGGGGAGCGAAACCGGCAGCTGTAGATGCGGTAACGTCATCGGTCAGGATGTTGAGCTGTGCAAACGGACGATACAGCTTGGCGCTGATAGTAGCGTTACCCACTACTTTATACGTCGTGGTGTTGAAGAATGCATCAAGCGACTCTTCATTAGCCTTCAGACCGGTGTAGTTGGCTATAACAGTCTGATCAGCCTTGTCAAAGCTGTAGATGCTGTTGGGAGCAGCGGCGAAGAATACGAAGTCATATTCCTTACCGGTGGTCAGTTGAAGGGTGATTGTGGTCTTCAGACCGGACATAGTTGCCTTGCCGATAGTTGCATCAGCACCGCCGGTGCATACTGCAAGGGCATCTTTCTTACCATGTTCGTACACGGCGTAGGTCAAGTCTGTGGCTGTTGTACCTTCGCCATAACGGGACTGAAGTCCGTCAGGAAGTTGAAGTTCGACTGCCACGGTGCTCTTAGCGCCGGCAGGTTCTACTGCAGACTCTTCAGATGAGCATGCGCCAAGCATCAGCATAGATGCGATGGCTGCGAGTGAGAATAGTGATTTCTTCATTGATTTAATATATAGTGGATTAAATTATTATATCCTGAATATGGGGGCAGACGCTCGTATGCGCCAAACCTCTGCCCCTTATCTCATATTCATATTAGAGAACACGTCCTATCAATTCGTTACGCACATTGCTGCCGTCGCCGGTGCCGTTAGCCGTAACATTGACGTTGGTCGCGGTACAATTGACTATACGATCGGCATAAGTCGCGCCGACAATCTGACCGGCATCGCGCGCTGCATCAATATTGGTGTTGGACACGCTGCAATTGGTGACATGTGCAGGGTCGGTAAACATTCCGATGATACCGCCCACCTTGGCACCCTTAGCCGAGCCGTTGGCCTTGCTGCTGATTGTGGCATTATTCACGTGACAGTTGGATATTTGTGCCTCCGGGGTTACATGATTTTCGATGTAACCGGCCACAACGCCGGCATATCCGGATGCTGTGATTTTCGCTCCCTCGAATTTGACGTTCTTGATATTTGCTCCATCGTTCAGCCATCCAAAGAAACCGGCTACAACGTATGCCTCAGTCGACACCTTATTGATGGTCAAATTATTAATTGTGTAGTTCATCCCATCAAAAACGCCTTGGAACTGTTGAACGCCGGTTTGGCCTATAGGCTCCCAGTTGATGCCGACCAAATCTATATCCGAACCCAATTCAAAGGTGAGTGTCTTATCGGAATAAGACATCTTAACTTCGTTAACTTGCTTGGCAAAGTTCACAAGGCCTTGTGCTTTGGTGAATACCACGCGGCAATTGGACACCTTGGGTTTCAGCGAAGTGTAACTCTGGTATGCGTACATGCCTTGCCCGCCGGCCTGTACATCGCGGAAAATGCAATCCTTGATGTCACATGAAACGACTTTTCGGTCTGTAAGCACTGCTGCCTTGCCGGCCAAGTCAAAGAATTCGCAGCCGTCAATGACAATGTTGATGTCCTCAGTTCCATAGCCATTGTGGGCTTTGACGCCACGGTAACCGTTAGAAATCTTGCAGCCTTTGAGCGTAACATCGCCTTTGCCTATCCACAGACAGTATTCGTCGCTCTGATTCGAAGTAAGCGTGGCAATGCCTTTGAATATGCAGTTGGTAGCCGTGGCCTTTGTGCCTTTAAACATTACACTGTTATTGAATGTAACGTTGTCAAAGGCATATTCGCCGCCTTCAAATTCGAGGTACGTGAATTCCCATGCGGTTTCGCCGTTCTCGTACTTATAAGCGGTTTTGTCTACGATTGTACCATTGGTGATGTTCATCTTGGCAGCGTTTACAAAGCCGCCAGAGCCGGTCATAGTCAGACTTTTGCCATTAAGGTCAAGGTTGACCGTTGAAGCCGGGTTGGTAAAGCATTTGTTGGCATTGCTTCCGGCATCGCCGGTTGCCCATGATGTAGTACCTTGGAGTACGACATTATATGTACCGGCATCACCGGCATTTACTGCTTCCACTGCGGCTGCAAAGCTGGGATATTCCACGCCATTAACCTTTGCTGTAGCCTCGAACTTCTCGCCTTCATAGCCGGGCTCGTTGAAGTCGGGAATGATTTCGACGTTGATGTTGACGCTGTTGGTCAGCAGGCTGCCGTAGATGTTGGTGCGGTAGTTGCGCTGTACTGGCACGGCTGTTACGGGGATGGTGCGTATGCTGCCGTCGGCTGCCTTGACGGTGAATTCCAGGTCCACGAGCTGCTTGTCGGTGCTCATCAGCAGATAGTTCATCGACAGATAGTCATAACCGGTCTTGGGGAAAGCCTCGCCGGTGGGCAGAGCATTGGCTTCAAAGGTTACAGCCTGGGGATCGCCTTGCTCAACGGCGCCTGAGAGCAGATCAAGGCTCTTGTAGGTGGGTACGGTGACGGTGACGCTCTTGGCATCAAAACCGGCGGCCTTGGCGGCTGCCAAGTCATTCGTTCCGATGTTAAGCTGTGCAAAGGGACGGTACAACTTCACGGTTTCGGTGGTGTTGCCCTGTACAGTGATTTCCTGCACGGCGTAGAAGGCATCGAGCTTCTCGTCGCTGGTCTTGGCACCTTCATAATTGGCGCTTACCTTGAAGTCGCTTGTGTTAAAGGTGTAAGGCGAACCTTCGGCTGCGGCCCAGCATACAACTTTGTATGTCTTGCCGGCGGCAAGACGCAGGTTCACCTGCTTGCTCAGGTTGATGTCGGTGTTGAGGACGGCATCACCGTTAAATACGGGCAGGGCTTTGTTGTTCTCGTCCAGGACAAGCATCGTAAGCTTCTGAGCTGTGCTGCCGTCACCGAACGCACGTGATTGAATACCGTCGGGAAGGGTCACGGACAGCGTGACCGTGCTTTCGCCCGTCACGGGTGCCACTTCCTCAGAGGAGCAGGACGTACCTGCAAACATCATTGCCACGAGTGCAAGCGATGAGAAAAGTTTAAGTTTCATACTATTAGCGTATTAAGTTGTTAAGTGTTGTTTGTCGGGGTTTATTAATTGAGGATAATTCAAATTCTTTTTTATCGGTTAATCTGTCTGCATAAAAACGAATGTTATTTCGGGGTAGTTTGTAATTCTGTTTGTAATTATAAATTAAAGAGTTAAGGCGGACACGCCTTGCGACGTCTTCCGAAAGGCGCGTCCGCCCTCCTCTTATATCAATTCAAAAATGATTACTTCTTTACAACTTGGTAAGCTTCCTTGCCGTTGTAGGTCGTCTTAACCGACTTGTAGCCATCAGCTACCCAATTTATTGCAGTAGTGCCTTCTGAATAAGATTCTGCCGGGTCAAAGCCTACAAATATGCCACCATAAACTACAAATTTGCATCTCCCTTTTTTATAATAGGAGTCTTCGCAGTTCAGCAGATACTTAGCATCGCCTTCGCATTCGAATACACCGCCATAGATATTACAGGTACTCATACCTTGAAGACCCCATAGGTGTATTGTCGAAGCCATAGCCTTTACTCCCGTACCGGTACCTTTGCCGGCATAGAAATATCCGCCGTAGATATTGGCCGTACCGGCGGCAATGAGGAGCGCATGTCCGGACTTAGCACCTGCCGGCTGTATGTAATTGCCATTACCATAAATATTCAGCGTGGCCGCGGTGTTACCGCCGACTTTCAGAGCTGCATTGTAGCTTTCGGTAGTCACAGGCGAGTTGATTGTTCCACCCAAGCCATTCAGGTTAACCGTAACACCGGAAGCTACAGTCAGGGTGCATCCTTTGCCGGATGTCAACGAACCATTCTTGTCCAATGTAATGGTGCGAGTACCACCGTTATAGCAGTATGCAGCGCTACCGGTTTCATTAACTATCGGAGTATTGATATAGATAACAGCGCCCTTCTTATTATAGCATAAATCGTCTAAGACGTCAGCCGAAGTAACGGTTTCTGCTTTCTTGACGGTAAAGATGTGCTTACCGTTTTTCACTGATTCAGCAGCGATATAACCGTCAGCGAGGAAGTTCGTTCCTTCGCCTTCTGCACCATTGTATGCGGGGTTGAAGCCTGTGAATGTACCGCCGGTGACGATAAATTTGGCTTTGCCATTCTTGTAATTGGCATCGATGCAGTTAAGCATATAGGTGTAGTCACCTTTCCAAAGTTGCTTGAGATCGAATGTGCCGCCCTTGATTTCGCAGACGCCTTCATCGACCTGAATGGCGCTGACATTGCCTACGTACGTGCCGTTCTCGATAATAAGGTGTGCTCCGCCTCTCACGTTAATACAATAGCAGTCATTTTCCTTGGCATCAATCTTGCCTTTGCCGGTAAGTACTAATGTTCCCGCACCATCAACATTGAGCATCTGGTATTCTTTCTTAGCTTCACTCCAAATGTCTTCGATGTTGCTAATGGTTTTGCCATTAAGGTTGAGTGTGACGGTTTTGCCTTCGGGAATAACAATATGCATTTCGGAAGAAACAACGAGGTTTTGTTCGAGAACAACAGAGCTGCCGGCGTTAAGGGCGGCAACGAGATCTTCTGCAGTTGCTACATATGCAACCTCGTAAGCGGATTCCTCGAAGTCGGGAACGATTTCGACATTGATGTTGACGCTGTTAGTCAGCAGGCTGCCGTAGATATTAGTGCGGTAGTTGCGCTGTACGGGCACGGCTGTTACGGGGATGGTGCGTTTGCTGCCGTCGGCTGCCTTGACGGTGAATTCCAGGTCCACGAGCTGCTTGTCGGCGCTCATCAGCAGGTAGTTCATCGACAGATAGTCATAACCGGTCTTGGGGAAAGCCTCGCCGGTGGGCAGAGCTCCTTCGCCGAAGGGTACGGCCACGGGGTCGCCTTGCTCAACGGCGCCTGAGAGCAGATCAAGGCTCTTGTAGGTGGGAACCTTGACAGAGACTGTCTTGGCATCGAAGCCGGCGGCCGTGGCGGCAGCCAGATCGTCCGTACCGATGTTCAGCTGTGCAAAGGGACGGTACAGCTTGACGGTCTCGGTGGTATTGCCCTGTACGGTAATTTCCTGCACGGCGTAGAAGGCATCGAGTGCTTCGTCACTGGTCAGTGCGCCTTCATATTTGGCGCTTACCGTGCGCGCAACTGTGTCGAACGTATAGGGCGATTTCTTTGCCGAAGCCCAGCATACTACCTTATAGGTCTTACCGGCGGCAAGACGCAAGGTCACCTGCTTGGTCAGGATGATGTCGGTAGATAATACCGTAGGATCGGTACCGGTGAATACGGGCAGTGCCGTCTCGCCGTCTAAAACGAGCATCGTGAGGCTGTCAGCGGTGGTGCCGTCACCGAACGCACGCGATTGAATACCGTCGGGAAGGGTCACCGACAGCGTAACGGTGCTTTCGCCCGTCACGGGTGCCACTTCCTCCGAAGAGCAAGAAGTGCCAAGCATCAAAAGCGATGCGATAGCAACAATTGATGATAATACTTTTTTCATCTTGCCTTAAAATGTATCTGCAATTGATTAGTTTATGATTTTTTTAATCTCCCCCTTCAGTGTGTCACGGCAGTAATGCCGTGACACACTGAAGGTAGGTTTAATCTTATTTGTTGTTCAATGTCTGCATTACACCGTCTACTTTAACAACGAGAGTCTTACCTGCTACATTGCCATACTTGTTGTTCCACAGGGGATTACCGGATACAGAACCATTGTCAAAACCGGTAGCAGTGCAGCCGTTGATTTCAACCTCATAGTTCGTGAATCTTTGGTCGATTTCAATTGCTGCCTTACCTGCAACTTTCTGGGAAGCAACAAACTTGCAGTTGTTGAACTTATTCACACCTGTAGCAAGTGCGCCCTCGTTGTATACAAGGACAGCCTTGCCTGCGCACTCGAATAAACAGTCATTAAAGGTCACAGGATTGGCTCCGTATGTCCAGATGTTGTATGCGCCGGAGCTGGTCTGCTTAAAGGTACAATTGTTATAAACAAGACCTTCTGCATACGCAAACGACTGTCCTTCAATTACGCAGTTGTTGAACTCAAGGTTTTTACTATGTTGCATTCCCTGATAGTCTTTATTGGCATACTTGAATGTGGCGTTATAGAACTTCACGTTCTCATATTTCGAACCGGCAAGTGGACTTGTTACGCAATCAAATACGCAACCGTCTTGGCCGATGATTGTGACGTTCTTAATGTTGTTTGGCTCATTATAAGAGGGCAATGTGAAAGTGCCGGGGGCAACGACAATGGTTGAACCCTCAACCTTAAGAGCATTCTCGAAGTCCGCCTGTGTAGTCACGGCCGGGATGGATACGACTTTGTAGTAGTCGCCTTCGGCCTCTGCCTTGTAGCCGGGAGCAAGGAAGTTTGTCCCATTACCTTCTGCGTGATTGTCGCCGGGGTTGAATTTCAGGAACTTGCCTCCCGAGATTTCTACTGTTGCGACTCCACTCTTATATGATGAGTCATAGCAGTTGATTGTAAATTCATAATTACCCTGCGAAGACAATTGTTGAATGCTAAATTCGCCTCCCTTGATCTTCAAGTTGCCTTCATATACATATACTGTATGGGCATTACCAATATATTTGCCATCTTCGATAATCAAATTCGCAGTCTTGTCAAATACATCCATTGCAAAGCAGTCATTCTCTTTGGCTTTCAGTGTACCGCCTTTGATAGTGAGAGTTCCGTTGCCGCGAACACTGATTAGCGACCAATCGTTTCCATTCCATACATCAGTAGTATTGGCGATGGTATGGCCGTTAAGATCAAGCGTAACCGAAGCACCGTCTTTAAGGTCAATCGCCATGGTCTTGCCGGGGGTAAGATCCTTATCAAGTTTTACCGAATGGCCGGCGCTGAGAGCCGCTACAACACGTGCTACATCATCCATTTCGTAGTCGGGTGCATCGAATGCGGGAACGATTTCGACGTTGATGTTAACGCTGTTGGTCAGCAGGCTGCCGTAGATGTTGGTACGGTAGTTGCGCTGTACTGGCACGGCTGTTACGGGAAGTGTACGTGTGCTGCCGTCGGCTGCCTTGACGGTGAATTCCAAGTCCACGAGCTGCTTGTCGGCGCTCATCAGCAGGTAGTTCATCGACAGGTAGTCATATCCGGCCTTGGGGAAGGTCTCGCCGGTGGGCAGAACTCCTTCGCCGAAGGGTACGGCCACGGGGTCGCCGGCCTCAACAGCGCCGGTGACCAGATTCAGACTCTTGTAGGTGGGCACGGTAACTTTCACCGTCTTGGCATCGAAGCCGGCGGCCGTGGCGGCAGCCAAGTCATTCGTTCCGATATTCAGCTGTGCAAACGGACGGTACAGCTTGACGGTTTCGGTGGTGTTACCGGTCACGGTGATGTCCTGAGCGGCGTAGAATGCATCGAGTTTCTCGTCGTTTGCCTTCACTCCTTCATAATTGGCGCTTACCGTGTAGTCGGCGGTGTTGAAGGTGTAAGGCGAACCTTCGGCTGCGGCCCAGCATACAACTTTGTATGTCTTGCCGGCTGCAAGACGCAGGGTCACCTGCTTGGTCAGATTGATGTCGGTGGACAGAACGGTGGGATTGGCGCCTGTGAACACGGGCAGGGCCGTCTCGCCGTCCAAGACGAGCATCTGCAACTTCTGAGCTGTGGTGCCGTCACCGAACGCACGTGATTGAATACCGTCGGGAAGTGTAACCGACAGCGTAACGGTGCTTTCGCCCGTCACGGGTGCAACTTCCTCCGAGGAGCAGGACGTACCTGCAAACATCATTGCCACAAGTGCAAGTGATGAGAAAAAGTACTTTTTCATAATCGTTTGATTAATTGTGATTTATTCTAATATTTATTTTGTATATTTTCTATATTTGAGGGCCGGTCTTATTATCTCGCAGAAATTCAACGATACTCATAGTTGTATTCGCCGTCGAAGTCGGCGTCTATAGACACTCCGCCTTCGGCCTTAACGGTCAAGAATTTACCACGGACAATAGTAACCTTATTGCGTACCAATGGAACGGATATCGGCTGGCTGCGCGACAGCAATGTGCCGTCGCGGTCGTATATCTCCACGGATACCGTGACGGAAGATTCATGCCCGTTGACAAAGACATAGTCAAAGCCAAGTTCGGCATTGTCCTTGTCCAGCTGGGTCATGCGCCCCTCAAAAGTCAATCCGGTCCATGCATCGGCCGGACGATTGGTAAACATATTGAACGAACAGGGCACAAATCCCGAATAGCGGAACAGCACGCGGTAGTCGCCGGTATTGATGCGTCCGTAGGCGTCCTGTGTCGAGGACTCGTCCGTAGGGCCTTTGCCGTCCGTGCCTTTGCTGCCGGAAGTCTCGGCGTCCTTGCCGTTTTCGGCTCCGGTGGCATTGGGGTCGGCATCTCCGCGTGCGGCAGCTCGTCGTGCTTCTTCTTCAAGAAACTTGACCACGTCCGTGGCTTGGAACTTGAATTTGGCCATAGGGCGCTTCATCTCAACAACGATGCGGTTGGACACTCCGCTGCCGGTGGTGTTGTTGATATACTCTGTATTGGCATATATCTCTGCAACCTGCTCGCCTCTAAAGCCGTCGCGTGCATCGGTATTGCCGATGTAACCTTCGCGCTTAGTCAAGATGATTTCTTCAAAATCGGAAGGGTCGTAATGGAGGTTGTCCTCGGTGCCGGCGGCCACGTAGTCAGCCCATACCAGGAAGCGGTAGTTGCCGGCAGGCAACTTGAGAGGCACCGTGTAATTGAGGTCGGTAATATCACTTTTGGTGAAGACGTAGCTGGCTATAGCGCTACGTCCCCCGCGATTGTTGTTGCGACTTTCATCGACAACGGGATAAACATTGACGACATAACGTATGTCGTATGACAAGCCGTCCACATCACGGCTCAAATAATCGACATACTTATAGAAGTCCATATTCATATTGCCGGTGAAATCAAGCACAAGTTCGACATCCGTGCCCTCACCCTGTTCGGGAAACTCATGGACATCGCACGAGGCCATCATCACGGCCAAAGCCGCAATCACAAAAGCTATTGTGTTTCTCAGCTTTTTCATCGTTTGTTACGCCTTATATCAAAACGGTAGGCTATGGTCACAGCGACATTATCCACTCCGAAGAATGTGCGACGCCGCTCGTCCACGACAAGTCCGTTATGATAGTTGTGGAACACATCGTAATGCAGCCTATAGACACCAACGCCGGCGGTCAATTCCAGCCACCAATGCCGATCTTTGGACAAAGCCGTACGCCACCCGCCACCGATGCCTCCGCCCAAGGCCGGGGTACTGCCGTTGTGGTCTTGATAGCGCCACTCGCCGTTCTTGGCATAGTTGTAGTATGCCAAGCCGAGGTGCACCCCGGCATACACGTGTTCGTTGAACCAATAGCGTATTTCGGGCTGTACCACAAAGGTGCGGTATTTGCGCGTACCCTTAAAGTAATTCCACGCGCTGTAATACAGCGGCAGTGTCACGCTCCACCGGTCGTTCCATTGATATTCGGCTGCTATATTGGTCATTATCAAGCCCCACCCCACGAGATTGGTCTTGACAAAGATATTCTGTAATGTATCGGAATCCAGCGGTTCGACCACCGGGGCAGGCTCCGGTTCGGGTTCGGGTTCGAGGATCGGCTCCGGCTCGGGAACAGGCTCCGGCTCGGGCAGGGTATCGAACGACATAGCCGGACGCGTGGCAAGGCGTCCCACTTCGGGTGCCGGGGTGATGCGACGCGTGATAAATACCGCCGTAGCCAGACGCATACGTGGAAATATGGCTCGCTGCAAACGATGCCAGGCATCCGTACCGCGACTACGTTCTATGGCCTTGGCTCGTCCGTCAATAGTGGCGCTGTTGCCGTAGCGCACCATAGTGCTGTCGGCACGCAGAGCCGCAATAATGCTATCCTTGTCCTCAATGTTCGAGTTGCGCACCATCATTTCCATCTGATCCCAAGGAATGTATGAGTCCATGGTGTAGCGCACTATGCTATCAGGAACAGAGAGCTGCTCGTCTATAAGTGCTCGCAAAGCATCACAGCGCTGTCGCGCCAGGCGCTTATTCAATTGGTAACTGCCTTCGGGAGAGGCATATCCACCCAAGGAGAGAGACGTCAACCGATAGTTGGAATCACGCGCCACATCCGCCGCCAGCTGTCGCAGCTGTCGTACACCTTGCGCATTGTTGCGAAAAGTAGTGTCAATTGTGGCCTTGCCCGCGCGAAACTCTATGGCAACGCCTCTCATATCTTGTTGCCCGCGGCACACCAACGCCACAAGCATCATTGTGAATACGGTAAACAATCGAATTGATGTAACCATACTATATCGTTTTGGTTTTATCGTCTTTGTCTGTTTTGAGTCAATGTCAGTGCCTATATATTACCTAAGAATGCTGACAAGAATCTGTTTTTTTGTTATTCACGTATCTATATTATTGTTTTTCAATCTTTCTTTTCCACAACGACCTTCATCGTCGTATGTAAGGCGGTACTACCGCATCGGGACTTCTATTGTTCGTCCTCACTCACCGGCCGCAGTCAATGCCATATGATTCGGCTATTGCAACTCGGCTCGCCTCAACGACCGCTATTTTCCGACCTTCGTCTGCCATTGGCAGCGATGTTACGTTTGGAGTACCATACCGGGGTTTAAAAGTAATTCGCTTTTATCGCTATTACGTTAAACTCTGTGGACATGTATCCATTTTCGTAATCAGTTGACTAACAAATATTTTGTATTGGAAGCACAGATTTATCTGTGGCTGATCAATAATTTGTCGGTGTGACTGACAATATATATTAAGGCGTTTGCAGCTTTTTAACGCCTTGGATAAGCTTCTTTGTTCGTTTTTTTACACCTGCAAATTTATGCATATATTCTTAAACTTTTACCCCCCCCCCCGTGTTAATTTGTGTTAAACATAGCTTTTTCTTGCAGACTATATAACCACAAGTGCCGTTTATTGCGCACTTCGACATCTTTCACATTATTAAATTTAACAAAATCTTCGACATTAGTCAATAGATGGTTGTAGGTCAATACATTCCGACTTCGACAGCAGCTTCAGACATAAATTTGTTTTCGGCATGCAATCAGCTATTATTTTGAAAATTTGAAAATCTGTTTTTAGGGAACACCCCGTCAAGGCAAAAAAACGTAGTGCGACCCCGTCCCAAACGCCACTGTAGAGACGTAAAACATTGCACCCCCGCCTTCGTCATCCCATCAACCACCATCGATCACGGACACATCGTAAAAAACTTCAATAGCGCGGACGCGATATATCACTACTACCAACCCTGTGCTCAATATGAATACACAATAAATTCTCATCTTTTTATTCCGGACATACCGCCCCTTATCCGACATACATACAACCGCCCTGAAAAAATGCATGCGCAAGTACCCGACATTTGACAAATTTTCATTACCTTTGCCCCCAAAAAGTGGGCTTGCCGCGTCTTCGCGGCCCTAAGTCCATGTTTAAACGTGTAAAAATTAGCATTTTACTATATGACACTGTTATCCATCTTCGGAATCACGAACAACGCGCTGTTGGCCGTCACCGCCGCCCTCACCGGCGTTGCACTGGTGGCACTGGCAATGTGGATTGCCGGACTTATCTCGCCGCGGTCTTTCAACCCGCAAAAGAGCGAGCCATACGAATGCGGCATCCCCACACGCGGCGAATCCATGGCCCAATTCCACGTGGGCTACTATCTATTCGCCATCCTGTTTTTGATGTTTGACGTTGAAACCGTCTTCTTGTTCCCCTGGGCCGCCACCATGCGCTCCATGGGCACAGCAAGCATCACCGCAATCGCAGTATTCTTCGGCATTTTGGTGCTGGGCCTTGCTTACGCCTGGCGGAAAGGAGCTCTTACATGGAAAAAGTAACGACAAAAAGCATGCCCTACGAGGCATTCAAGGACAACGAATACATCGAGAAGCTCGTACAGGAGCTTCGCGAATCGGGCACCAACGTCATCGTCGGAGCCTTTGACAAACTCATCAACTGGGGGCGTTCCAACTCCATCTGGCCGCTCACCTTCGCCACCAGTTGCTGCGGCATTGAATTTGTGTCGCTCGGAGCGGCGCGCTTTGACATGGCACGCTTTGGCTGGGAAGTGGCACGTGCCTCACCACGTCAAGCCGACTTCATGATGGTGGCCGGCACCATCGTCAATCGTATGGTGCCCGTATTCCGACGCCTCTACGACCAACTGGCCGAGCCCAAATACGTCATTGCCTGTGGCAGCTGTGCCATCTCAGGCGGACCATTCCGCAAAAGCTACCACGTAGCCAAAGGCATCGAGGAAATAGTACCCGTAGACGTATTCGTCCCCGGATGTCCTCCACGCCCCGAGGCAATGATCTACGGCATCATGCAGCTGTCCCGCAAGATTAAGGTCGAAAGATTCTTCGGCGGCGTCAACCGTCAGGAGAAACGCAATAAATTCCTTGACGAGCACCCCGTAGACGCTTAAGACGCGCGCACAAGCCTCAACACCGAACATATCACAAAGCACATATATACATTATGACAGATATGCAGGGCAAGATAGCCCAACTATTTCCACAAGCGACCTTTGAAACCGTGGACAACGTCCTGACGGTAACAATCGGCGATGCACAACTGCACGCCCTGGCACAGACGCTCCGCGATGACGATTCTTTCGCCATGGACTACCTCGTCACCATCGTCGGAATGGACTGGAAAGACAGCCTCGGATGCGTATACTACCTGATGTCAACGCGCCACAACAACATGATAGCCATCAAGGCATCCACCACAGACCGCGAAAAGCCTATGCTGCACTCCGTTGCCGACCTGTGGCACATCGCCGGGCTGTACGAACGCGAGGTCTACGACTTCTTCGGCATCATATTCATCGGCAACCCCGATATGCGTCGGCTCTTCCTCAGCATAGACTGGCACGGATACCCCCTGCGCAAAGACTACGACATGGACCCCGCATTCAACCGCGTATCCATCGAAAACGAACGCCAAAGCGATGACACCAACGTATACGTAGAAGACGCCGAAGGCAATGTCACCCGCCAAAGCACCCACATATTCGAGCCCGGAGACTTCGTAGTCAACATCGGCCCGCAACACCCCGCCACCCACGGCGTGCTGCGCTTCCGCACAGCAGTCGATGGCGAGACCATCAAAAAAATAGACGTCTACATGGGATACATCCATCGCGGCGTCGAAAAACTCTGCGAAGACCTTACCTACCCGCAGACACTCCACTACATGGACCGTCTCGACTACTTCGCAGCACACAACTACCACCACGGCCTGTGCATGACCTACGAAAAAGCCGCCGGCATCGAAGTTCCGCGTCGCGCTCAGGTTATTCGCGTGATTATGGACGAACTCTCGCGTATAGCCTCTCACTGCCTCTTCATCGGAACATACTGCATGGACCTCGGCGCCACCACGATGCTATTCTATACCCTGCGCGTACGCGAGCAGATACTCGACATCATGGAAAAAACTTGCGGCGCACGCATGACATTCAACTACGACTGCATCGGCGGAGTTATGCAAGACCTCGATACAGACTTCGTCAAAGACGTACACGCACTACTTGACGTACTGCCCGCCAACATCAAAGAATACAACAAACTGTTCACAGGCAACATCATCGCGCGCAACCGCATGGAAGGCGTGGGCGTCCTCAGTCGCGAAGACGCAATATCCTACGGCGTTACAGGACCTGCCGGACGCGCCTCCGGATGGGCCTGCGACATGCGCAAACTCATGCCCTACAGCGTATACAACGAAGTCGAATTCGATGAAATCATCCGAGAGGAAGGCGACTCGATGGCACGCTTCAAGGCACGTATCTCCGAGATGGAACAAAGCGCACGCATCATCAGTCAACTCATTGACAGCATACCCGAAGGCGAATACTGCGCCAAAGTGCCCAAAGTCATCAAACTACCCAAAGGCTCATGGTTTACACTCGTCGAAGGATGCCGCGGCGCCTTCGGCATATACCTCGAAAGCGATGGCTCCACCAAACCCTACCGCCTCAAGATTGCCCCGCCATGCCTCCCCTTGGCCGGCGTTGTCGACCATATCACACGCGGCGACAAGATAGCCGACCTCATCACCATCGGAGGCTCGCTGGACTACATCGTCCCGGACATGGATCGATGACACACTGCGCCTACAACACTTAGCTAACTATCGAACACAACCATATCTCACAAATGCAAGATTTCGACTTTTCGGTAATCACCGACTGGATACACAACTTCCTCGTTGCAACCCTCGGGGCGCCGCAATGGCTCGCCGTTACCATCGAATGTCTCGCCATCGGCGTCGGCCTGTTGCTGCTGTACGCACTGCTGGCGCTGTTCTACATATACTTCGAGCGCAAAGTCTGCGCATTCTTCCAGTGCCGTCTCGGCCCAAACCGCGTAGGCCCTTGGGGACTGCTGCAAAGCTTCGCCGATATGTTCAAAATCCTCATCAAGGAACTTATCGAACTGAAACACATCGACAAATTCCTCTTCGCATTGGCACCGTATCTGGTCATCATTGCCTCGATGCTCTCCTTTGCGGTGCTTCCTTGGGGACACGGACTGCAAATCATCGACTTCAACATCGGCATATTCTTCCTGTTGGCCGTATCTTCCATAGGCGTGCTGGGCATCCTGCTGGCAGGATGGTCCTCCAACAACAAGTTCACGCTTATCGGCGCCCTACGTTCAGGTGCACAAATGATTAGCTACGAGCTTTCCATCGGACTGAGCGTCATCACCATGGTGTGCCTCGCCGGAACAATGAGCGTCACCGGCATCGTCGAGGAACAACGCCACCTTTGGTTTATATTCTCCGGACACGTTCCCGCAATCATAGCCTTCATCATATACATGATTGCCGGAACAGCCGAGACCAACCGCGGCCCATTTGACCTTCCCGAAGCCGAGAGCGAACTTACCGCCGGATATCATACCGAATACTCCGGCATTCACTTCGGCTTCTTCTACCTGGCCGAATACCTCAACCTGTTCATCATCAGCGGCGTGGCCGCCCTGCTCTTCTTCGGCGGCTGGATGCCTTTGCACATCCCCGGATGGGACGCTTTCAACGGAGTGATGGACTATATACCCTCGGTAGTCTGGTTCTTTGCCAAAGCCATCACACTCTCCTTCATCATCATCTGGTTCAAATGGACATTCCCTCGTCTGCGCATTGACCACCTGCTCAGCCTCGAGTGGAAATACCTCCTTCCCATCAATATGTTCAACCTGGCACTGATGGTATGCATCATCACCCTGGGATGGACTCTCTAATCCGTCTATATACCGCAAAACAACAATATACAATACCTCCAAAGGTTATGAGCCAACAATACGGTAAAATATCCCAAGTAATCGGTCCCGTCGTCGATGTAGTATTCGAAGGCGAGGGAGCCACCATTCCCGCCATATACAACGCACTGGCAATCACACGCGAAGACGGCAGCCGACTCATCCTCGAAGTCGAACAGCACATCGGCGAAGACACCGTGCGCTGCGTCGCTATGGAAAGCACCGACGGCCTGCAACGCGGCGTCAAAGTCGAAGACCTCGGACAACCCATAGCAGTGCCTACCGGCGACCAAATCAAAGGCCGACTGCTCAACGTCATAGGCGATGCCATCGACAACCTTCCCACCCTCGACCGCTCCAAGTTGCGTCCCATACACCAACCGGCGCCCGAATTTGAGAATCTTACAATAGGCACGGAAATACTTTCCACGGGCATCAAAGTCATTGACCTACTCGAGCCATACAGCAAAGGCGGCAAGATCGGACTCTTCGGAGGCGCAGGCGTAGGCAAGACCGTGCTAATTATGGAGCTTATAAACAACATCGCCAAAGGACATGACGGGTTCTCTGTATTCACCGGCGTGGGCGAACGTACTCGCGAAGGCAACGACCTGCTCCGCGAAATGATCGAGTCCGGTGTAATGCGCTACGGCGACAAATTCAAAGAAGGCCTCGAAAAAGGCCAATGGAATCTTGCCGATGTAGACACCGAACACCTCAAAGACTCGCAAGCCACACTCGTGTTCGGCCAAATGAACGAACCGCCGGGCGCACGTCTGCGCGTAGCTCTGTCCGGCCTCACCGTAGCCGAACAATTCCGCGACCAAGCCGAAGGAGGTAAAGACGTACTGCTCTTTATCGACAACATCTTCCGCTTCACACAAGCCGGTTCGGAAGTATCCGCATTGCTCGGCCGCATGCCATCAGCCGTAGGCTATCAGCCCACGTTAGCATCCGAAATGGGTACACTGCAAGAGCGCATCACCTCCACCAAAAACGGCTCAATCACCTCGGTACAAGCCATATACGTCCCCGCCGACGACCTTACCGACCCCGCACCGGCAACTACGTTCTCGTTCCTGGACGCCACAACGGTACTTTCCCGTAAAATCGCAGAGCTGGGCATATACCCCGCCGTAGACCCCCTGGAGTCCACCTCTCGAATCCTCGACCCCAATGTCATAGGCGAAGAGCACTACAACACCGCACAAGCCGTCAAGCAACTCCTTCAGAAATACAACGAATTGCAAGACATCATCGCCATCCTCGGCGTTGACGAACTCTCCGACGAAGACAAACTCGTGGTAGCACGCGCACGACGCGCACAACGCTTCCTATCACAGCCCTTCCACGTAGCCGAACAATTCACCGGACTGCCCGGCGTGATGGTACCTCTAAACGAAACCATCCGCGGCTTCAAGATGATACTCTCCGGCGAAATGGACCAATATCCCGAACAAGCCTTCCTCAACGTCGGCACCATAGACGAAGCCATAGAGAAAGGCAAACGCCTCCTTGCCGAAGTCAAATAAAACGCACTCGGATTAAGTACAACGTCCTACAGACACATCAAGACAATGACACTGAAGATAATATCCACAACAGAAATACTCTTCGAAGGCGAAGTCTCCATGGTCACGCTCCCCGGAGCCAAAGGCCGTTTCACCGTGCTGCACAACCACGCAGCTTTGGTGTCGACACTCGCCGCCGGTGACATTGTCTTTCGCAATGCCGACGGGAAAGAGACCGCCTACACCGTCTCCGGAGGTATCGCCGATGTAGACAACAACGTCATCAGCGTCTGCATTTACTGACCCCGGGCACGTAACATATCACGATTTCAACAATATACCCCACGCCAAGCACGCACATGAAATTGCTCACAAAAATACTGACGATACTCACGATGGTCTTCGCCGGAGCACTCAACGCCGCGGCCGCCCAAGAAAGCAGCCACGACAGCGAAGCGCTCAACCCCAAGGAAATCATCTTTGAGCACCTTGGCGACGGCTACGGGTGGGAAGTACCTTTCAACCACCACTACCGCATATCCCTGCCCATAATCGTGCACGGCACCGACGGATGGCACGTATTCTCATCGGCACGTGTCGCCAACGGCGCAACCTATCGGGACGGCGAAGCACTCTTCCGCATCGCCGACAAAGACAGCCCCAACAAAGGCAAAGTCGTGCAAATCGTCGACGGCAAAGAAATCAAGCCTCTCGACATCTCCGTCACCAAAAACGTCATGGCACTCATACTGACCATCGCTTTGGTAGTCGGGCTGATGTTATGGCTGCGTTCATGGTACCGCCGCAACCCCAACAAGGCACCGCGACGCGGCCTCGGCGCCATCGAGGCACTCGTCATGTTCATCTACGACAGCGTCATCAAAAGCACACTCAAAGACCGTGCCTCCAAATTCGCCCCATACCTGCTCACTGTGTTCTTCTTCATATTCCTGATGAACCTAATGGGCCTCATGGTAATCTTTCCCGGCGGAGCCAACCTCACCGGCAATATAGCCGTGACAATGGTACTGGCCACTCTCACATTCCTGGTGACAAATATCTTTGGCACAAAACACTACTGGAAAGAAATCTTTTGGCCCGACGTGCCGTTGTGGCTCAAATTCCCGCTGCCAATAATGCCGCTGATCGAAGTCTTCGGTATGTTCACCAAACCCGCAGCACTGACCGTGCGTCTTTTTGCCAATATGATGGGTGGACACATGATAGTGCTGGTGCTGACACTGCTGATATTCATCTTCTCGGCAGTCAACCCCATAGCCGGCGGAGCCACCACCATAGTCTCGGTACTATTCTCAGTATTTATGCTACTGATAGACGTCCTGGTGAGCTTCATTCAGGCATACGTCTTCACCATGCTCTCCACCATATTCATCTCCTTGGCACAAGAACGAGGACACGATGAAGCACACCGGACAGCAGACAAAGCTGCAGCGACACCCGCAGTAACACCCGCCACTGTCGCCCAAAACTAACCGGCACAAAAGAAACTTACACGAAATAATAAAAAATACAATAACCACTTCAAAAAACACAAAACTATGTTTGGAATATTAGCAGCAGAAGCCCTCGTAGGGCTCGGAGCAAGTATCGGAGCAGCAATCGCCGCCATCGGCGCAGGTATCGGCATCGGCAAAATCGGCGCCGCAGCCATGGAAGCCATCGCCCGCCAGCCCGAATCTGCCGGCGACATCCGCTCGAACATGATCGTCATCGCAGCCCTCGTCGAAGGCGTGGCACTCTTCGCCGTCATCGTCTGCGTACTCGCATTGTTCGTCTAAGCATCATAGCACCGGACGCCACAGTCACACGGAAGCGCCGGCACACAAGCCGTGCCGGCGCCCCCGAAAGTGACGTCCCGACAACTACGGCAAAGCAACAAAAAACAACAATCGACTATAACACCACGCCTAAATTACCGCTATGGAACTATTTACCCCCGACTTCGGACTCGTCTTCTGGATGTTCGTCGGATTTGCCATACTTTTCCTGATCCTATGGAAATTTGCATGGCCCACGATACTGAAAAGCGTTGACGAACGCGCCGACCTCATAAACAAGGGTGTGGAATATGCCCAAAATGCCAAAGAGCAACTGGACAACGCTCGCGCCGAAGCCGACAAATACATCGCACAGGCACGCACACAACAAGCCCAAATGCTCCGCGATGCCGACAAGATGAAAACACAACTCATCGAAGAAGCTCGCGCAGCCGCCGCCAAAGAAGCCCAAAAAGTGATGGACGCAGCCAAGCTCTCCATAGAGCAACAGCAAAAAGAAGCCCGGAAACAACTGCGCAACCAAGTCAGCGAAATCGCCCTCGAAATCGCCGGCAAAGTCGTCAAAGAAAACATGGCAAACCAAGCGGCTCAATCACGGCTTGTCAATACATACCTCGACCAAATCGAGAACAACAACTGACAATAAAACCACGCGCATCCGCCACACACCATTCGCGAGCCATACGCCACAACCAACCAATATACGACAATGGACCAAGGACTACTGCCACGCCGCTACGCCAAAGCACTCTACAAATACGCCGTAGAGCGCGATGTCGCCGCACAGATGTACACCGTCATGGACACCCTCACCAAAGCCTATGACGACAACGCCTCATTGCAAGCGACAATCGCCAACCCCTTTGTCGACAACGCCCGCAAAGCCTCGATACTGGCCACAGCAGCAGACGCCAAAAGCCAAGGCAAAGCAGCAGAAGCATTTGATGACTTTGTCAATCTCCTCGGACGACACCGCCGCATGGACATCATGCGCGAGACGGCACTCGCATATCTGGCCATATACCGCCGCGAACACAACATCTACAAGGTACACATTACCTCCGCAGCTACACTGGCCGACAGCGACCGCAACCGCATAAACGCGATGGTCGAAAAGCACCTCCAAGGCGGCACAGCGCAATACACATACAGCACCGACCCCGCCCTCATAGGCGGCTTCACAGTCACCATAGACTCGCAACGCCTCGATGCATCGGTACGCAACGAACTCCAACAATTGCGCCAACGCCTGATACAGTGACGGCACGGCACAATACCAGCAACAACACCCTAACAAGACACATCCACCCACGACAATGATAAACCCCAGCGAAATATCCGAAGTACTCAAGCAAGAGCTTGAAAACGTCAATTCGCACGTCGCCTTCGAAGAAGTCGGCAAAGTGCTAGATGTAGGCGACGGCGTGGCACACGTCTACGGACTGGACAACGTCCGTGCCAACGAACTCGTCGAATTTGAAAACGGCGTCAAAGGCGTCGCCCTCAACCTCGAAGAATCCAATGTAGGCGTCATCCTAATGAACAACGTCAATACCGTCACCGAAGGCATGAACGTCCGCCGCACCGGACGCATTGCCTCCATTGCCGTCGGCGAAGGACTTTTCGGACGCGTCATCAACGTTTTGGGCGAACCCATAGACGGCCGCGGTCCAATAGCCGGCGAACTCATCGAAATGCCCTTGGAACGCAAAGCTCCCGGTGTAATATACCGCCAGCCCGTAAACCAGCCACTGCAAACCGGCATCAAAGCCGTCGATGCAATGGTGCCCATAGGCCGAGGCCAACGCGAGCTCATCATCGGCGACCGTCAGATAGGCAAAACAGCCATCGCAATAGACACCATCATCAACCAACGCAAAAACTTCGAAGCCGGCAAACCCGTATACTGCATATACGTAGCCATCGGTCAAAAAGCATCCTCCGTTGCAACAACCGTGGACACACTCCGCCGCAACGGCGCTCTGGACTACACCGTCGTAGTAGCCGCCACCGCCAGCGACTCGGCCTCCATGCGCTACTACTCGCCCTTTGCCGGCGTAGCCATCGGCGAATACATTCGCGACACCGGACGCGATGCCCTCATCGTATACGACGATCTCTCCAAGCAGGCCGTAGCATACCGCGAAATCTCGCTAATCCTCAAACGTCCCTCCGGCCGCGAGGCATATCCCGGCGACATCTTCTACCTGCACTCACGCCTGCTGGAACGCGCAGCCAAAATCATTGACAACCAGGCCGTAGCCGAGAAAATGAACGATCTACCCACAGCGCTCAAGCCCATGGTCAAAGGCGGAGGCTCGCTCACCGCACTCCCCATCATCGAGACACAGGCAGGCGACGTTTCGGCATACATCCCCACCAATGTCATATCCATCACCGACGGACAGATATTTCTCGAGACAGCACTCTTCAACCGCGGCATACGCCCCGCCATCAACGTCGGCATCTCCGTGTCCCGTGTAGGCGGCAACGCCCAAATCAAGAGTATGAAAAAAGTGGCCGGTACACTGAAAATCGACCAAGCCCAGTTCCGCGAACTCGAGTCATTCACTAAATTCGGCGGCGACATCGATGCCGTGACCGCTCGCGTCATCGACAAAGGCCGCAAAAACGAGAGACTACTCATCCAGCCGCAATACCAGCCCTGGGCCGTAGAAGACCAGGTGGCCGTCATCTACTGCGGCGTCAACGGACTGCTCGAAAAAGTACCCATAGATCACGTAGCCGACTTCGAGAAACAATACATCCAACAACTACGTGCACAGTACCCCGAAGCCCTCAACGAAATAGCTGCAGGACGCATCGGAGATGACGTCACAACCAAACTTACCGAAGTAGCCTCCAACGTGGCCGCCCGATTTGCTTGAACGACAGACATTCCACCAAGCCTACCCCACCCCAAACAACGACAGAACGACAATAAAAAACAATGGCAACACTACGCGAACTCAAAGGACGCATAGGCTCCGTAGCCTCCTCCGAGAAAATCACCGGAGCCATGAAGATGATATCCTCGGCCAAGATGCACAAAGCCGAAGGCGCACTGCGCCGCCTCGTGCCCTTCCGCAGCCTTATCAACGACATCATCGCCAATCTTTTGAGCTCGGACGCGACCTTCGCATCGCCACTTGTGGCCGCCCGGCACGTCCGGCACGCCACAATCATCGTCTGGGGTAGCGACGACGGACTGTGCGGAGCCTACAACGCCAACATAGCCAAACAATTGGCAAACTATGTCGCCGAGTTGCGCAAAGAACTGGACGACTTTGCCACCATTACTATCGTTCCCATAGGCCGTAAAATTGCCAAGGCCTGCAACACTATGGCTATTGAAGGAGCCACCGTGGAAGAGACACCCGAAAACATCTCATCCAAAACCGACGGCGCCGATGTCGTGGCCTATGCCCACAGCCTTCGGCAAAGCTTTACATCCGGTCAGACCGACCGCATAGACATAGCTTACATGTCCTTCAAGACCGCTGGAAGACAGCGCTTCACGGCCACACAATACCTGCCGGTGCTCGAAAGCAACCTGCGCGGCAGCGACAACGCCACAGCCAACGCTTCCCGTCCCTATCTGTTCGAGCCGGACGCTGCCGGCATCTTCGACAGCGCACTGCCCATGTTCCTGATGGCAAGCATACAACAGGTATTTACCGAAAACCGTGCCTCCGAACAGGCCGCGCGCATCATGGCCATGCAAAGCGCCAACGACAACGCCAAGAAACTCCTCGAACAACTGCAACTGGAATATAATAAACTGCGTCAACAGTCCATCACCACCGAGCTTCTCGACATCGTAGGAGGCCAGGTACGAGACTGACGTATCACATCATAAAGCAAAACAACAATACAAACCAAACATCAACCAACCGATCAATGGGTAGTATAAAAGAATACTTCACGTCATTAGGCTCCGGAGTGGCAAGCCTCGTAAAAGGCATGACCGTAACCGGCAAGGAATTCGTCACGCCTAAGATTACCGAACGTTATCCCGAGAACCGCGAGACACATCATCCCGCACCACGTTTCCGTGCCATACTCCAATTTGTCTACGATGACGAAGGCAATCACAAATGCATAGCCTGCGGCACATGCGAGCGTGTATGCCCTAACGGCACAATTGCCATCACAACCAAGGACATACCAGCACTTACCCCCACCGGCAAGAAAAAAGTCCTGGACAAATACACCTACGACCTGGGAAGCTGCACCTTCTGCCAGCTCTGCGTCACCAACTGCCCCACACACGCCATCGAATTCACCAACGACTTCGAACAGGCCGTGTTCACCCGCAGCAAACTGATAAAGACGCTCAACTACCTCCCCGAAAAAGAGCAGCCCGCCCCCACGCCCGAACAGATAGCCGAATACAAGGCCAAGATGCTCGAAGCAGCCAAAGCCAAGGCCGCAGCAGCAGCTGCCGCCAAAGCCAAAGCAGCCGAAGCCGCTAAAACCGCCGAAGCTCCGGCCGACTTACTACAACCGGCCGCGCCCAAACCCACGCAAAACGAAAAATAACACAATATAATGGAATCATTAGGAAGTATCATCATGTATGTCATCATCGCCCTGTCGATGATTGTATTCTCGGTACTGGCCGTGACCACGCGCAAAATCCTACGCGCTGCCACCTTCCTGCTCTTCACCCTTTTCAGCGCCGCAGCCCTGTATTTCCAACTCGACTACGAGTTCCTCGGCGCAGTACAGATTGCAGTATATGCCGGCGGTATAGTGGTACTGTTTGTATTCTCAATACTATTGACAAGCAAACCCGGCCACAATAGCGAGAAACTCACCTCCAAGTCGCGTAAAGCCGGTCTGCTGGCAGCCCTGGCCACAGCCATCGTATGCGGCTACACATTAGTGAGCCGTTGCGCACTCTTTGCCAAAGCGCCGGAGATGACCAACCCCACAATGGATCGTATCGGAACGGACATCCTCGGTTCCGGGCCCGGTCAATACCTGTTGCCCTTCGAAGCCATAAGCATCCTGCTGCTGGCATGTATCATCGGCGGCGTAGTGATTGCACGTAAACGTTAAGCCACACACGACTATGGAAATTACAGCAATATATTACCTAATACCCAGCCTGATAATGTTCTGCGCCGGAATCTACGGATTTATAACCCGCAAGAACATGATCGCCATACTCATCTCGCTGGAACTGATGCTCAACGCCGTCGACGTCAACTTCGTTGTATTCAACCGCTACCTCTATCCCGGCGCCCTCGAAGGTATGTTCTTTACGCTCTTCGCCATCGCCATTGCAGCGGCCGAGACGGCTCTGGCCATCGCCATTATAATCAACATCTACCGTGCCACTCACAACATCGATGTGCGCACCCTTAACGAAATGAAATTCTAACAACAGTCATGGATATCACATTCCCGCTGCTCATTCTGTGCATACCCCTGTTCATGTTCCTGCTGCTGGGTATCGCCGGATGCAAAATGAGCCACAAAATGGCAGGCATCTTAGGTACCGCAGGTATGGGTGTCACAGCCGTCATGGCCTATACCGTGGCACTTACATACTTCCTCAGCGGCAACCCCGAATTTATTGACGCATCGGGTCAACGCCTCCAATACATCGTATTCAACATCAACTGGTTGGCCTTTACCGACGACCTGGTGATACGCCTGGGCTTCTACCTTGATTCGATTTCGGCAATGATGCTCATAGTCATCACCACCGTTTCATTTATGGTACACCTCTACAGCCTCGGATACATGCACGGCGAACGCGGCTTCCAGCGCTACTACGCCTTCCTGTCGCTGTTCAGCTTCTCGATGCTCGGACTGGTGGTAGCCACCAACATTTTCCAGATGTACATTTTCTGGGAACTTGTGGGTGTCTCCTCATACCTGCTCATCGGATTCTACTATACAAAGCACGCAGCCGTATCCGCGTCCAAAAAAGCGTTTATTGTCACTCGCTTTGCCGACCTCGGATTTCTTATCGGCATCCTTGTCCTGTCGTTCTACAGCAAGACCTTTGATTTCGCCGCCCTCACCACCAACCCGATGGAAGCTCTCGGCGGAGCCGCCGGCACCACCTTCCTCGGTGCTTCGGTACTCACCTGGGGTCTTGTGCTCATCTTCGTCGGCGGCATGGGCAAATCGGCAATGATGCCCCTGCACATTTGGCTGCCCGACGCTATGGAAGGTCCCACGCCGGTATCGGCACTTATACACGCCGCCACCATGGTTGTTGCAGGCGTATTCCTGGTAGCACGCATGTTCCCGGTATACATCTTAGAGGCCTCAGCAACCACATTCGTAGCCATCATCGGTGCCGCCACGGCTTTCTATGCCGCAGTTGTCGCCTGCACGCAGCTTGACATCAAGCGCGTACTCGCCTTCTCCACCATCTCCCAAATCGCATTCATGATGGTAGCCCTCGGCGTTGCCGGTCTCGGCATGGGCGAGGTCAGCCACCACGGCCTCGGATATATGGCATCGATGTTCCACCTGTTTACACACGCCATGTTCAAGGCCCTGCTCTTCCTCGGAGCCGGTGCGCTAATACACGCAGTACACTCCAACGACTACACCGCCATGGGCGGTCTTCGCAAATACATGCCCATTACCCACTGGACATTCCTCATCGGCTGTCTCGCCATAGCCGGCATACCACCTTTCTCCGGCTTCTTCAGCAAGGACGAAATTCTCTCGGCCGCATACGCATGGAGCCCATGGATGGGCGTTTGGATGACCATGGTGGCCGCCCTCACGGCATTCTACATGTTCCGCCTGTACTACCTCATCTTCTGGTGGAAGAAACATGACACCGCCCGCCACACTCCGCATGACGCACCCTGGACCATGTCAGTGCCCTTGATATTCCTCGCCGCAGTATCCTGCGTTGCCGGATTCATACCCTTCGGGCACTATGTCACCTGGGACAATATGCCCTACGACATCCACCTCGACCCGACAATAGCCGTCACCAGCGTAGTCATCGCCATAGCCGCTATAGCACTGGCCACGGTGATGTACCGCAAAGAGAACGCCATTCCCGCACGCCTGCGTGCAGCCATGCCGCACCTTTGGAACTGGGCTTTCCACCGCTTCTATTGGGACGAACTCTACATGTTCATCACCCACAAGATTATCTTCAATCTCATCTGCCGCCCCATAGCATGGTTTGACCGCCACATCATCGACGGAACCATGGACGCCTTTGCCAATATCACCAACAAGGCATCCTTCGCCATCCGCGGCCTGCAGTCGGGTCAGATACAAACTTACGTTCGCGTATACCTTATCGGCGCCCTGCTGCTCGGAGTCATCACTACCATAGTCCTGTCTCTTGCCTAAGCCCAATACAATGGTGTAAAATCTTAAAAACAACGCAACAATGTTTAGCAACATTCTGATATACTTCGTAGTCATCCCGCTGATAATGCTGGCGGGACTGGCACTGAGCAAAAGCATCAAGCAGATACGCGCCGTCGCCGTCGCCGGGTCATCGGCACTGATAGCGCTATCCGTGTATCTTCTCGTCGAATACCTGCAACAGCGTGCCGCCGGAGCCACAGACCCCATGCTTTTCGTAGGTTCCTGGGAGTGGTTCAAGCCGCTCAACATCCACCTCGCCGTCGGCGTTGACGGAATATCCATAGCCATGCTGCTGCTGTCAAGCATCATAGTCTTCGCCGGCAGCTTCGCCTCGTGGAAAATAGAGCAGCCCAAGGCTTTCTTCCTGTGGCTCATACTCCTGTCCACCGGCGTCTTCGGCTTCTTCATCAGCATCGACCTCTTCACCATGTTCATGTTCTACGAAGTCGCACTCATCCCCATGTACCTCCTTATCGGCGTTTGGGGCTCGGGACGCAAGAACTACTCGGCGATGAAGCTGACCCTAATGCTCATGGGCGGCTCGGCATTCCTGATGCTTGGCCTCATAGGCATATACTATCACAGTGCACCCGAAGGGCAACCACTGACTTGGAACATACTCGAAATCGTACAGAACGGAGCCATCTCCCACGGCTGGCAAACATTCCTGTTCCCGATGACATTTGTAGGCTTTGGCGTACTCGGCGCCATGTTCCCCTTCCACACATGGTCGCCCGACGGCCACGCCTCGGCTCCCACGGCTGTATCTATGCTCCACGCCGGCGTACTCATGAAACTCGGCGGATACGGCTGCTTCCGCGTTGCCATCTACCTGATGCCCGAAGCCGCCAACGAACTTGCCTGGATATTCCTCATCCTCACCGGCATTTCCGTAGTCTATGGTGCATTCAGCGCCTGCGTACAGACCGACCTCAAGTACATCAACGCCTACTCCTCCGTATCACACTGCGGCATGGTGCTCTTCGCCATACTAATGCTCAACACCACTGCAATGACCGGTGCAATTATGCAGATGCTTTCGCACGGCCTGATGACAGCTCTCTTCTTCGCACTCATCGGCATGATCTACGGACGTACACACACTCGTGACATCCGAGAGATGGGCGGACTGATGCGCATCATGCCCTACTTGGCCGTATGCTACGTTATCGCCGGTCTGGCCTCGCTCGGACTACCGGGTCTTAGCGGATTTGTGGCCGAGATGACCATATTCGTCGGATCGTTCCAGCACGCCGACCTCTTCCACCGCATATTTACCATTGTGGCCTGCGCATCCATCGTCATCACCGCCGTGTATATCCTGCGCGTTGTAGGCAAACTGCTCTTCGGCCCGGTACAAGATAAACACCACCTGTCACTCACCGATGCGACATGGTGGGAACGCCTCTCCACGGTCACGCTCATAGTATGCGTAGCCGCCATAGGCTGCTTCCCCAACTTCTTTGCCGACCTCATCCGCAGCACATTCTCCGTTGACATCTTCAGCGTCCTGGGTATGACCCCCGTAATACCGGGCGTAGGATGAACATCGACATAATGACATTATTCAGCATCCACACACAGCACATAGCATACTAAGCAATGGATTACTCACAGTTTTTAGCAATGAAGCAAGAGATAGGACTCCTCGTAGTCTTCCTCTTGGTCTTCCTCTACGACACCTTCATGCCCAAGAAAGCGCAAGGGGCTCTGCCCATTGTCGCCATTATCGGAATGGTAGCACTCACCATCTTGGGCCTATGCTCCTGCATGCTCGGCTCGGCCGAATTCACCTCAGCTTTCGCCGGTATGTACGAAACATCCCCCGAAATTTCAGCCATCAAAACCATCCTTAATATAGGTGTAATCATAGTACTGGTACAGTCGCTCAAATGGGTCAACGGCGAACTGATGATAATGCGCCGCGGCGAGTTCTTCGAGCTGTTGCTCGTGACACTCTTCGGCATGTACCTCATGATTTCGGCACGCCACTTCCTGGTATTCGTCATCGGTCTCGAAAGCGCCTCGCTGCCTCTTGCCGCCATGGTTGCCCTCGACAAAAACCGTTACGAGAGCCACGAAGCTGCCGTCAAGTACATTCTTACCGCCGTATTCTCCTCTGCCGTGTTCCTGATGGGACTGAGCTTTGTATACGCGCTCACCGGGTCGCTGTACTTTGACAAAATCTACCTTGCCGTAAGTGGTGCCGACTCCAGCATGCTCATCCTGGCACTGGCCTTCGTCATTTCAGGCATAGGCTTCAAGCTGTCACTCGTGCCATTCCACCTTTGGACGGCCGACGTATACCAAGGCGCGCCCACTTCGGTCACCGCCTACCTAAGCGTAATCTCCAAAGGCGCAGCCGCCTTCGCATTCATGTGCGTGCTTGCACAAGCATTCGGCAACATATACAGCCAAGTTTGGGAATGGATGCTGTATGCTCTAATCATCCTGACCATCACCGTAGGCAACCTCTTTGCCATACGCCAGCGCAACATCAAACGCTTCCTGGCATTCTCTTCCGTATCACAAGCCGGATACATCATGCTCGGCATCATCGCCCACAACGTCATGGGCACCGCCGCAATGATGTACTACATACTTGTGTACGTATTCTCCAACCTTGCCGCGTTCGGAGTCATCGCCGCCATCGAGAACTTCTCCGGCAAGGTGGCCATTGACGACTACCGCGGATTGTCCAAGACTAATCCCCGTCTGTCGTTTGCAATGATGTTGGCCATGTTCTCCCTCGCCGGCATCCCGCCCTTCGCCGGTTTCTTCAGCAAGTTCTTCATCTTCACCGGAGCCATCGAACAAGGCAGCATCGCCATCTACGTGCTGGTACTCATAGCACTCATCAATACCATCATTTCCCTGTACTACTACCTTTTGGTAGTCAAGGCAATGTACATCAGCGAAGAACCATGCCAAATCGGGCGTTTCCGCTCGGCATTCTCCGAGCGCCTAGGTCTTGCGATTACCGTTGGCGGCATCCTGCTGCTTGGCATCGTAAGCCCCGTATACGACTGGCTGCTCGGCGTTGCAGGAGACAGCATCTTCAACGTCTTCTTTATCCAATAAGCAAGTTTATCCAATAAGCAAGCAACCCACACACAATACGGCGAGCGGCCGGCCCTCAAGGACCGACCGCTCACTTTTTCTGACGTTTTCGGTTGCAAAAGACTATTGCGAAAAATTTGCCAATCAAGTCGCTGACGCACGTTTGAGACGCAAATATGCAGCTGCCATACGCTTATGATAGCCGCGGGCAGCATAAGACGGGCCGTTATAGCCACGAGCAAAGGCGCTCCAATTGCGCGACTGCAAAGCCGGCAACAGTCCCGAATTGCGGACAAAAGTGGCAAAAAGTTCCAATTGGTCACGCTCGCTGCGAGACATCAGGCGTACAAAATCATCCGGGCTGTCTGCACCGCACTTCTTCCAATTGAACCCACCGATTTGGAACATGCCCCAAAACGTACCTTGTATTGCCGAAAGGTCATGTATGGTGCGTGCCGCGTCCAGACGTGCCTGCTGGGCAGCCTGCTGCGACCCGTATCGAGCCGCCATGGGACGTACAAACACCACCGAATGACTGCGCCGGTACTTTCCCAAAGCTACGCCGTTACGGGCTGCGAAACGGCGGAACATTGTCAAGTCGAAATTGATTAGCGGCTTGCCCTCGGACCAAAAACCCTGGTGTGTCTTGCCGGCCTCTATTTCGACCACGGCCTTAATGGCGGCCACCTCGACATCCATCTCGGATGCCACCTCAACAAAATCATCTTCCGTCAGACGTCCGTGCCTATACTCAGGCGCAAGTTCCAATGGTATTGTGTCGCCATCGACACCGATGGTATACTTAAGCACATCCGAAGGCTCGATTTTGTCAGCACGCAAGGTGTCGGCGATGGCAGTCGTAGTCTTGGTTTTCGTACTCTTGGAATGTGTACCTTTGGTATTGTGACGCGGGCTCATAGCCGACAGCACCGACAGCGAGGACAACGCCACCGCAACCGAGACAAGCACGCAATAATGTAGTTTCATGGGCTTAATGGTATTGAGCGCCGTAAACAGGCGCAGGACTCAAAAGACAAAAAAAACATCCGTGCTGTTTGACACGAGGTCTCGCACGGATGCTTTTTGTCTATACTATCAATCTTTGAGGTCGGCGACCTTTTCGATGGTGCGGCGCAACTGACCCCAGAAGCGTTCCACAGCAGGGATGTTCATGCGCTCGCTGGGCGAGTGCACGCCCTGCAATGTCGGGCCGAACGAAGCCATATCCAGATGCGGGTATTTTTGCAGGAACAGACCGCATTCCAGACCGGCATGTATAGCCATGACGGCAGGCTTGATGCCATAGAGTTCCTCGTAAGCATCCGAAGCAATCTTCATGATGCGCGAGTTAAGGTTGGGTGCCCATCCGGGGTATCCGTCTCCGTGTGTCACGGCGGCACCAGCAAGAGTGAACACTGCCTCGACACGATGTGCAATGTCCCATTTGCGCGACTCTACAGACGAGCGCTGCGAAGTGGTCACGAGTATTTCCTCGTCGGGACGCATCTTGACACTTGCCAAGTTGGTGGAAGTTTCTACCAAGCCCTCAATGTCGCGGCTCATGGAAATCACTCCGTGGGGTGCCGAATACAGGGCGTCTACAAGGCGGCGTGTCGTATCCTCGTCCACAGCCATCTCAGGACGGTCCACACTGTCGAGCGTAAACTCGATGGTAGGCTCCAGATCTTTGTACTCATTCTTGACATCGGCTACGTAGCAATTGAAAGCAGCTACAACCTTCTCCTTATTGGCCGTATTGACGCCGAAGACTGCATGGGCGGCACGCGGAATGGCGTTGCGCAGATTGCCACCGTCGATTTCGCACAAGGACAACTCATATTCCTTGCCCAGAGTCCAGAGGAAGCGAGCGAGCAACTGTACGGCGTTGGCACGACCCAGATGGATGTCACCGCCCGAGTGGCCGCCGAGGCCCTTGCTGATGTCGAATTTGAAATAATGGAAGTCGGTAGGTGCAAACGAACGTTTGTACTTGAACACGCAAGTGGTGTCCACGCCGCCGGCGCAACCCACAAATATCTGGGCATCGTCCTCGGAATCAAGGTTGAGCAAGATGCTACCATGTATCATGTCATCGCCGAGGTTGTACGCTCCCGTGAGACCTGTCTCCTCGTCTACCGTGAAGAGAGCCTCCATAGGTCCGTGTACCAGCTTCTCGTCCGTAAAGGCGGCAAGTGCGCCGGCTATACCGATGCCGTTGTCTGCGCCCAGAGTGGTACCATCGGCATGCAGCCATTCGCCATCGACGATGGTTGTGATGGGATTATTTTCGAAGTCGAAAGACTTGTCATTGCTCTCGCATACCATATCCATATGCGCTTGCAGTATGATGCCGGGAGCCTGTTCGTGACCGGGCGTGGCAGGTTTGCTCATCAGAACGTTGCCTATAGCGTCTGTCTTGACTGCTATGCCGTGCTTGCCGGCAAAGTCCAGTAAGAACTGACGGATTTTTCCCTCCTTTTTGGACGGACGGGGGACCTTGGTGATTTGGTCGAAGATACCGAAAACCTCGGCCGGTTTCAAATCTTTTATTGTCATAATGGTATTTATTTTGGGTATATAACTCGTATTGACTTATGCCGACCTCGCGGGTCTTACGTGCATGGCATTTGTAAAGATTGTTAAAATCGCGCGTATTTCGCCCCCTAAATTACAAAATAAAATTGATATATAGCTAAATTCCGCCCTAACTTTATTAAATTTGCATATCCAAACGCAAGACATAGGCTTTATGCGACTGCTGATATTGACAATGATACTGTTGCTGGCGGCATTACTGCTGCTGGGCATACGCGTATTGTTTGTCCGCGGAGGACGCTTCCCGTCGTCGCACATACACGACAACGAAGCCCTGCGCCGCCGAGGCCTGGACTGCGCCACGCATGACAAAGAATCCAAATAATCACACATATAAACAATCTAAAAACCCAAGATGAGAAAAATCCTTTATGCCGTTGCGATACTTGCATTAGCCACCACCGCATGCGGAGGCAATGGCGAAGCCGACACCAAGAGCGACTCGCTCACAGTCACCCCCGTCAAGAAAGTCAAGGCAGAATCCTTTGCCGCCACCACCAATATACGATACATCGACCGCGATTCGCTGCTTGTCAAGTTTGACTACGCACGCCACACCATGGACGAATGCCACCAGATAGCCATGGCATTGCAGCAGTACCAAAACGAACTGGGTGCACAACTCCAAAGCAAGCAAAATGCCATTCAGGAAAAAGCCAAAAACAACGGATACCTCAGCGAAGCCAGCTACAACGCCGATATTAAGGAACTGCAGAACCTTGACCGCAGCCTTCAGACCCGCTATGCTGCTCGCGCCGACAAGGACAACCGCCGTATCAACGAGCTCACCAAAGCCGCCAGCGACTATATAGACAACTTCCTGATTGAATACAACAAGACCAAGAAATACGACGCAATACTCGACCGCGCCGCCGGCCTGTACTTCAATCCGGCACTCGACATCACCGACGAAGTTGTCAAGGCTCTCAACGAGGCCTACAACAAGGCTCAAGAGGACAAAAAATAACATCCGGGACAACATCCGCCTCCCCTTGCGCGACACCCATACCCGGCCTACAGTCCGCACCATCATACAACACCATAACACAACAAGATGACCACACAAGCCAAAGCAGACACTCTCGTAATCATCCCCATGTATAACGAGAAGGAAAATGCAGCCGCCATCATAGATGCCGTACTGGCTCTCGACACGCCTTTCGACATCCTCGTGATTGACGACAACTCGCCCGACGGCACCGCCGCCATCGTGCGCGAAAAAATGGCGCAGCACCCCGGGCGTGTAGACATCATCGAACGCGCGGGCAAACTCGGTCTTGGTACGGCCTATATCGAAGGCTTCCGTTGGGGTTTGGCTCATGGATACGAGTACATATGCGAAATGGACGCCGACTTTTCGCATAACCCCAAGGATTTGCCGCGACTGCGCCAAGCCTTGGTAAGCGGGCAGGGCGATGTCGCCGTCGGTTCGCGATACCTCACCGGGGTCAACGTTGTCAATTGGCCTATGGGACGCGTGCTCATGTCCTATTACGCCTCCAAGTATGTGCGCATAGTCACCGGACTTCACGTGCGCGACACCACCGCCGGATTTGTATGCTACCGAGCAGACGTGCTGCGTGCTATGAACCTGGACGCGATACACTTCAAAGGCTACGCCTTCCAAATCGAGATGAAGTATACGGCACACGTTTTGGGATTTCGCATCACCGAAGTACCTATCGTCTTTGTCAACCGTGTTCTCGGAACATCCAAGATGAGCTCCGGGATTTTCGGCGAAGCCCTTTTCGGCGTCATCAAGCTCAAATGGTGGGGTGCCACCGGCCGTATCAAGAAACGTCACGCCGCTGCACGGCAATGACAACATTATTATATAATGCAACCGTTGCCGGAGCCCCGGAGGGGACTCCGGCATACGTGTTTATAGACGGGGACACCATCGCCGCCACCGGTACAGGCGCCCCGCCCCCGGAGATGACAGCGCAAGAATGCGTAGACTGCTACGGCGACCTTCTCATACCCGGCGCCATAGACTGCCATGTGCACACTCGCGACCCGGGACTGACACACAAGGGCGACATTGCCTCCGAAACCACAGCCGCACGCGCCGGAGGTGTCACCTCGATATTGGATATGCCCAATACGGTGCCGCAGACCACCACGATGGCCTTGGTGCACGCCAAGATGGAACGTGCCGCCGAAGTCGCCAAGGCCAATTACGCCTTCTTTATAGGCGCAGCGGGCACCTCCAACTTCGACGAGTTGGCACATGCAGACTACCGCATCATTCCCGGCATAAAGCTTTTCATGGGCTCATCCACCGGTAATATGCTCGTGGACAAAGACGATGACCTGCGCCGGATCTTTGACTTGGCGGCATCGATGGACGTCATCATCGTAGTACATGCCGAAGACGAAAAAATTATCGCCGAAAATCGAGCAATCATATCGGCAATCTACGGCAACGCCGAAGTCCCGGTGCGAGTACACAGCAAAATACGTCCGGCCGAAGCCTGCCTACGTGCCACCGAACGCGCCATCGCACTTGCCCGACAATACGGCACTCGACTACATATCGCACACGTCTCCACCGCCGATGAGGCGGCACTACTCTCGAACGAACCGCTGTCACCGTCCAAACGCATCACCGCCGAAGTATCACCGCATCACCTGCTGTGGTGCGCCGAGGAAGACGGCGACAACCCGCGTATGAAGATGAATCCGGCCGTCAAAACCGCCGCCGACCGCGAAGCTCTGCGCCGCGCCGTCGTCGATGGACGCATAGACATCATAGCCACCGATCATGCGCCGCACCTCCTATCCGAAAAATCCGGCGGGGCATTACATGCCGCTTCCGGAGCCCCGATGGTGCAATACTCAGTCCCGGCCATGCTCGGGCTCTTTGACCCGACAACAGTAGTACGACTGATGTGTCACAATCCGGCGCAGCTCTACGGCATACAGCGGCGCGGCGTCATCGCTCCGGGAATGTACGCAGACATTGCACGCATACGCCGCGTCACACCCTACACCGTGCACGATGCGGACGTCGTTTCACGATGCGCCTGGACACCTCTGGATGGTCGGACACTCCGTTACCGCATCATCGACACATGGCTCAACGGCAGCCGCCACGGCAAAGCAATGCCACTCGAATTTGCACGTTGATGGTAATATACGCTGCTCCCTTACAAGGTTATACCACCGCCCTGTGGCGGCGTGCCCATGCCGGGCTGTGCGGCGGCATTGACGCATATTTCACACCCTTTGTACGCGTCGAAAGCGGAAAGCCGGCGGCACGTGCACTACGAGATGCCGCCGAGGACCGCACCGCCATACCGCAAGTTATATTCCGCGACATCGCCGAGCTGCGCACTCTCTGCGACAGCCTTGCCGATGCCGGATACAAGGCTATAGATCTGAATATGGGATGCCCCTTTGTGCCTCAAGTGCGGCACGGACGCGGCGCCGCCGTCATCGCCGATATACCGCTGTTGGAGTCTGTAGCCAAAGACATCTCAGACAGATACGCCGGAATATCTTTTTCGATCAAAATGCGATTGGGCATAGACGACCCGGAGCAATGGCGTGCCGCAATGCCGGTCATCAACGATATGCCGCTGCACCATCTGTGCGTGCATCCGCGCACAGCCAAGATGCAATACGGCGGCACAGCCGACACTGAGGCCTTTGCCCTAATTACAGAAGCAACCACTCACCGTGTCGTCTACAACGGTGACATTCGCACACCGGAGCAGGCCAAGACTCTGTCCACGCGTTTTCCGTCGCTATACGGCATCATGGTCGGCCGCGGCCTCTTAGGCCGCCCCACCCTCGCCATCGAAATCAGTCAAGGTCGGAAGTATGACGAGGCTCAACAACGTCGAGCCTTCATCATGCTGCTCGATGCCGTATATGTCGAGGCCGGTACACGATACTGCGGCGCATCCCAAATCCTGACGCACGTCAAGCCTTACTGGGAATATGCGACAGCCTTTTTGTCCGAGCGCCGCGCACTCAAGGCCATATCCAAAGCACATACACTCGCCGCATACGAGTCTGCCGTAGCATCGCTGCGGCAATAAGACGAGAGCCCACCGATACAATACGACAGCGGGCCGCATCCATTCTGGGATGCGGCCCGCTGCTATTGTTTGGCTATCAGCCTATAGCTGCTATCAGCGAACAAGTACTTTGGTGGCCTTCTTGCCCTGTACACGGATATAAAGACCGTTGGCGGGATTGGCTACACGTACGCCTTGCATATTGTAGTACACCACGGGAGCATCGGAGTCCTCTACTGTGATGTCGGATACGGCGGAAGACTTTTTGCCCTTTACGAGGATGTTCTTAATCTGCCAGCCACCGCATACGGTACCGTCAGCTACGTAGTGGTAACCTATCTGTATCTTCTTGCCTTCGTATGCACCGAGGTCAATGGCATAGTCATCTACATATGTCCATTTGTTCATTGCCTCGGGAGCGGGAGCGGCGGTCAGCACGGTCCATTCGGTTGCACCTTCTTCGCGTACTGCGATTGTGAAGTACTCGGGGACCTGTGCTACTGTGATGAAGTTATATGCAAATGTCTGCGTAATCGATATGGGTTTGATACGATTAGTCAGATCGAATACGGGCGAAACTGCATATGCGTCAGCTGTTTTACCGGTAATCTTAAATGCATTGCCGGTCATACCGAAACTCGAGAACTGCCAGGGATTTTCGCCTTCACCGGTTTCGAAAGTGAAGCCGCTGGCGTCGGTCTTGCCATCGTTTTCGTAAACGATTTCGGCTTTGTCCATTACGGTGAGTGTATAAGTGGCTTCGCCGGCTTCGTATGTTTCTGTAGCTTCAGTAGCGGCCTTGATAGTGGTTGTGCCGGCTGCAACGAGTGTAACCTCGCCGGTAGCAGCGTCTACGGTAGCAACTTCTACGTTGCTGGAAGTGTATACGACGGCTGCATCAGTACCCTTGGTGAGTGCGTTTGCGGGAACAGCTTCGCCGAGAGTAGCGTTGATGGTCTCGCTGGCGAAGACCAAGCCTGCATCGGTCTTCTCAGAACCGGCACCTTCATCTGTCGTGATGGTGATTGCAACAAGACGTAGCTGACCCTTTGTAACTGTAAAGGCGACCTCATTGGCGCCACCTTCAGGAGCTGCCCATGTCAAAGGAGTAGTTGACGACAGGGTTCCAACACTTGCAGTGTATGTACCATTCTTGTATCCGTTAGAATCGCCTGTTATTGAAACGATTTTTACGCCTGTCGGAGCTGTGATTGTCATCGTGCCAGGATACAGACGCAGATTAGCTCCATTAGCATAATATGCAGGCTTATTGTTTCCAGATGCAGATTTTTCCAAGTTGAATGTAAAGCCTTCAGCATCGAATTTCATAGGGCTTTCCTGCAAGTTTTTACCTGCACCAACGGCCGAGAATTTTTCGAGATTACTGAACGTGATAGTGTACTCCTTGGCGAGGGCTGAAGCGCCAACGAGGACTACAGCAGCAAGGCTGAGTAAAAATTTTTTCATACGATTTGTTTATTGATTAGTATTTGGTTGATGTTATTATATGAATCAATCTGGTTTAATAAGTTCTGCTTTAAAAGGCATGGTGAAAGGCATCCCCTTTGAGGAGTACAAAGGTACTCCTTTTTTACTATAGGCGGACTATATAAACTGTTAAATTTTAGAAAAGTTACGGTATACTTTAGACAGTTACATTATACTTTGTCCACGACGAGACATATGCACCGTCAGGACTTCGTAAAGATAGTTGATACGCCTTATTGCAAATTAGTGTTAACAATTCATAATTATAATTTATATCATTAATTGCTTGAATATTTTTTGATACCTTTGCGTTGTCAAGAAAAGAGAACTAAACTATAGACATCTATCCAATATAGCATCTAAGTACAATAATAAGTGAATCATAGGTTTTAGGAAATAGGCAGCTTGCGAAAGTCGCCTATTTCCTTTTTTGTATTCAGATGAATCATATCCGGTCAAACCATCTTCCGTAGCGTTTCACAATCGGCATACCGAGGCTTAACAACACCAAGACCTGCATTATTGGTGTCGAACATTGTCTCGGCCACCGGACACACCTCACCGTCCCATATCTCATATCCGCCGAGTGCTTGTCCCTTTGTCGGAATTTCCGTACTTTTGCACCAAAGAAAAAAAGAAACACACAGACAATTATGGCAAAAGTAGGAGATACTGTGCGCTACCTCAACGCCGTAGGCGGTGGCCGCATAGTGCGCATCGAAGGAAATATTGCCGTGGTAGACGACGACGGCTTTGAGACACCGGTGCTGCTGCGCGAATGCGTGGCGGTATCCACAGACCAAAACACACGCATGGGCGCCGCAATCGAGACGCCGCAACCATCCAAACAAGCTCAACCGGCACAGGCACAGGCAACGCACACAACGCAGCCCGCAATTCCGTCAGAAGCGGCTATAGAGACACCCGGCGGCGACAACCTGAACATCGTCCTGGGCTGGGAAGCCGGCGACCTCCGACACATCGGCGCCTCGGGATACGACTGCTATCTCATAAATGACTCTAACTTCTATCTCGATTTTGTCCTGATGGCACAACGCGACGGCGAAGACGTTTGGAACACGATATACGCCGGCACCGTCGAACCTAACATCCAATTGCTCATAGGCGAACACACGTCCGAAGACGTTTCGGTTCTGGACCATATACGTTTTCAGGCTCTGGCGTACAAACAAGGCCGAACGTTCCGGCCCAAGACGCCATTGGACGTTTGCATTAATGTAGACACCACCAAGTTTTTCAAGGTACATTGCTTCAGACCCAACGAGTACTTCGACACTCCGGTATTGGCAACAGCGCTGGTCTCCAATGATGTTCCGGCAGACAATGCCGCCAAACGTGCCGACGATACAGCCAAGGCACTGCGGCGTGCCCTCGAGGACAAAAAACGTGCCGACCGCCGTCCGGTGCGCCGGCGTCCGATAGCTCAAACGGAAGATAATGATGCCGACCCGCTGGAGGTGGATCTGCATATAGACAGCCTGCTGGACACCACCGCCGGAATGTCGCCCGCCGATATTCTCAACTATCAAGTGGACACTTTCCGTCGTGTCATGGATGCCAATCTACGCCGCCACGGGCGCCGCATAATATTCATCCACGGCAAAGGCGAAGGCAAGTTGCGCCAAGCGCTCATCAAAGAACTGGGACACCGCTACCGCGGACAGGATGTCCAAGATGCTTCATTCCAAAAATACGGTTTCGGGGCCACTCAAGTCACCATACGCTGAGGTGATGAATGTTGCCCATTCCGGAAGATATTAGGACACATGGACTTGCATCTTTAGCACAACATTCAACCGATACGCATATATTATGATATTATTCTTCAGCGGCACGGGTAATACGCGGTACTGCGCCGAGCTATTAGCCAAAGCACTGGGAGACAAAGCATTTGACATATCTCCGCGACGGCGCGACGAATCAATCAGTCACGTCGCCGCATCATCGCGTATTGTATGGATGTTCCCGATATATAGTTGGGGCGTACCGCCGATAGTCGTCGACTTTATGCGCCATGCCGTGATTGACGGAGCGTCCGAAGTACCGCATTACATGGTGGCTACCTGCGGCGACGATGCCGGCAATGCGGCCAAAATGTGGCGCAGCCTCGTATCCGATTGCAAATGGACGCCCCGGTCGGCATATACCGTTCAAATGCCTAATACATACGTATGTCTCCCGGGCTTCGATGTCGACAGCGATGAATTACAGCGTGCCAAAATCGCCGCAGCCCCCGCACACATAGCAATCATAGCCGCAGCCATAATGCAGGACGACCTATCCGCAACGCCTCGCGATATGGTTACGCGCGGACGCTTTGCCCGGCTGAAGACCTCGGTCATATATCCGAGTTTCAAGCACAACGGGGTCAAGCCGCAACGCTTTGCCGTCTCGGACGCATGCACGGGATGCGGAATATGTATGCGCACATGTCCCATGTATAACATTTCGATGAAAGACGGGAAGCCTCTCTGGGGAAACAATTGCGCGATGTGTCTGGCCTGCTACCATCGCTGCCCGGCACACGCCGTGATGTACGGGCACGCCACTCGCCACAAAGGCCAATACCGCGGCCCCGAGACAACATAAACAAACTATCAATATCCGGATAAAATACCGCGATACTATTCGTCGCAATCGCTATGTATGTAGTGATGCGGTGCAGAGCACTCGTGCAGCTCGACATCTATGATGAAATGCCGATTGGCCATCCCGGCGATGGTGGTCATCTCATGCGACACAAGCACAATAGTTGTATCACGAGCCAATTCGCGCATCAAATCGTAGAGTTGGGACTCAAAATGCTTATCTATATAGCTCAAAGGCTCGTCCATCACCAATAGACGCGGATGAGAAATGATGGCACGTCCCAGAAGCGCACGCTGCAACTGACCGCCCGAAAGCTGACCAATAGGCTGGTCGGCATGCGCTTCAAGTCCGACGCGGCGGATGGTCTCGTCGTACAACCTCCGGCGCTCGACTTTGTCCATATCCAAAGCCAAGAGTCCGGAGCTGATGACCTCGTGCACACTTATGGGAAAATGTGAATCTATCATATTTTTTTGCGGCAGATAGCCGACACGAACATCGCGGTCGCGCGTCACCGTGCCACGCGTGGGTCGCAATAGTCCTAACATAATGCGCAATAATGTGGTCTTACCACCGCCGTTGGGTCCGGTGATGGCAATAAAATCACCTTGGTGCACATCGAAGCCGACATTGCGCAGCACATCGCGTCCGTCCCAGCTCATACCTACACCGGACAGCGACAACAGCGCCCCGCCCTCAGCGGCACAAGGCTTCGACGACAGCTGATAATTGTCCTTCCCAATCATAGTCCAATGGATTGATGGTTACAATACGGGCTCCAAGCATTTGGTTCATGCTTTGGGCCTGGCGCGAATCATACTCGCGCTGGAAAAACAGCACGCGCACTCCGGCTTCGCGTGCCTCGATGGCAACTTGTGCCATTGCCGTCGGCGGCATTTCCTTATTTTCAAAGCCGACGGATATTTGTCGCAGTCCATAATCGCGTGCAAAGTAGCTCAATGACGGATGCCAAATGGCAAAGGCGCGCGTCGGTGCCGACTTCAGCTTTTCGCTCCAAACTCGGTCAATCGAATCAAGCCTATGCACAAGTGCCTCATACCTGCTCCGGTAGTATTCCTTGCCTCCAGCATCTATGGACACGACTGCTTCGTACATATTGCGAGCAATGACACGGGTATTGCGCACCGAAGACCACGTATGCGGATCGGCGATATGTTCGTGTCCTTCGCCATGGTCATGCGTATTGTATATCAACGCAATACCTTTGGCACAATCGACAAGACGCACCGTAGACGGAAGCGTCGAAGCCAATGTGGTTTCGAAAGGCATACCGCCAATGATGAAGTACGCCCTGGACTTGTCCACATCCATACGTGCACGCATTGTCGGCTCGAAGGTTTCCGGATTAGCTCCGGACGTCAGCAAGGTCTGCACCTCAAAGCGGTCGCCTACAATGTCTTCCAATAAAGCTCGCTGAGGCTCGATGCTCACAGTCAGCACCGGGCGTCCGTTCTCCCTGCCACCGCAGCCGCATAGAACCACGACCATTGCAACAATGGACATGGCCGCCGATAAGAGTCGTATCTTTCTGTTGTCGCTTTTCATAAATGCAAACGGGCTTGCTCGCCTCCGTTTATTCTCCGCAAAGTTACGCATTTTTTTGCTTACCGACCATCGTTCACGTCTTTTGCGTGGTTTGGCTGTGGTTTTTCAGGCATTATGGACAGTAGCTGGATTTTTTTGATTACTTTTGCAGCAATATGGCGCTGAGATTTTGGCCCGAACAAGGCAAAAGCCTTTGTTCGTCGCCGGCATTTCGACAACAGCACCCATACATCACATTGAAATACAATATAATAACACCACATAATCACATAACATTATGTCTCAGATCACACAAACGGCCACACTGAAGCGGCCCGAAAGCCTCCGCGACAAAGCGTGGGCACGGTGGACAGCCCTCGGACTGTTGGCACTGGCAATGTTCTGCTCTTACATCTTCATGGACATCTTGTCGCCTATCAAAGACTTGATGCAGTCCGAACGCGGATGGGATTCCACCGCTTTCGGCACAATGCAGGGCAGCGAAACATTCCTCAACGTATTCATATTCTTCCTTATATTTGCCGGCATTATCCTCGACAAGATGGGCGTGCGCTTCACGGCCGTACTTTCGGGTACGGTGATGCTGGTCGGCGCAGCCATCAACTGGTATGCCGTCACCGACATGTTTGCCGGCAGTGGCCTGGAAATGTGGTTCAACAACAACCTGAACTACATCCCGGGCTTTGACGAATTGGGCATCTCTCCCTTCTACGAAGGCATGCCTGCCTCTGCCAAACTCTCCGCTGTAGGCTTTATGATTTTCGGATGCGGCGTCGAAATGGCCGGCATCACCGTCAGCCGCGGCATTGTCAAGTGGTTCCAGGGTCGCGAAATGGCTTTGGCCATGGGCAGCGAAATGGCTTTGGCCCGTCTTGGCGTGGCCACCTGCATGATATTCTCGCCGATGTTTGCCAAGATGGGCGGCACCGTAGACGTATCGCGTTCGGTAGCCTTCGGTGTGGTGCTGCTGCTGATAGCACTCATAATGTTTATCGTCTATTTCTTCATGGACCGCAAGCTCGACGATGCCTCCGAAGAAAAAGACGATCCGTTCCGCATCTCCGACCTTGGCAAGATTTTGCGTTCCAGCGGCTTCTGGCTTGTAGCGCTGCTGTGCGTACTCTATTACTCAGCCATCTTCCCATTCCAGAAATACGCCGTCAATATGTTGCAATGCAACTTGACGCTTGACGCTCCGGCAGCCGACAGCTTCTGGGCTTCGGACACGGTAACCGTCATCCAGTATGTCATCATGATTGTCGTGGCCGCCGGCTCGTTCGCTTTCAATTTCAGCAAGAACAAGGCAGTCAAATACAGCCTACTGACAGTGGCCATCATCGCACTTGTCACTTACTGCTTCTTCGGCTATATGCGTCAGAGCGCAGCCGCAATCTTCGCCGTATTCCCGTTGCTGGCCGTGGGCATCACCCCGATTCTTGGCAAATACGTAGACTATAAGGGCAAGGCCGCATCGATGCTGGTCATCGGCTCGGTGCTGCTGATACTGTGCCACCTGACCTTCGCCTTTGTCTTGCCTATGTTCAAGGGTAGCCCCATAGGCGGCGTATGCGTGGCCTATGCCACTATCCTTGTGCTGGGCGCCTCGTTCTCGCTCGTCCCTGCTTCGCTGTGGCCCAGCGTACCCAAGTTGGTTGACTCCAAAATCATCGGTTCGGCCTACGCTCTCATCTTCTGGATACAGAACATCGGCTTGTGGCTGTTCCCCCTGCTTATCGGCAAGGTTCTGGACGCCTCCAATCCCGCGCTGGTAGAGGCCGTCAAAAGCGGCGCCATGAACGCCGAGACGGCAGCCGTGTCCTACGACTATACCAACCCGCTGCTGATGCTCGCCTTCCTCGGCGTGGCCGCCCTGGTATTGGGAATGGTACTCAAAGTCATTGACCGCCGACAGCACCTCGGCCTCGAATTACCCAACGTCAAAGGCGAAACCGCCAAGACGGAAGAGGCCGAAGCCGAAGCCGTTGAAATTTAATGACAGCCTACGCAAAATGACATTCTTAGCCGAATACAGTACAATGAAACGACTACTGACAGTCTTAGCCCTCGCATTGGGCATAGCCGCCACTGCCGCCGCATCGCACCCGGCAGCACCCAAACGCGAATTCCGCGGAGGATGGATGCACACCGTGTTCCAAGGCCAGTATCTGCGCAAAGGCACCGTCGAGCTGCAAAAATATCTGATTTCGCAACTTGACAGCCTTCGTGCCGCCGGATGCAATGCCATACTCTTTCAAGTACGTCCCAGCGCCGATGCATTCTACCCCAGTAAGTTGGAGCCGTGGAGCCGCTTTCTCACCAAGGGCGGCAAAGCGCCCTCTCCGTACTGGGATCCATTGCAGTTCATGATTGAGCAATGCCACAAGCGCGGCATGGAACTGCACGCATGGCTCAACCCGTATCGCGTCACCACCACCAAGAACGAGAAGCTGGCGCCTTCACACCTATACCATCGCGAGCCATGGCGATTCGTCACCTACAAGGGCGATGGCAAGATGTATTTCGACCCCGGACTGCCCGAAAACCGTAAGTTCATCACCGAAGTGGTCATGGACATCGTCAACCGCTATGACGTCGATGGAATACACTTCGACGACTATTTCTACCCCTATCCGGTGGCAGGCTACGAATTCCCGGACGATACCTCTTACGCCAAATACGGTAAGGGAATGAACCGAGGCGACTGGCGCCGTCAAAATGTGGATTTGCTCATCGAGGAAATTCACAACGCCATCACTTCGGGCACAAAACCCTGGGTGCGCTTCGGCATCAGCCCCTTTGGCATCTGGCGCAACAAGTCCAGCGACCCGCGCGGCAGCGATACCAACGGCCTGCAAAACTATGATGCACTATACGCCGATGTATTGCTGTGGTCCGAAAAAGGATGGATAGACTACCTGTTGCCACAGCTGTATTGGGAACTGGAACACAAACGCGCTTCGACACTCGTATTGGCCCAATGGTGGAACGACAATGCCGGTCCACGCCACATGTACTTCGGTCAGGATGTACACAACATCATGAAGCACAAAGACCTGGCTCCGTCTACCGACCCGACGCAGCTGCACCACAAGGTGAACCTGTCGCGCTCTCTGCCTAATGTTCAAGGCAATTGCTGGTGGCCTGCATACGCCATCACTGCCAACGTAGGCGGCGTGGCCGACTCACTGGCTCGCGACATACAAGCCACACCGGCACTGCCTCCGACTTATCCGTGGATATGCTCCGATACACCCGTGGCCCCTGCAAACTTGCGCCGCGCCACCTCCGGTCGTCCTTGCGCCATCAAATGGGATGTACCACAGGCTCGCGGCACCGTCATGGATGCCACCCATTTTGTAGTATACCGCTTCCCCAAAGGTTTCAAGGGTACACCTATCGATGATCCCAAATATATCGTCGATGTCGTATACTCAGATACTTACATGGCTGATAAACCGGGCATTTACGTTGTCACTGCCGTCAACCGCACAAACAACGAGTCGTCCCCCTCGCAACCTTTGACGATCGAATAATTCCGAGTCCTCACAACTCGATACCTCTATGGAACTCATCACTATTGTCGTCCCGGCTTTCAATGCCGCTCCCTGGATTGCCGAATGCCTTGACAGCATCCTCGCGCAGTCTTTCGACGACTGGCAGGCGATAATTGTTGATGACGGTTCCACAGACGCAACAGCCGACATAGCAGCCGAATACGCCCTCCGAGACAAGCGTATTCGGCTGATGTCGCGTCCCAACGGCGGACCATCGGCGGCACGTAACACCGCGCTCGATGCCGTGTGCACCGAATACGTCACCTTTGTCGATGCGGACGACATTTTGCACCCCGAGGCGCTGCAACGGCTTATAAACCTCGCCGACCGACATCCGGACATCCCGGCCGTGGCGTGCTGGTACACCACACAGCCCTTTGATGCGAACCCATTGCCCGAGGCACGGCCACAAATATTATCGGCACGCGATGCCATCATCGCCACCCTGCGACGACGCCCTTATCACGAGCCTATGTCGTGCGCCAAAGCCTTCCGTTCGGATCTTTTCGACGGCTTGCGCTACACCGAAGGACGACGCTACGAAGACTTGGACATCTTCTACAAACTGTATTGGCGCGCCGGGGCCATAGTCCACGACACATCTCCCATATATTTTTACAGACAGCACGCGGCCAGTTTCGTTCACCATTGGGATAGCCACCGTGCCGATGTCCTCGATGTTACGGATGACATCGTGACTTGGAGCAAAGGATTGGGCGATTCAGCCATCGTAAGCGCCGCTATGGATAGGCGTCTATCGGCTCGTTTCAATATCTTGGTCACCGCCGCACGCACGCTACGTGCCATACGACACATCACAACTCCGACCGATAACGACGCGAAGTGCACAGCCCCCGACGGCGACATCACGGCATTACAGACCATTATATCGCGTTGCCGCAAGGACATCAATGCCGACCGCAGGCGCGCGCTACGGGACATCCATACACGCCTGCGCAACCGCCTCGCCCTACTCGTCCCCACAGCCATCCTTTGTCGCCTCTGACAAGCGCGGCGCATTAGCACCTGAATACAGTCCGGCTCCATCGGTACAAAAAAAACGGTTTGAGCCTTGGCTATCTGCTTTAATTTCGGTACTTTTGCATCATCATACTTACTGCAAACGCGACACACTTGCCTCACCGATGATATGACTATGCTTCTATGGTCATGTCATGCTTAGGTGTCAGTCGTGTCTGTGCATCCACACTTCTACAACACTTCATACTTATGTATTTATTCAATTGTGTGCGTCTTCCCCGAGCAAAAGCTCTATTGACTTCGGTATTTGTAGTCCTCGCGGCCGCCTTATCGTATGCGGCCGAGCCTTCGGGGACATTACCTCTGCTGCACATCGACACCGAAAACGGCGCGGCAATCACCTCCAAGGAAGATTACGTGAACGCCTCGCTATACCTCGATGCCAACGGCGTGAGCGGCGTAGAGCCGGTCGGCAGCGCCGATGCACCGGTATCGCTGAAAATAAAAGGCCGCGGCAATTACACTTGGACCGGATTCGACAAGAAACCTTACCGTCTGAAATTTGACAAGAAGGTATCCATTCTTGGAATGAAAAAAAACAAGCATTTCGGTCTGCTGGCACACGCTGATGACAACCTCGGCTTTTTGCGCAACGCCGTGGGTTTCGAACTCAGCCGTAAACTTGGGCTGGCGTGGACTCCGACGGCCGAGCCGGTTGAAGTTCTACTCAACGGCGAATACATCGGTCTGTATTTCCTCACCGAGCTGATACGCGTCGACCCGGACCGAGTGGACATCGTCGAACAAGCGGACAACGCCACCGATGCCGAAGCGGTCACCGGAGGATGGCTCGTTGAAATAGACAATTACGACACCGACCCACATATCGAAATCACCGAAGGCAACGGCGAAAGAATAATCTTCACCTACAAGACCCCCGAGATTCTGTCTTCGGTCCAAGGCTCTTACTTGACTTCTCAGATGACGGCCATAAATGCCGCAATATACACATCGGACAAATCCTCGACCGAATGGGAGAAATACGTGGACATCGATGCACTTGCACGTTACTACGTTGTTCAGGAAATCCTGGACGACTGCGAGTCGTTCCACGGCAGTTGCTATATGCACAAGCAATTAGGCAACGATACCAAATGGGTATTCGGCCCGGTATGGGACTTCGGCAACGCATACCAACGAAGCACTTCGCAGTATATCTGGGACAGTCCGACATTCAACCAAACATGGATTGGCGAAATCTACAAATTCCCACGCTTCCAAGCCAAGGTCAAAGAAGTATGGCGCGAGTTTTGCGCCAAGCATTACGCCGATACCAAACGCTATATCGGCACATTTGCCGATAAGATCTCGGCTGCGGCATCGGCCGACGCCGCACGATGGCCGAACTACGGCAACAGCAACGAACAGGCTGCGGCAAATTCGTTCCTCTCCAAATTTGTATCCAAGACCAAATGGCTCGGACAACAATGGAAATACGAACCGCCGCGTGATTGGTCCGACTATACGGTGTATCTGCGCGGCAATCTCAACGGCTGGGGCTTATCCAACCCGATGACTTACAACCCGGACGGGACTTTTTCTATCGAAAGCATCGACCTTCACGAACAATTCAAACTTGCCACCGAAGACTGGAACACCATCGACCTCGGCTCCAACGGCGAAGCCGTCATCCCCAACACCCCTTACGTGCTCAAAGATAAGGGCGCAAATATGACACTCAAGGACAATGCATCCATATCCAACGCCAAAATCGTACTGAATCCAAGCACCAAAACTATGACCGTAATAGACCCCGCTGCAGTGAACGACATCCAAGTCGACGGCTCGCGATGGTCCATCGTCGAACATACAATATACGCCGACAATTATATCAACGTCTATACCGCCACCGGCGCACCCGTAGCCTCGGGCAGCGGCGACATCCGTCTGCCCGCCTCGGGATTCTACATCGTCTCTGACGGCCTTAAGGCAACAAAAGTCATCATCCGCTAAGCCTGCGCGACGCCAGCCCGGCATATCTCATAGCAAGCCGCCTCAGCCACCGCCCGTCTGAGGCGGCTTGCTTTATCTCACGTCTTTTTCGGCGCACCTCGCAACTTTTTTTCAAAATCATTTTGTACTCTAAAAAAACCACGTATATTTGCCGACGGATAGAGTTGCTTTGCAATCTTCCGACTCACAAACAATTACCAAACTCCGAAACCCGTCATGCAGCACCACGAAAAATATTCAAGGACAATCAGAAGATCCGAATCCGGACTCACGTGCGGCTGTGCGGCTGTCGCGGCAGTTCTGGCGTGCGTTGCCCCCTGTTTTGCGCGGCATAACCGGGTGACGGTGACGACGTACGGGGGTGCAGCGGGCACGGCGGCTCGGGCCGAGCGGCTCGAGACTATAATGGAGTGCACGCCCACGGAGGGGCATACCGCCGTATGGAATTACGCTTACGACCTTGCAGGGCGGCAGACTTCCGTATCTTTGGCCGTGGACGGCGGAAGCGCCAGCACGGTCGCGACATACACTTATGACGGTGTCGGACGGCTTGCCTCGAAGTCTTTCGGCACAGTGGGTAATGGCACCTCGGAGGAATACGTCTATGACGCGCGTTCCAATGTCACGGGTGTGTCGGGCTGCGGCTTTGCACAGACGGCGTACTTCGGCACAAATCCCGTGGAGGGCGGTGCATCTCGCTATTTGTCGCCATGTGCTGCCTCCGAGCGGCAGTACGGTGCTGAGGGCGAGGGAGTGTCGCAGACGATGTGGACATACCGATATGACGGCTTCGGGCGTCTTGCCGAGGCTTCGGCCACGGACGCCATGTCTGCCCCGGACCGCGCCTTGGGCGAGGTCTTCGAGTACGACCGCAACTCCAATATTCTGTCGCTGGAGCGCGTCTACGCGGGCGAGCCGGTGCAGCTCTTCGGGACAAAGCGCGTGACCGACCGCGTCCATATCGGCAACCGCTGGAGCAACTTTGCCGGGCTGGGCTGGCACGACAATATCGCTCGCTGGCACGATGCCATCCTCGACCGCTTCACCACCCCCGACCCCAAAGCCGCCGACTACCCCTCCTTCTCCCCATACGCCCACTGCGCCGCCAACCCCCTCCGCTTCACCGACCCCACCGGGTGCGACACGGTAATGGTAAATTATGCTGATGGGAAATGGGTGATTGATAACACACAATTGGCGGAGGGAAACGATGTTTTCATCGTTAACATAGACGGCAAAGAACAACAATATACGTTCAATATTGGCGACTATGGACAAAGAGTTGATGCATTAAACCTTGAAATTACAGACAAATATGCCCTTGGAATAATGCATGTGTCCGGAAGCGAGGACAACTATTACTATGTAGCACCAGGTGGCCCGAGCTCGAATAGTGTCGGAAGTGGAGCGCGTGTTAACGATGGTAATTATCCAATACAAGCTCCTGCCTCAGGAGCAAAATGGCAAAAGCCGGGACTTGGAGGCTCTGTTGTAGGTAGAGGAATCCGATTTCACTATGGTGGCCATAATCTGCGCAAGGCATCTTCAGGATGCTTTATTATTACAGCTGACAATGAAATTGAGAAAGGCATTGTTACGCCAGGTATAGGCAATTCCAAAATTGCATCGCGAAAATTTGATGCCTCATTAGGAGCATCAGGGCATAAAAACTATATAGTACCAGGCAGCAAATCCAAAATCCGCGAAGGGTCAACATTCCTCTCGCCGATAAAATTTGTATTAGTTCTAAAGACTCTGTAAATATGCATGTACAAAGGATAATATTTCCATTTATGGTTACTACATCAATAGTTTGTACGGCTTCGGCGAATACGGCTGATATTATGGTTATTGTCAATGATTCAGTTGTAAACATCGAAGATGACGCGTCTGTATTTCAAGGCATTTATTCCGGACCTTTCGAGTACATCGATATTATCAAGATGTTTAATTCAAAGGGATTTTCAGTGGATGATCGATATGACCATGCAAGCCAACAGAGACTATTGACGCTTGTAGATTGCAATTATGACTCATGTCAGGTAGTGAAGACTATAGCCGAAACTCCCTCGACGACAACGTATTTATACAAAAATGTCGGCGACTCAATACGCTACGTCGAGACATCGTCAAAAGATATTTATCGAATAAAAGATGGCTCATTTGCAAATCCGAAATGGCACGCCGGATTATTCGACATTGGTATGACCGAAAAGGATATTTGTGGCCGGCTTAAATTAAACATTCCCCAAATAGATAGATTGGTAGTAATCAGGACTACTGATGTAAAAAGGAGTAACTTAGTTCGCAAAAGAAGCCTAATCCCCCTATACACGGAATATGAAATTTTCAGAGGTCGAATAACCAAAATAGTTATGCAAGACACTTTACCGACCGAGATTTACGAACTATTATATCCGGCAAAATGATTACACGTATAATCCTAATTATTAGTTTGCTCACCGCATTGCCAAATGTCGAGGCATCAAATAGTGATGCAATTACGTGTATGGTGTACCAATGCGGAGATACTCTCGTGATTAACCCCATAGTTGAAGGAACATACCACGAAAGCTCTATAAATTGGTATGATGCAATACGTAAATATCACGAGCAAGGCTTCGATGTCTTTGTAGATGCTTACAACACCATGGTAGACAATGCGCCCATTTCACTTATCGCAACACTTGGCGAAGACACTATAGAGTATGTCAAAAACATTCCGGATGAAGATTGCGACATCTCATCAGCGCGAATACGCAGTAATCGTCTGAGCATATACAATATGACTGTCGGAATGTCCGTAAAAGAGGCGCTCAACTTTTTCGGAATCCGCAGTTATAATAAAGGCATAAAGGTCATCCTCATTCCGGGTCTATTGTCACCTCGAAAAAAGCATAAGAATAAGGCCAAATGCAAGCAACATAATGCCGTCTTATCGTTGCCGCCCTTACAATCCGATGTATATGTCATGGTTGAGAATGGAATAATAACTGAAATTAGTATTAGCGAGGATGATAACGAATAATATAGTATGCACAATGTATTATCCCTCGGGGCTGCCCGTGCAGCTGTTCGGCACCGAGCGAGTGAGTGACCGCGCCCATATCGGCAACCGCTGGAGCAACTTCGCCGGGTTGGGCTGGCACGACAACACCGCCCGTTGGCACGACGCCATCCTCGACCGCTTCACCACCCCCGATCCCAAAGCCGCCGACTACCCATCCTTCTCCCCCTACACCCACTGCGCCGCCAACCCCCTCCGCTTCACCGACCCAACAGGGATGGATATTTACTGTTTTGATGATAATGGAACTTTGATAAAAGTAATAGAAGACGATGGAAATGACAAGGTGAGCATAGGCACTTATGAAGATGGCACATATGCAGCTTATTATACCGAGGAATTAAATGGGAATGGGGTCATAAATCCGTACTATAATACTACTTACGAAGCTGACGGGGTTAGATATGAAATCGAAGCATTTAAAGTGCGAGGCGATGAAAACGCAGAAAAAACCTTTGAAACATTAGCGGAGCATACAGGTAAAGAATGGTCTCTATTCCAAACCGGAAAATCCGGCGAAAAAGGATTGAACTTCCTATCTACATCACACAAAGGAGCCTCTGATATATCAGGCTCTTATATATTTAACAGGCAATTAAAGTTCGGGTATACAATACGTGCCCACCATCACAATCATCCGAGAGGTACGGCACAAGAATCCGATGCAGACCGCACTTTTAGAGACATTGTGCGCGGCGTTACACGCCAGAATGTATTGTTCTATGTGTATACAACAGGAACAGGAGCAATAGATTATACCAACAACAAGAAGTGACTATGCAGAATATCAAACATATAGGAATGGCGGCTGTTGCCGGATTGATTGCCATTGCGGCCGGCTATGGGCAGCAGTCGCCGAAGAAGCCGCCAAGGCCACAAAAGCCCGGCAGCAATATCGAGTATGTCTACTACAAGACAAAAATGGTGGACGGCAAACGCCGCGAGTCGGCCAAGGTACAGCGAACCGACACATTGACCGAACTGCAAATAACCGACACATTGATACATCGGACACTTGATACGGATATATATATGCGTATTGAGCGGCTGCGCAAGGAAATGCTTCTCAAAACGCCTGACACATTATTCTTCATAATACCAATGTCGGCGGACCATACGCATTTGGCAGTGTGTGAAGCCGCGTATATGGGCAAAAAGGCTAACGACCTGCATTTCACAGCCTATTGCAAAATAGGGAGATACACGCTGGCCATTGAAAAGTCGGTAGCTGAGGCGTTCGGAAAACCGCTGAGTCATACGACCATATCAAGGTACTCATACTCATGGGACGAAATCAGTTTTCCACATGTATTTGACCCTGTGGTGTGGTATCTCACCCGAGACTACGACCATACGGCCTGTATCGTGGATGGCCCGCCATTGGCGACCTTCGGCGGCTGCTATAGCGTAGTCTACTGACACCTTCCAAGAGTAATATTTACAAGACATTAACGCAAGTTCAAAGATGAAAAACGATACAATCATTGCAGCGGCCATCCTGGCGCTTGCAACTCTAACGGCCAAAACATCGGTTGCAACCACACCGAAACCAGATATCATAAGCGTTGACACGACTTCTATCGTCATAAATGGGACAAAATACGAGACAGTGAGAATGGAGCGCACCGACCAATTGGAGCAGCTTCAATTGGAAGACTCACTGATGTTCAGAGTATTGCACAAGGACACATATCCCGCCATCGAATTGCTGAAATGGCGACGTCAAATCACAGATACGGACACACTGTTCTTCGTGATACCGCGTGCCGAAGGCGATACGCATATAGATATTTGCCGTAATGACGGCCTCGGGAAACGGGCTGACAGCATGGAATTTTCGGGTTACTACAAGGTCGGCCGTTACACCTTTGTCTTTGAGAAAACGCTGTGCGGCAAGTTCGGAAAGCTATGCTCACCGGACATCACAATGACATATCGTTACACGTGGGCGGACCTTCCCAAGCAGATGCGCGACCCATTGGTATGGCATCTGACGCGGTCTTACACAGGAGATGCATACATGGTCATCGGCGCACCCACAACGATGCGCGGCGAGCCGGTGCGAGCGATAGACTGACACGTGTTCGCAAACGACAGAGACAAACGCCACAAAGCTCACAGATATGACTTGCATCAAACATATAATCACCATATTGGTCGTGACTATTGCCACGGCAACAGCTCTTGCGAGCAAACCACTCGAAAAGCCCCGAACCCCCGGCGTTCACGGCGCTTATATCTATAAGTCTACCGACACCATAAATGGTATACTACACGAAGAAGCCGAAGTATTACGTGTGGAGAACATAAAACCTGTCGAATTGTCAGACACACTGATACGCAACGTGCTGCGTGACGACATACAGCCAAGCCTTGACCTTTTGCGCGTCGGACAATGGCTTGAGGATAAAGCTCTAACCTTTTACGTGTATCACCTCGGAGACGACCATACACATTTGGTGGTCTGCGAAGCTGCATACTTAGTCAAATCGGTCAATCAAATAGTATTCGACGGCAGCATCACTTTCGGTCAGTACAAATTTGTGATTGAAGACTCGCTGTGCCGCGATTTCGTGGCCAAGCCATTGCCCGGAGCCAAAGCCGAACGTACTCGGATAATATATGGCTGGGGCGCACAGGACGCCCGCTCACTGATGTATCAGCCCATAGTATGGCATCTTACACGCGACCTTGACGGCTGTGCATATATGGTTTCCGGGCCGCCGCGAACCAAAGGAGGTGGCACTCAGCGCGTGGTGTACTGACCTTATCACAATGTCAGCCGGACCCGTCAAGGCAATGGATATAAACGGATAAACATGATTTACAATCCTCAGTTCTAAATTTCATCTCCCCAAAAGTCGTCCATACAACTTAATTTCGAAACCCATAAAGCGACGGAACAAGCTTTTTTGACGGGGTTTAACGTATTTTGCTTTGCTGTTTGGGGCAAATGCGCTAACTTTGCGTGATAAGTCGCGCTCACGATAAGCGCGGCCATATGACATCACATATTCTAACGCACAAAAAGATTTGAAAGCCAAATACTTACTGGTCAGCGCAGCCGTAGCAGCCGTAGCAGCCATTACCGTAGCCCAGAACAATATTGCCGAAGAAGTGGCATGGACCATCGGCGATGACCCCATATACAAGTCCGAAATCGAGCAGACATATCGCGATATGCAGCAAGATCGCGAAGCCATCAACGGCGACCCTTACTGCGTCATACCCGAGATGATGGCCATCCAGCGCCTCTACCTGCATCAGGCAGACATCGATACGGTTGTCGTACAGGACTCGCAAGTTCAGTTGCAGGTAGATCAACAGCTCAATTTCCTGATTAACAACCTCGGTTCGCGCGAAAAAGTCGAGCAATATTTCCGCAAAACCATACCCGAGATACGCGAATACTATGCCAACAGCATCCGCGACCGCCAGCGTGTGCACATGGTGCAGCAAAATCTCACCAAAGACGTCAAAGCCACACCCAGCGAGGTGCGCAAATACTTTGACAACCTGCCCAAAGATTCGATACCCTACGTCCCCGGGCAAGTCGAAGTCCAGATTATCACTGTCAACCCTGTGATTCCGCGCCAAGAAATAGACGATGTCAAAGCACGTCTGCGCGATATGGCCGACCGCGTCAACCGTGGCGAAGCAGACTTCTCGACACTCGCCATTCTCTACAGCGAGGCACCCGAAGGCGTGCGCGGCGGCGAACTCGGATTTTTGGGCCGAGGCCAATTGGTGCCCGAATACGCAGCTGTAGCTTTCAACCTCAATGACCCCAAAAAAGTCTCTAAGATTGTCGAAACCGAATTCGGATTTCACATCATCCAGCTCATCGAAAAGCGCGGCGACCGAATCAATACGCGCCACATTCTGCTGCGTCCCAAGGTGTCCGACAAGGACCTTCAGGATGCCATCACGCGCCTCGACAGTCTCCGCAGCGACATCGTGGACAAAGGCCGCGTGACATTTGAAGACGCCGCAAGACTCGTATCGCAAGACAAGGATACCCGTTACAGCAACGGCGTAATGGTCAACCAAAACACCGGCACTACACGCTTCCAGATGTCCGAACTGCCTCAGGAAGTGGCTCGCGAAGTCGCCAACCTCAAACCCGGCGAAGTGTCCAAGCCCTTCATCATGAAGCAACCTAAGCGCGACCGAGACATCGTGGCCATCGTCCGCCTAACCAATCGCATAGACGCTCATTCGGCCAACCTCAGCGACGACTACCAGCAAATCAAGAATATGTACGAGGCCGCCAAGAAGCAACAGATACTCGACCAATGGCTCGAGCGCAAAATCAGTGAAACTTACGTCCGTATCGAAGACGGATGGCGCGGTTGCGACTTCCAGCACAAAGGATGGATAAAGACCCGCAAAGGCCAAGTCGAAAATGCCGAGGAAGCCGAAAAAAGCAAAGACGGCGAAACCGAATAACGGCATCTTCCGAATTTTGCACCACCGCACAGAGACCGCATACAGCACACCTCACACCATCGAATAGTGACCCCGCTGCAACGCCGAACAATCACCCTATGCCTTGCCGTGGCAGCCATATTGCCCCCGGCATGGGACGCCCTGCTGTACGCCGCCAAGACCAAAACGACTAAAGGTCCTACCCCGGCCGAATTGGTACCGCGACATAAAGGCCCGATACGCCCGTCCATACCCAAGGCCAACCGCGCCGCCGCAGGACGCATATTCCTCGAACACGCCGATGTACTGCACAAGCAAGACCGCGACTCGTTCATGGTTCTCTCGGGCACGGTGCACTTCTCCAAGGGCGCTATGCAAATGTACTGTGACAGCGCCCATTACTACCCCACATCCGAAAGTATGGATGCCTTCGGCAACGTGCGTATGCAGCAGGGTGACACCCTGTTCATATACGCCGATGAGCTCAACTACGACGGACTGCGCGAAATTGCCTACCTCTATGCCGACGAAGGCAAGGATGTGCGTATGATCAACCGCAACGTGCGCCTCAATACACCCGAATTCACTTATGATATGGTCGACGAGCGAGGATACTACACCAACGGCGGTGTCCTCACCGATCCTCAAAACCGTCTGGTATCCGTCGAAGGCGAGTACTTGCCCGCCACAAAAGAAGCCAACTTCTATATAGATGTGCACCTGCACCGTATCTATGGGCGCGACACCCTCGACATATACTCGGACACGATGTACTATGACACACGCACGCGCATTGCCGAATTCTACTCACCTACCGAAATTATAAGCGGACGCGGCACCATACACACCACCGAAGGCGTATACGACACCCGCAACAATCAGGCACAGCTCTTCAAGCACTCTACCGTACACACAGATAGCACATCCACGCTCACCGGCGACACGATACTCTACGACCGCGATCGCGGTTATGGCGAAGCCTTCGGTAACGTCGACATCACCGATTCGGCACGCCAAACAACGCTGCGCGGCGCCTACGGATACTACAATCGACTTGTAGACAGTGCTTTTGTCACCGGACGTGCCCTGGCCATGGAATATTCGCGCGGCGATACCTTGTATATGCACGGACGCTACATCAAAAGCATACTCGACATAGACACCATACGCACCACAGTCACGGACACCATTGCCCCACCGGCAGGGTCGCCGGACACGGTACAGCCGCAAATAATCAAGCGCGAAATTGTCTCCACAGATTCGACACATGTCTTCACCGCTTGGCCTCGTGTACGCTTCTATCGCTCAGATATGCAAGGATTGTGCGATTCGATGATATTTGTGCAACGCGACAGCACCCTGCACCTGCATCACCACCCCGTAGTGTGGAGCGACGACCGACAAATCTTCGGCAACCGCATCATTCTATACCTCAACGACAGCACAATCGATCGCGCCCTATTGCCCGACTTCGCCTTCACCGCTCAGCATATCGAAGACGACTACTACAACCAGCTGACAGGCAAAGTCATGGAAGCATGGTTCAACGGCGGCGAATTGTCACGGCTCGATGTCTCCAACTCCGTAGAAGCCATATTCTACCCCGAAGAAAACGATTCGACCATCAATAAAATGGTCAACTTGCAGACAGCAAACATGCGCGGATGGTTCGAAAAACGCGCCCTCATACGCATGAAAACCTGGCCCGAAAGCAACGGCCGCGTCACCCCGCTCTACCTGGCCAAACGCTCCGACCTGCTACTATCCAAATTCCAGTGGTACGGCACCCTGCGGCCGCGCGATCCCCAAGACATATTCAATGTCACCGAAGATATGGACGCCCTGATGGAAAATACGCCCATCCCCGACATCCACATCCCTTCCGCACCCGATATGCGAGACCCGACCCTGCCCGACCCTGGCAAAACAGATGCCGAGTAATTCGTGCTTATGGTAAGGCCGCGACAAGCACCGATGTATGACTTCAATTCACATCCGCAAGTCCCCTCCAAGTATTGCGGCTGTGGGCAAAAAAACGTACCTTTGCGGAAGCATTCCGAGACAGCTGTATAGTGTACTGCGTCGTACTCGGACAAGCATCTATTTTTGCAAGCAACGCACAATGAACGAACGCATAGTGATTATAGACAACGTTGACCCCGTGGTGTTCTACGGCGTCAACAACCAAAATATGCACCTGCTACGCAACCTCTATCCCAAGTTGCGTATCGCGGCACGCGGCTCCGTAATCAAAGCCATAGGCGAAGAGAACGAAACGGCCGATTTCGAGGACAAGGTCAAGGCCCTTGCCGGATTTGCCGAACACTACAACCGCCTATCCGAAGAAACCATCATCGACACCGTCAAAGGTGAAGCGCCCAAAGAAATCAGCCACGATGACGCCATCATTTTTGGCATCAACGGCAAACCCATACAGGCGCGTACTCCCAACCAAAAGCGATTGGTAGACGCCTTTTGCAACAACGACCTTACCTTCGCCATGGGACCCGCCGGAACAGGCAAGACATACATTGCCATAGCCCTTGCCGTACGCGCGCTCAAAAACCGCCAAGTACGCAAGATTATACTCTCGCGCCCGGCCGTTGAGGCAGGCGAGAAACTGGGCTTCCTTCCCGGCGATATGAAGGACAAAATCGACCCGTACCTCCAACCTCTTTACGATGCACTCGAGGACATGATTCCGACAGCCAAGCTCAAGGAATACATGGAAACCAAAGTTATACAAATAGCGCCTCTGGCATTTATGCGCGGCCGCACACTCAACGATGCAGTCATCATTTTGGACGAAGCTCAAAACACCACCACGCACCAGATTAAAATGTTTATGACACGCCTGGGACTTGACGCCAAGATGATCATCACCGGTGATGTCACTCAGATAGACCTGCCGCGCGCCACCGCCTCCGGACTGGTACAGGCGCTGCGCATACTTGACGGAGTGAAAGGAGTGGGACGCGTCGAATTCGACAAGCACGATATCGTGCGTCACCAGCTGGTACAACGCATTGTAGAAGCTTACGAACGCCACGATGCGCAGGAAAAGGCCGAAGCAATGGCGGCCCGTGAAGCGGCACAAACAGCTGACAACAACGCAGACTCCGATTGACATTTCACCACACACCAAAACAATATCCTATTATGGCTTCGGCAAAAACACTGACACACACCGACTTCAACTTCCCCGGACAGACAGCGGCGTACCACGGAAAAGTGCGCGATGTCTACACCATCAACAACGACAACATGGTGATGGTAGCCACCGACCGCATTTCCGCCTTCGATGTCATACTACCCAAGGGTATACCCTACAAAGGACAAGTACTCAACCAGATAGCAGCATACATGCTTGACGCCACCGCCGATATTGTGCCCAACTGGAAGATAGCCACCCCCGACCCCATGGTCACAGTGGGCTACAAATGCGAGGGCGTACGCGTTGAGATGATTATTCGAGGCTACCTCGCCGGCAGCGCTTGGCGCGAATACCGCGACGGTGCACGTCAGCTATGCGGCGTTCCACTACCTGAGGGGCTGCGCGAAAATGAGCGTCTCCCCGACGGCCCCATAATAACTCCCACAACCAAAGCTGAGGAAGGACATGATCTCAATATCTCCGCCGATGAGATTGTCCGCCAAGGCCTTGTGTCCGCCGAGCACTATGCCGACATGGAGCGCTACACACAAGCCTTGTACGAACGCGGTAGCCAAATAGCCGCCGACCACGGACTGATATTGGTAGACACCAAGTACGAATTCGGCATACGCGATGGCAAAGTGGTGCTTATCGACGAGATACACACGCCCGACTCATCGCGATACTTCATCGCCGATGGATACGAAAAGCGGCTCGCTGCCGGAGAGCCTCAGCGCCAATTGTCCAAAGAATTCGTGCGTCAATGGCTTATTGACAACGGATTTATGGGACGACCGGGCGAGGTCGTCCCGCTCATGACCGACGGAATATGTCAAGGCATATCCGAAAGATATATCGAATTGTACACCCGGCTTACGGGCGAAGATTTTGTCAAAGCACAGGACGAGGACATCGCCGAACGCATAAAACGCAATGTTCTGGATTGTCTCGAGCGAATTTGAAGCAATACAATCATGTCCCACCAACAGCACGCCGACAACGTCGAAGGCATCACCCCCTACTGCCGGGACACCTGCAAGCACGAACAAGTGCAGCAGATGTTTGACAACATCGCCGCCTCCTACGACCGTCTCAACGCAATGATGACCTTCGGCATGTACCGCCGATGGCTGCGCAGGCTCGTATCTGAAGCGGCAAATGCAACTCCGACGCACGTGCTCGACATCGCCACCGGCACCGGCGATGTAGCTCTGGCATTGGCACACAAGATACCACAGGCACATATAGACGGCATAGATTTATCACAAGGTATGCTTGATGTTGCCGCCGCCAAGATAAGCCGCGAAGCCCCGGACGTAGCCGGGCGCATAGTCCTCAAATGCGGAGATGCCCTGGCCTTACCCTACGGCGACAGCACTTTTGATGTCATTACCGTGGCCTACGGCGTGCGCAACTTCGACAATCTGGCACGCGGATATGCCGAGATGTACCGCGTACTGCGACCCGGAGGCAAGTTGCTGGTTCTGGAACTTTCCACCCCATCTTCGCCGCTTGTTCGCCTGCCCTACAAGCTGTATGTGCGCTGCGCCATCCCCACCATGGGACGTCTGGTCAGCAAAGACAGCCGCGCCTATCACTACCTGCCCGAATCGGTCGCCGCCGTCCCGGCACGCGAAGACATGTGCCGACTAATGACCCGAGCCGGAATGTCCGAGACCTGTTGGCGCGAATTCTTTCTCGGCGTATGCACACTGTACACAGCCACCAAACCATGCCAACCCAACCGCAATATAGCACAATGAGACTGCTCAAAATATTAATCCCGATGCTATGTATAGCCGCCGCACCGGCAGCGCATGCCCAAGCTATGTATCGCGACAGCGCACGTGTGCCGGAATCCGAGATACAAGCCAACGTCATATCAAACGACAGCATTAACAGCATCGACAGTGTCGCAATCCTCCAACCCGACACCACGACATTGATGCCCGCAGACACAACAGTATCCATGCGCAACCTGCCGTGCCAACTATTCGGCCCGATGACTTTCGTCTCTTACGAATACCTTGATTCGGCCGACATGTGGCACAAGGACCTGTCGGGCAATGCCGCCTTCCGCTGGTTCGAGGAGGAAGCCGCCACCCACACCCGCGCGCAACGCATAGCCCAAACATTCATGGTCAAGCACCCACAATACGTGCCTTACAACATTGCCTTCCTACCCGAACCGCCGCGCAAGTACACCATGAGCGTTGACCCCAAGGATCATACAATACACATCGATGAGGTTACACCCAAATTGCCCGGGCACATAGATGTGTATGTCAAAAAACGCCATTGGATACGCACATTTGCCTCGTCGCTGCAATTCAGTCAGGCATACGTCTCGCCCAACTGGTATCAGGGCGGCAACAACAATCTAAACACGCTTATCAACGTCCAGTACGATGTCAAGCTAAACCCCAAGTACCACCCTAATCTGCTATTTGTATCGACACTGCGCTACAAGCTGGGACTGAATAGCGCCCCGGACGATGACCTACGCAACTACAGCATCTCCGAAGACCTCCTACAATTCAACTCCACGCTCGGCATCAAGGCAGCAAGTCGATGGTACTACTCGCTGACTGCACAATTCAAGACCCAGATTTTCAAATCATACGTCACCAATACCTACGACTTGAAAGCCGCCTTCCTCAGCCCCGCAGACCTCACCGCCGGTCTCGGTATGACCTATAATTACACAAACAAGCGCAAGACTTTCAACTTAGATGTATCCATAGCACCTTTGTCCTACAACCTTAAGGTATGCACGGATGCCACCATAGACCACACCAAATTCGGCATAAACGCAGACAAGGACACAAAAATGAGCATCGGTTCGTCCTCCGAATTGAAATTGGCGTGGAAGATATGCTCCAACATCACCTTCACCTCGCGCATGTTTACCTTTACCGACTACGGCACATTCTATGCCGATTGGGAAAACACTTTGGGCATGGATATTAACCGCTATCTATCTACGCAAATATACGTCCACGCTCGCTACGACACCAACACTCCGCGCTCGGACGACCACCCCGACTGGCACAAACTCCAAGTCAAAGAAATCCTCTCCTTCGGCCTTGCATACAAATTCAGCAGCATATAAGCATCACATCGCCACCCGACCGGGTCTGCGTCTCATGTCCATACTTGCCATAGTCATCGGCGTATGGACACAGCCGCTCGCCGCCTCGGTATTCGACCACGACCCGCTGGCTCGATATGCCATCGAACAAAGCAGGCACCTGTGGCACGGTCGCCAAGCCCTCGCCCCCATTGAAGGCGTATGGATGACATCGGCCGGCGCATACATCGCCATACGTGCCAACGGCATCAACACTTACGAGATGACAATTATCCATTCTCCCGACCTGTCCATAGCTCCGGGCACAGTGATGGGGTCGGCCCATACCTCAGGCAAAGTGGGAATGTATGATGCCTCCATATTCCGAAACTTCACTTCCAACGGCAAGGGACACCGCCCCCAACGTCTGGCCATCACCGTGGACGTCTCGACAGGAATGCTCCGCTTCGACCCCTACAAGCAAGGATGGCGCGTCAACCTCCGTCGCCTTATCCCCTACCTATTCCGTTTCACGGTGCAACGTGAGGACACCCGCCCGGACGGGCTGGAAGGCGCCATGCGCATCTACCCGACACCACCGTCCACGATACAAAACCCTATAGGACTATGACTCGCCCCCACCCTCGGCTTGCCCGGTCACGGCTCATAACTATAGCAGCCTTATGCCTATTGGCATTGGCATGCACCCTGCCCGGTGTCGCACGACGCCAACGAACCACGCGACATGGGCTGACCGAGCGAATCCAATACACATACTACGCAAGCGACACTCTGGCCGCCGACCCGGATTCACTCATCACCTTCAGCGGATATGACAAGACCCTGCGGTCGCACAAAGAAACCATTTTGGCTTTCAACGGCAGCAAAGACACCGTCACGGCGCTCACCATCATGCTCACTTACATGGACATGCAAGGCCACCAGCTGCACGTAAGGCGCGTTACTCTGCGCCAACCTCTGCCACCGGGCGAGCGACGCATGTTCACCTTTGCATCATGGGACAAACAAAATTCGTATTACTTCCATCGCAGCGAACCGGGGCGTCTCCGTTACCAATCAGTCACGCCCTATCGTGTCAAAGTCAAAGCATTGCGTGCATACATCGTCCGTAAACGCCGGAACACTGCCTTGCAAGACAGCATCAAACCAGACAGCATCAGGACCAAAAATATCACGCCAAAACCAAACGAACAAAGATGAAAACCACGACACAAATACTTGAATCCGCCCTCGCTGCCGGTACTACCAAGGCCGCACTGCCGTGGCGGCGCACACTTGCTTTAGCTCTGCTCGCCGGAGCATTCATCGCTTTGGGCGGACTGCTGAGTATCATAGCCGGCGCGGCAGCCGAAGCGCCTGCCGCCAAGCGCCTGCTCAGCGGCGCCGTATTTCCCATAGGACTAATTCTTATCGTTACGCTCGGCGGCGAGTTATTCACGGGCAACAACGCCGTATTGATACCGGCACTGGCTGCAAAACGCACATCCCTGACAAGCGTCCTGTCCAATTGGACGCTTGTTTGGCTGGGCAACTTTGCCGGGGCTTTGGCTTTTGTAGGAATCTTTGTACTCGGAGCCGGGACAGTCGATGCCGCCCCATGGCACGATGCTACCACGGGCATAGCCGAAGCCAAAGTCTCGATGCCATGGCTCACCATATTCTGTCGCGCCATCGGAGCCAACTGGTGCGTATGCTTGGCCGTATGGATGGCTTTCGCAGCCGAGAACCTAACCGCAAAATGTCTGGCCTGCTGGATACCGGTGGCAGCTTTCGTGGCACTGGGATGGGAACACAGCATTGCCAATATGTTCTTCATCCCGGCCGGCATAGCCACAGGCGCCGAGGTCTCCGTCACACAAATGGTATGTAACAACCTCATTCCGGCCACCTTGGGCAATATCATCGGCGGAGCCTTACTCGTAGGCAGCACCTACACCCTGCTGTTCAAGTCTAAGAACTAAGCCTTCTCTCGCCACGGGCAGACACAAGGCTCGGGGTACACTTTCTATTCGCCTTCCGAGTCAAAAAGCAACATCTCACATGCAAGCCACTTTTACAAAGTCTATCAATGGCTCATGCAATAAATTTAATCCGAACTATTATTGCTTCCTTCGACGGTCGCGTATACGCAGCGAGAAAAACAACAATACAATGACAGCAATGGTCGCGGCAATTATCCCGAAATACTGCAACGCCGACATCTGCCCCGAAGCATAGCGCGGATAACCGACGTATGCCATCGCGACAAGGTATACCATCAATAGGATGGGAACAACTTTGTATCTGGGCGGACGTGCAGGCATAGGTGTATCCGTATAAATCCTTAAGCTACTGACCGTTCCTCTCCACAACTGCGGAAATGGCGGCAATCGACGTACCTTCGTTATCCGGATTTACAGCGTCTTCGGACTCGGCCTCGGCTTGGACGGCATCTTCGGGCACATCCTCATCGTGAACAATATATGGGGAGGTGTAAGGGTCGAAACGGCCTTCGCGCATATAGCGGTAAAGTTTGAGGCAAGCCCATGCGTCTATGGCGGCATATATCTGCTGTGCCGCGGTGAGCCGCGGTGCCTCCCAATTGGTCAGGCGCTGGGCCTTGCTAATGCGCTCGCCGAAAACAATGGCATAAATTTTTTGCAAGGATATATCCTCGATATGGAAAGTGCGTGCATAGTCTTGCAGATCCAAGAACCCTGCCGGATTGATTTCGCCACGCCGACGCAACGCGTTGTAATCGTCATGGACGCTAAGTCCCACTTTAATGATTTCCGGGTCTTCGAGCAACGATTTGGCCGCGTCAAATATCCCCGGCATGTTAAGACGAAATAGATAGCAGTGCGCACCGGACGACAATTGGAGTAGTGCCACCTTGTTCATATGTCCGCGACGGAACGATGGGCGTGTCTCAGTGTCAAATCCTATATGCGTACACTTACGCAAGGCACGCAGAGCGATACGTGCCTTGGCCACCGAATCGATGACAGTGACAGCCTCAATGCCTCCGGGATACTCTACTGCGTCCATCGAGGCTACTGTCTCCTTACTTATCGATATTATAGGAATTTCTCCGGTCATTTTTACGGGCACAAAATTACGCATTTTTTTGCATAGTGCCAATGCCTCAACGCGAAAAGACATATCTTACGCGCATTATCCGGCTTATCCGGCATTATCCCCAAATAATCTCCTTTCTCGGCTTCCCTTTCTCGGCTTTTTGATTGTCGTAAAGTTTTATACCCGAGATTGCTTATACGCCGAAAAAAAAATCGGCGACTACACACCCAAGGTGTGAGTCACCGACTGTATGTTACATCTAAACCGGGCGTTATAAATAGCCCGAGTCAAGCATGATTACTTATTGCTACCGTCTTCGATGGTGCAGACGCTGACACGGTTCCAGCTCTCCTCGGAGAACATATTGCCGATGCCTTCGCCTTGTGCACTGATGCGGTTGGCGTTAATCTTGTACTTGTTAATGAGGGCATCCTTCACAGCCTGTGCGCGTGCATTGGCAAGACGGATGTTGATTTCCTCGGAACCGTCGGGCGAAGCGTAACCCTTGATGTCAACCTTGGCATCTTTGTGGTTCTTCAGGTAGGAAGCTACCATCTCGACATTGGGCTGCTGGTCGGCAGTGATGGCGGACGAACCTATGCGGAAGAATACGAGACGTACGCTGTTGAGAATATTGGTTTCTTCTTTGACTTGAACTACCTCGGGCTTGCGGTTCTTGCAAGCTGCCAGTTCGTTAGCAAGGCCATTGGCTTTAGCTTCCCATGCGGCGGCATTGGCGTTGCAGTCGTTAAGCTGGCCACGAAGTTCATTGATTTGTCCGTTGAGGGCATCGATTTCGGCTTGGTCGAAGGGCTTAACACAAGTGAAGCCGGGACCGAAGTGGTATGTCACACCTGCTTGAAGGTTGAATACGGCGCGATTGGCATCATAGTATGTGGTGCTCTGCGAACCATTTCCATCCATGTTCCAAGAAATGCTGGGCTGGAGAGAAATGGTTACCTTCTCCGAAACATTGAAGCTAAAATTCAAGCCGACCTTGGTTACAAAGTAGTTGTTGTCAGGACGGTATACCAGACGTTCTGCTTCTATATAGCTGGTATTGAAGTTGTGTCCCCAACCGGCACCGGCAAGAGCCTCGATGGTGAAGGGGCGAGTTTCGCACTTGTAACCGCCAAAGAAGTTGAAAAGATCAACTTTGCCATAGACCCCTACATACGAATTGTCGAAAGCGGTGCGAGAGTGTATTTCCTGTGTCCAGGAAGAGGTGTTGACGCCGAACTGGCCTTCAACACCAAGTGCGAAGGAGGGTGTAATCTGCTTGTCAATGTGCAGACCTACCAAGCCGCGCATGTTGGGAAAGAAGGAATAGTTCTTCAACGGGGTGGTGACACCGCCATCAAGTCCTATCGACCAATTGTCAAAGAATTTGGGGGACTCAACTGCTTGAGCCTGTGCTGACATTGCACCTAGTGCAATAGCAGCCAAAAGAATAATCTTTTTCATATTGATGGATGATAACATTATGTTGCTATTCTCTGCAAAGGTATGCCTTTTTGTTATTATAGCACACTCTTTTTTACTTAATATTTTTTAATTCGCAAGTAAAAGTCTCTTTAGCTTCAACATTTGCATCGTTTCATTGTTAATTTTCACTCACGAATGTTCAAAAAGCAAAACGCAATAACCGTGCCAAAAGTTCAAAATTCTCTTTTACACGACCTATCGCAAAGCGCTAAATCCGCATTGCTGCCACCTCGGCAAATGCCTCGGCGATGTGTTGTATATCCCGACCGGAGATAGAGGCGTTGAGCGACAAGCGAAGCCGCTCGGTGCCCGGCGGCACGGTGGGCACCCTTATAGGAAGACACAGCACCCCTCGGAGTTTCAGTGCCTTGGACAGTCTGACGGCGCGTGCCGCATCTCCTATTATTATAGGGATAATGTGCGATGGCGACACTTCGTGCATAGCCAGACCGGAGGCATTGACAGCAGAAGCCACGTCCCGGCACACTGATTCGAGATGACGACGACTGTCCTCCATGTCTACCGACCGGCGTATGACATAGGCACTCCATCGGGCTGACAGGGGCGGCAGAGCAGTGGAGAAAACCAACGAACGCGCAGCATTGACCATATACTCGCGCAACGTTTCCGAAAGAATGGCATAGGCACCTTGCGAGGCCAAGGCCTTACCCAGCGTGCCCACAAGTATGTCCACATCGTCAAGATACGGCACGGCCAATCCCAGCCCGCGAGGACCGCACACGCCCACTGCATGTGCTTCGTCTATATAAAGCAATGCATTGGAGTGCAAGCGTTTGGATGCCACCAACGCAGCAATATCAGAGCGGTCACCATCCATGGAGAACACGGATTCGGAGACGATGAGCACACGTGCATATTCTCCGCCGAATTTACGTAAAAGCATCTCTAAATGCCCGTAATCGTTGTGAGCATAACGCATAAATCGGGCGCCACTTAGCCGCATTCCATCGATAATAGAAGCGTGTACCAAGCGGTCGGCAAGTATCAGCGTATGCTTGTCGCCCAAGGCGGCAATCATTCCCGTATTGGCGTGGTAGCCACTATTAAACAATAACGCAGGCTTACCATACAGCCCGGCCAACAGTTCTTCCAACTCTTCATACTGACGCTGGTGCGTAGCCAGTAGACGTGAGGCACTGGCCGTGAGCATAAAATCTTCATCATCAAGACTTTCTCGAAAACTGCGTCGCAATTTGACATCCCCGGCAATGCCGAGGTAGTCGTTGGACGTCAAATCGAGGACGTCTTCGCCTGTCGCAACGGTGTCATGCGGAACAGTCCGCAGGTTGCCGCTGTCTGCAAGGTGTTGCAAGGTCTTTTCTATCGTCTTCACGGCAAACGTTTATGGTAAAGTCCTCACAATGTCCACCATAGTATCCGTAAGGAAAGCCAATTGAGCATCCTCAATCACGTATGGCGGCATGACGTAAACATTGCGTCCGAAGGGACGTATCCACACGCCACGCTCAACGCAGATCTTCTGAAACTCGCCGACGTCCACAGGGTTACACATTTCGATGACCCCTATAGCACCCAATGTGCGCACATCGGAGACATTGGACAGAGTACGCGCGGGTGCAAGATGACGAGAGATAATCTCGTTGATTCGAGCTATACGTGCATGCATGTCCTGACTATTGAGAAGCCGCAACGAGGCCACGGCAATGGCACAGGCCAATGGATTACCCATAAACGTGGGCCCGTGCATCAGCACTCCGGCTTCACCGCGACTGATGGTGTCGGCCACATCCTTAGTAGTAAGCACGGCACTCATAGTAAGATAGCCGGCAGTCAGCCCCTTGCCTATACACATAATATCCGGTACAACTCCGGCATATTCCGAGGCAAAGAAGCGTCCGGTGCGCCAGAATCCGGTGGCAATTTCGTCAAAAATGAGGTACACGCCATACCTATCACAAAGTTTGCGTGCCTGACGCAGATATTCGGGATGGTAAAACCACATACCACCGGCACCCTGAACGATAGGTTCGAGTATGAGTGCAGCAATCTCGTTGTGGTGTTCTTCGAACACCTTTTGCAATGGTTGGATGTCGCAGGCGTCCCATTCGCCGTCAAAGCGCGATTTGGGCGATGGCACGAAATAGCGTATAGGCAGCGATGTACCGAAAGCGGTATGCATTCCGGTGACCGGGTCGCACACGCTCATGGCATTCCAAGTATCTCCATGATAGCCGCGGCGTATAGTCACAAAATTGGTCTTGCCGTGATCGCCGCTGCGCGATATGGCGGCCTGTACGGCCATCTTCATAGCCACTTCCACAGCCACGCTGCCGCTATCTGCATAGAATATATTGTTCATACCCTCGGGTGCAACTTTCAAAAGCATTTTGCCCAGCGTGATGGCCGGGTCGTGTGTCAGGCCGCCGAACATTACATGGCTCATATGAGAAAGCTGCTCGATAGCAGCGGCATTTATTACCGGATTGTTATATCCGTGAATGGCGCACCACCACGAAGACATTCCGTCCACAAGTTCGGTGCCGTCAGACAGTGTAATGACGCATCCGTTGGCATGGTCTACCTTGTAGGTAGGCAGAGGATCTATGGTCGAAGTATACGGATGCCATAGGTGAAGGCGATCCCAGTCGCTATGTACTGAAGACTCGCCCGAAGTGTATGTTGTCATATTCTATATTGCCCTCATGGGCTGAATTATTGTGCCGTAAATTTTATGCGTCCGGAAATAAAAGTCCGAATGTCAAAATGTATATCCCAGACGGAACGAGAAAGCAAGGTTGTGGACATTCACATCAAGCACGCCATAATTGCGTGCCACGTCCCTAAAGCCGTAGCGCATGACAGCCTTGAGCGTCCAATGGCGCAAGTACTGCAATCCGGTGGAGAGGTGTATGCCGACATCATTACGGCCGATGCCGTTGAGTATCGGCGTGTCAGCGTTGTAATACGCATGGTCGTACCGAGTGCGCGTCACCTGCTGCTGCCCCAACTGATTGACCGCCGCAGTATAGGATGTAATGCGAGTACGGCCGCCGGTGCCGAAGCTGAGGTACATGCCGCCCTCGTTTGTCCAGATGATACGCGACCCCAAATTGAAGCGTAGAGACACGTATATCGGAATTTCGAAAGCTCGGTATGTATTACGACAATATAATGTACTGAACGTATTGGGCTCGGAATTGATGACAGTCATTGCCCACGAGTTGTTGCTGATTACGAAATCGGCACCGGTACCTATAGCTATATAGCGACGCAAAGGCACTTCGACAGTTGCACCAAAGGCACTTTGCAGCCCTGAGGAGAGATGAAAGTCTGCACATCCGGGCACGGCGGAAGCATAGTTTTGGATTTGGGTGGAGACTCCCAACCCGACATGTACGCCTATATCCAAAGGCTTGGAAGGACGTGACGTATCCATAAATGGATAGCGGTCCTCAGCGAACGCAATGCTTGACCGGCACAACGCCGCAACGGCCAACAGGGAGATTGCGATGAATTTGCGTATTATCATATCTGTTGATTTTGTCGTATGTGGATTTATATTCGGCTGGTAGGCTGTCCTCCGCTACGCATACGTTCTTCTTCGACAGTGGCGCGAGCCGAATGTGCATGTCTGAAAGGGTCCTCGGCTGCTCCGCCTATCCCGTGGTCGCCCATGGCTGCCGCATCAATACGGCGCGACAAGTCATCGCCCTCACGCTGCCCCTCCGGTTTCACCTTCACCTTCATTTGGTCAAAACCGCGTCCGTAGACGCCGTTGACCTTGCCTTGTGTAATAAAAGCATTACCATCGACAGACTTGACAATGCGGAAAATGGTGACCGACTCTATTTTGCGGCATACGACAAGTAGCATCTTCACCGGCGACTTACTATACCAACCCATGGCATCCACCACAGTACACCCGCGATGGGCATCGTTGTTGATGGCCGTGGCAATCTCGCTCCACCGTGGCGATATTATCGTAAATTGCACTGCCTGGCGGTTGGTATTGATTACCATATCGGCTACATACGAAATAATGCCGGTCACCATAAGGCCGTATATCACCTTGTTGAGGTCGTGGAACAGGAAGTAGGACGATGATATGATAAAAAAATCGGTGCACAACATCGTACGGCCTATTGTCACATTAGATCGCTTGGAAACCATGGCAGCTACGATATCGGTACCGCCGGAAGACCCGTTGTGCACAAAAGTAATGCCTATAGCCACGCCTATGATGATGGCTCCAACGGCAATACTCATCGCCGGACTTTGGACCAAAGGCCCATGTACAGCGACAATACGTTCAAAGATTGGCTGGAACAGGCCCACCCACAGCGAAATCATAGTGGCGCCGTAAATGGTCCCTACAACAAATTTGCGTCCCACGATACGGTAGGCGACTGCGAGGAGAGCAAGATTGCACAGATACTGCGTGATTGCCACAGGTATGCCGGTGCTGAAATACACAAGGGTACCCACACCGGCAAGGCCACCTATGACGACCTTGTGCGGCAGTATAAAAGCCGTGAAGCCAAAAGCATACAGCGCCATTCCAAAGGTGATGAAGAAGTAATCCCTTGAATTGCGCCAAAGATTGTCGCGCGAAAGTGCCATGGTTTATAATTTTTTTCGAGTTATAAAACTACATTGTCAGATGTACATTTGTGTCATTTGCACAGGTTGAGGTAGTCTTCAAGCCCCAAGACAATCTTTTCGGCAACCTGACGGCGAAAGGCCGGGTCGGCAAGGCGCTGTTCATCCTCGGGAGAGGTCATGAACATTCCCTCGACAAGTATATTGGGGCAAAATGTGGGCGCATTGAGCGAGAAATTGAAGTTGCCGACAACGCCAAAGAGGTCAAGCCCCGTCTGCGTCAGACGCCGTGCAACACACATCGCCAAATCACGGTTAAAAGCATGCTTGTACAGCACTGCAGTTCCGGAAACTTTATAGCTGCCGGCGGCATTATTATGCACGCTCACAGCCAAGTCGATATTGCCTTCGCGCCATATCTCCTTGCGACGCGACATCGATGGTCCGTCATCTTCGTAACGAGTCAAGACGGTGCTTGCCCCGCGCTTATGCAGCAAGTCGCGCACACGCATAACGATATCGAGGTTTACATCTTTTTCGAGCAACCCTGACGGAGAAATAGCACCCGGATTCTCGCCGCCATGTCCGGCATCCAGCCCTATAGTCATTCCCTTGAGTGTCAGCTCCGGACGATGACGCACACTAATACGCAAGGTGCTGCCGATGCCGTCATATCCTACTGTATACCCCCACACATGCGAAGTCTTCAGACATATATACACCCGATACGTGTCCTCTCCTACTTGACGGAAATCGGTATGATCTATGATTCCGAGGTCAAGCGTGCGCTGCGTTATCCAGTTGGAATTGTCCGTGGCACCAAAGATATCAACGACAATAGCCGATGGGGAACTCTCCGTACTATACCGGTAGGCCAAACGCCTCGGCAAGCCAATGGTTACATCATCCGTACGTCCGGTGTTGACAATGCTCCATGACTCGGTATTAACGACACCGGTAGGCGTTGCCATGTCTGCCGGGCGAGTCAATCGCTTGGGTATATATGCAATGCGGTCAGAAGCCAAACGCACACAGTACAAACTGCCCTTAGTGCCTATGGCCTCCAGAACAATCTCCGGGTCTATAAATCCCATCTTCGAGCCACCGAGACGGTCATCGCCGCTGCCATATTGCAGGAATGCATCTTCAAGTGTCACCACCCGGCGAGACGAGGCAAACATCATCACCGGAGCTTCATCTTCTGTAGCTGACCGGAACTCCGCTTGGGATTTTTCGGCGCGGAAGCATTGCTGTGTGCGCGTCGCGCTGGCTCCATCCGAGGTTACGGCCTCCACGCAAATATCGTTAGCTCCGAGCGAAAGGTCCACGGTGGTCGCAAAGGTGCCGGTTTTGTATACTTTCACTGCAATGCCATTGACCGTCACGGATGCTCCGGGGTCGGTAACTCCGACTATTTCGGCAGTGGCGCGAGTCACGGTGTCACGCGGAGACTCGACTATGCGCAACGCCGGAACACTTTGCGCAGTGGCAGCTTGTCCCAACATAATGATTATGGCTGCAACTAAAAGTAATTTATTCATATTGCAATTAATAGTGACACACCGCTACGGATGCATCTCGGTTAGGCCGTGTACAGGTAGCGCTTGATTGAGCGCTTGGGCGTCTTTTCAAACTCTTCAGGCATAATCACCACCGAGTCTATGCGCTCGAAAGGCGCCAATGTCCCGTTTAGCTTGACACGTGCGGCATCAAAAAGCTTGAAGCGCTCGTCTTCGTCCATGATATTGTCGCGTTCGAGCGCGTCCGCATCGGGCACCACAAGTACTTGCAAGTGACCGTCGCGCTCGACAACGAGGCTTTCGAGAACATAAGGCAACGCGTTGACACGGTCTTCTATGGCCTCGGGATATATGTTTTGGCCGCTGGGGCCGAGTATCATGGTCTTGTAACGTCCACAGATACGAATAGTGCCGCCGTCGTGGTCCACGGTACCCATATCGCCGGTATGTAGCCACCCGTCTTCGCTGATGGCATCGGCGGTTAAGCCTGATTCTTTATAGTAGCCCTGCATGACATTGCGACCGCGCACAAGAATCTCGCCGGGTATATTCTCAGGATCTTCGCTGTTGATGGCCACTTCCATAATGCCGTCAAGAACATGGCCGCTGGAAGCCGGGCTGAAACGTCGCCATGGAGTGTGCGAAATCAGCGGCGCACATTCGGTCATGCCATAGCCGACTGTGAACGGAAAACGTATGCGATGCAGAAAAGCCTCGACTTCGCGGCTTATGGGCGCTCCACCGACAATAACCTCCTCGAATTCGCCGCCAAAAGCCTTGACCAGACGCTGACGTATCAGTCGGTATATGGTTAAACGCAACCCGGGCACGGCCAAGGCCACGCGAATATGCCGCTTTTGGAGCACAGGAACTATCATGCGGCGGTAAATTTTTTCGAGAATAAGCGGCACGCATAGTATCAACGACGGGCGCACTTCCGCAAAAGCCTGCAGTAATATGCGCGGCGACGGGGTCTTGCCCACCAATGTGATATGGGTTCCGACGGCCAGAGGCACAACCATATCGAAGGCACAACCATAGGCATGAGCCAAAGGCAGGAACGACAGCGCACGAGAGTTACGGTAATGCAGCTTGGAACGCACTCCGTAGGCCAAATTGCCGGCCAGATTGTCCAACGAAAGCATCACTCCCTTGCTGAAACCCGTTGTTCCGGATGTGTAATTAATGATTGCTGTATGGTCGGCCGGTATGGACAGGTCATACTTGATGTCTTGCGGTCCAAAAGAACCGTGATAAGCATTCTCGAACTCGGTATCCAATGCCGCAGCAGCATCTGCAGCATCTGAGTATCCATCCACCTTGCGGCTGTTGGCAAGGCTATAGCTTTCCAACAAGAAAACAGCACAAAGTCCGGGCATAGCCTCGAAGTCCAAATGCTTATATATGTTCTCGGCCGCAAAAAGCACTCGCGACTCCGAGTGTGTAACTATGTGCTGTATGTCATCATGCGAAAAGTCGTGCAAAATCGGCACTATGGTGGCGCCATAAGTCACTGCAGCCATAAACACGACTACCCAGGACGCACTATTGCGCCCTACCAGAGCTATCTTGTCGCCACGGCGTATCCCGATGTGTTTCATCAGCAGGTGAAGTCGCGCTATCTGTGCCGCCATGTCTCCGTAAGTGAGCGCACCGCGACTTTCGTCGTAGTCTGTCAATGCCGGCAAGTCGAAATTGTCTCGCCAAGCATTCTGATATAATTCTATGACATTGTCAAAATGCATAGAGGATGTATCTTGTGTATCGCTTCGCATGGTATGCGTTTTGGGTAATATATAATGATGTGGCATAAGACACAATAAAGCGCCAAACCGCCACAATAATTCTAAATTATTCCTTGTCTAGAGCAGCGATTACGCGTTCAAAGACTTGGTCGACAGTGCCATCGCCCTTTATGGGCACATACACACCCTCGCCGACATAATAATCGCGCAGGGGTTGTGTCTGCTTATGGTACACAGCCAGACGCTTGCGTATAGTCCCGGGATTGTCATCGCTGCGTCCCGACTCTTTGCCCCTAAGCACCATACGCTCCATAAGCTGGTCCTCGGGCACTTCAAGCCCTATGACAGCATGTATTTTCTGACCGCGACGCTTCATCATATCTTTGAGAGCCAGGGCTTGAGGTATCGTGCGCGGGAAACCGTCAAAGATGACGCCTTCGGCTGTCTTGTCGGGGTTGTTGTCAAGCTCATGCTCGAGTACACGAAGCATCAATTCGTCCGGGATAAGCTGTCCTTGCGAAATATAGCTGTCGGCAGTGCGGCCCAATTCGGTGCCGCGTGCGATATGGTCGCGAAGGACCTCGCCCGTCGAAATGTGATGCAAATGGTAGCGGTCTATGAGTTTTTCGCTTTGGGTCCCCTTACCGCTGCCGGGTGCCCCGAAAATTACAAGATTCAGCATTGTCGATTAAGCATGGTTTTTGCGACCCGCAACGCATGGCTCACAGGCACTGTCGCATGGTCGGAGTGAAGGCCCCTTTATGGAGCCGCTTTTTCAGTCAGCGAACTGGCTCTTTAGTACGTATATATCTTGAAGATTACGTGCAAGTCCGTCAAGATCCAATCCGAAGCCTATGATAAACTTCTTTGGTATCGAGAATCCCACGTAGTCCGGGTGCACGTCTCGTTCGAGCGCATCAGGCTTGAACAGCAGCGTAGCCACCTTGATTTCTGCAGGTTCGTGTGCACGTAGATCCTTGACCAAGTTATCTATAGTGTTGCCGGTGTCTACAATGTCCTCTACCACGATAACAGTACGACCCTTGATGTCTTCGCACAGGCCCAAGACCTCCTTAACAGTTCCGGTGCTGGATGTTCCGCTATAGCTTTGCAAACGAATAAAGCCTATCTCGGCATCGCCCTCAAAGGCGCGGAAAAGATCGCTGGCAAAAGGAAAAGCCCCGTTCAGCACACAGACGAACAAGGGCGTTTTTCCTGCGCAATCGCGCGTTATATCCTTTCCCAGCTCTTGTATTCGGGCGGAGATCTGGTCTCTGGTGATGTAGGGCTCGAATGTCAGCCCCTGGTATGTCACTTCGTTCATAGATGATGCGTGAGCGTATATGTAAAATTTGGGCAAAGTTAAGGATTTTTCAGCAAAGAGACAAGGACTAACGCCTTTTATACCTGTTAAATTTTTGCGACCGCGCTTGAAAATCCGGATATGATGACGACTTACGCTTATTTCGGTGGACATGGTATTGACCGAGGTCGACAAACACAGCACGCCGTACCCGTTTTAGCTCGGGCACGGCGTGGTATTTGGAAGTGTTTATGTCGATTATCAGGCGAGGAAGCCCAGGAGGACACCGGCTGCAACAGCCGAACCGATTACACCGGCGACGTTGGGACCCATAGCGTGCATCAGCAGATAGTTCTGCGGATCGTATTCCAAGCCGAGGTTATTGGAAATACGTGCGCTCATAGGCACGGCGCTCACGCCGGCATTGCCGATGAGAGGATTGATTTTCTTGCTCTTGGGAAGGAAGATATTGAAAAGCTTGACAAAGAGCACGCCGCTGGAGCTGGCAATGACAAAGGCCATAAAACCGAGGAAGAAGATGCCCACAGTTTCGATGGTGAGAAATTGCGAAGCCTGAGTGGAGGCGCCCACGGTCATACCGAGCAGAATTGTCACGATGTCAGTCATGGCGTTGCTGGCAGTCTTGGCCAGGCGTGTGGTGACACCGCATTCGCGCAGCAGGTTACCGAAGAAGAGCATTCCCAACAGGGGAAGTGCGGAGGGCACAACGAAGCAGGTCAGAAGCATTCCAACGATAGGGAAGATAATCTTCTCGTTCTGAGAGACGGCACGCGCGGGCTTCATGCGGATGAGGCGCTCTTTCTTGGTGGTGAATAAGCGCATCAACGGCGGCTGTATTACCGGCACAAGTGCCATGTACGAGTATGCCGATACGGCAATAGCTCCCATCAGGTTGGGGGCAAGTTTGCTGGACAGGAATATGGCCGTGGGGCCGTCGGCGCCGCCAATTATGGCGATGGCTCCGGCCTGGTCAGGCGCAAATCCCAAAGCAAGGGCTACCATATAGGCACCGAAGATACCGAACTGGGCAGCTGCGCCGATAAGCATCAGCTTGGGGTTGGCGATAAGCGCGGAAAAGTCGGTCATAGCACCGATGCCGAGGAAAATCAGCGGAGGATACCAACCGGCTTTTACGCCGTTGTACAAGATATTGAGCACGGATCCTTCTTCATAGATGCCGATTTCGAGACCGGCACCGGTATTGAAGGGGATATTACCTATGAGTATGCCGAAGCCTATGGGCACGAGCAACAAGGGCTCGAAGTTCTTCTTAATGGCTAACCATATAAAGAACAGTCCGACGGCAAGCATGACAAAGTTGCCAATTTCGGCATTGGCAAAACCTGTCAGTTCCCAGAACTGGCTCAGGTTGTTGGACAGAAAGTCACCGAACATTTTTCAGAAATTGTAATGAATGTTGTTGAGTGCGTATTAAACCTTTCTGTCGATTACTCGATGGTAACCAATGTGTGACCTTCGAGTACGCTGTCGCCTACATTGACATCGATGGAAGTGACCTTGCCGTCGCGTCCGGCATGGATAGCGTTCTCCATCTTCATGGCTTCAAGGGAAATGACAGTGTCAGACGCTTTGACAGTATCACCTACCTTAACGAGGACGCTCATGATGACGCCGGGCAGGGGTGACTTGACAGTGTACTTGCCCGTGGCAGCCGGAGCGGCTTTAATCACTTTTTCGCCCGTGGCGGTACGGGGTGCGGCTGTGGGACGGGGTGCAACGACCGCCTTGGTTTCGGGAGCCTTATCATACTCTACCTTGTAGGGGGTGCCGTTGACCTCGACTTGCGCAATATTGCCTTCGATGTCGCCGATGGCAACATTATATGTGCTGCCGTTGATTTTATACTTGTATTTTTTCATTGTTTCGTACAGTATGTTTGGTTGTGTTCCGGGTTATTTGTGGGGGTATTCGCGCAGGCCGTAGATTTTCGAGCTCCAGGGCGAATAGGCGCGTTTGACCTTATTGATGGTGAGGATGGCGCTTTCCTTGTCGTGCACGTCAAGGTGTTCGTGCAGGGCCATAACTATGGCTGCGATGGCTTCGCCGCTGTCAAGGTCCTTGCGGTCGATTTCGACTACTTCGACACCCTTGGCACGTGCCTTCTTGCTGCGTGCAAGGTATTTGCTGATGGTGCCTATACCTACAAAGCAGAGGCTGAGCACAAACAGGGCTGTGAACACGATGCCCATGGCCATAATTGTCATCAGGAAGCCGAAGCCATCTTTTTCGGCGAACATTTCGACTTTGGGATTCTTGTCTTTGATGACGTTGGCGCTCGAAGGCGTGATATAGTCATCGGGGCCACCGTCACGCACTTGCCATACGCCTGCACCATCTTCGCTGCGGGCATACGAATATCCGGCCAAAAGACCGGCGGGAATGGTCACCGAGTCAACAAGGGTCTTGCGGTCGCTATCATACAGTCCAATCCAATTGTCCTGTCCTTGTACGAGAGTGAAACTCGTATGGAAAGTTCCCTTATTGGGATTGTTATCGGCCCAAAATACGACATGCTGGCGCTTGGAAATGCGAGTTTTGACATCTCCTAAGGGTATGGGATATTTTGTGGGATTGTTTTTGTCGTTGGTGAGATACATGCTGGATATCTCCAGTGGTGCGAAGTTGGCGTTGAACAGCTCTATCCAAGCATGGTGTTCGCCGTAATCGTCAACAATGGAGGTGTCGTTGACGATCATGACCTCGTTGATACGCAAGGACTTGCGATCCTGGGCCTGTGTCGCCACAGCCATTGCAGCCACCAGCACTATCACCAACAGTGTTATCGAACGTTTCATGTGCGTTGTCTTCTGTATTGTCTGGGTGGGTTATAGAGGAATGTTGCCGTGCTTCTTGGCGGGATTGACGACTTTCTTGGTGGCAAGCTGCTGAAGTGCACGGATGACGCGGAATCGGGTGTTACGCGGCTCGATGACATCGTCGATGTATCCATACTTTGCAGCATTGTAGGGATTACAGAACAACTTGTTGTATTCTGCTTCCTTCTCGGCGAGTACGGCCTTGGGATCTTCGGCTGCCTTGGCTTCCTTTGCATAGAGGACTTCCACGGCGCCGGCACCGCCCATGACGGCAATTTCGGCTGTAGGCCAAGCGTAGTTCATGTCACCACGAAGTTGCTTGCAGGACATCACAATATGACTGCCGCCGTAGCTCTTACGCAGGGTGACGGTAACTTTGGGCACTGTAGCCTCGCCATAGGCATAGAGCAGCTTAGCACCGTGAAGGATGACGGCGTTATATTCTTGCCCGGTGCCGGGGAGGAATCCGGGGACATCCACCAGTGTCACCAAGGGAATGTTGAAGGCGTCACAGAAGCGTACAAAGCGTGCACCCTTACGCGAAGCGTTGCAGTCAAGCACGCCGGCGAGGTATTTGGGTTGGTTGGCCACTATGCCGACGCTCTGCCCGTTGAAGCGCGCAAAGCCTACGATGATGTTCTTGGCGTAGTCGCGCTGTACTTCGAGGAATTCACCGTTGTCGACAATAGCACCGATGACTTCGTACATGTCATACGGACGGTTGGCGCTGTCGGGAATAATTTCGTTGAGGCTGTCTTCGAGGCGGTCGATGGGGTCGTTGCATTCGGCCAAGGGAGCCTCTTCGAGGTTGTTTTGAGGTATGTAGGAGAAGAGCTTGCGGATGATGCGGATGGCGTCCTCGCCGTCTTCAGCTGCGAAGTGGCATACACCACTCTTCTGCGAGTGCACCATTGCGCCGCCGAGGTCTTCTTGCGAAACATCTTCGCCGGTAACGGTCTTCACCACCTTGGGGCCGGTGAGGAACATATACGAAATACCTTTGGCCATGATAGTGAAGTCGGTGAGTGCGGGCGAGTATACGGCACCGCCGGCGCAGGGGCCGAGAATGGCGCTAATTTGGGGGATGACACCGGAAGCCATGATGTTGCGCTGGAAGATTTCGGCATATCCGGCCAAAGCATTGATACCTTCCTGGATACGTGCGCCGCCCGAGTCGTTAAGGCCGATGACGGGGGCACCCATCTTCATGGCCATGTCCATGATCTTGCATATCTTCAGTGCCATAGTCTCGGACAGCGAGCCGCCGAAGACGGTGAAGTCCTGTGCAAAGACGTACACCAAGCGACCTTCGATGGTGCCGTATCCGGTCACAACGCCATCGCCAAGGAATGATTTCTTTTCTTGTCCGAAGTTGGTGCAACGATGGCGCACAAACATATCGAGTTCTTCGAACGAGCCTTCATCGACAAGCTGTGCGATGCGCTCGCGAGCTGTATATTTGCCGCGTTCGTGCTGTTTGTCTATCTGTTTTTGACCGCCACCGAGGCGTGCTTCGGCGCGTAGCTCGATAAGCTCTTGCACCTTTTGGAGTTGGCTGCTCATATCAGTAATGAATTACGTTATGGGATATATGTATCGGCTCTCGCCATTATTTTTTCTTGGGGTCTTCGCACAGTTCGACCAGTGTGCCCACGGTGCTCTTGGGGTGCAAGAAGGCGATATTGAGGCCTTCGGCGCCTTTGCGCGGAGCTTTGTCGATGACGCGAGCGCCTTTTTCCTGAACTTCGTCAAGCGCTGCCTGTACGCCGCTCTCGACTGCAAAAGCAATGTGCTGGATGCCGCCACGGCCGCCATTGTTGGCGATGAACTTGCTGATGGCGCTGTCTTCGGCTGTGCCTTCGAGGAGTTCGAGCTTGGTCTGACCTACGCGGAAGAAGGCTGTGCGTACTTTCTGGTCGGGTACTTCTTCAATGGCAAAGCATTTGAAGCCTAAGATGTTTTCGTAGAAAGGAATGGCCTCGTCAAGCGATGGAACGGCGATGCCGATGTGTTCGATGTGGGAAATGTCCATGGTTATATGGTTTCTTTTATTGATGAAATATATGGTTGTTTCTTAGTTATTCTTTGTTTGCTGCGGTATTGTCTGTCTCGCTGCCGGTGTCAGGCACGCCGGCAAGTGCGGGGTCAATCATGATGCGACCGCAGTACTCGCAAACTATGACTTTCTTGTGCATGCGTATTTCCATTTGTTTTTGGGGCGGGATACGGTTGAAGCAGCCGCCACAGGCATTGCGTTGGATGTACACGATACCGAGGCCGTTACGAGCATTTTTGCGGATACGCTTGAAAGCTGCAAGTGTGCGTTCGTCTATCTGGGGCTCAAGGGCTTTGGCCTTATCTCGCAGGGTGTCTTCTTCCTGGCGCGTCTCGGATACAATCTCGGACAATTCGGCCTTTTTCTCGGAAAGTATGTGTTCGTTATCGGCCAAACTTTCGCGAGTGGCTGCGATGTCGGCGTTTTTGTTCTCGATCTGACGCGAATATTCGTTGATGTGCTTGTCGGCAAGTTCGATCTCAAGATTTTGGAAATCAATCTCCTTGGTCAGCAAATCAAATTCGCGGTTGTTGCGCACGTTGTTGATTTGGTCCTGATAGCGGGCGATGAGCGCTTCGCAGTTTTCTATCTTGGCTTTTTCGGCGCTAAGGTTGCGTTTGAGCTCGGCAATCTCGGCAGTGTAATTGTCAATGCGGGTGTTGAGGCCTGCGATACTGTCTTCGAGGTCCTTGACTTCGAGGGGTAGTTCGCCGCGGATAGTCTTGATACGGTCTATTTCGCTCAGAACGGTTTGCAACTGGTAGAGCGATTTGAGACGCTGTTCGACAGTGTTTGCGGCGGCTTCTTTTTTGGTGTCGTTTGCCATTGTCTATATGTATTTTACTGGATTTTTTTCTACCGATGATTTGAATAGTGCAAAGGTAGGGAATTTTTGGCTTATTGCGTTATAAAATATGTCTTTTGTGCATAGTTCGGTCTCGTGGTGGCCGGCGTCTATGAGCAGTATTTTGTCGCCATAGTCCACGAAGTCGTGGTAGCGGATGTCGGCAGTGACATACGCCTGCGCCCCGGCGGCTATGGCTGCGGGTATGAACTCGCCGCCGCTGCCGCCGCACAATGCTACGCGCGATATGCGTATTCTGCTGTCACCAAAGCCGTAGTGGGACACCTTCACGCGTTCGCAGGCGAAGGCGGACTTGGCCAATGCTGCAAGGTCTTCGGCCTCGAGTCTTGTCTCTATCGTGCCGTACACGCCGCATCCGGCGTCATGATCGGCATCGGCGGGTGCCACGAAGTGGTAGGCCGGACTTTCGTAGGGGTGTACCTGAGCTATAGTGGAGCATACCTTTGATATCAGCCGCACGGGTACCGGCATCTGCAGCAACACCTCGTCCGTATCGTCTTCGAGCGCTTCAATGTCGCCCACGGCCGGAGATGCCCCGTCAAGGGCACGAAAGCTGCCGCGTCCTCCGATGGTAAAGGTGCAGCTGTCATAGCGTGGGTCAGCCGTAGCGCCGGCACCAATGTCTATCAGCGCTTCACGCAAGTCCGAAGCTTTGTCGCGCGGCACGATAACATTGAGCTGCTGCCACGTCGCAGGCATACGCGGAGCCAGCGTCCCGAGGACGCGGACGCCGAGTTTGGCGGCCATGGCATAGGAGACTCCTCCGCGTGCATTATCTACTGCCGTATGCGACGAGTAGATGCTGATGCCCTCGGAGATGGCATGCAGTATGGCCTGCTGCTGAAGCGTGGCCCCGGTGATTTGTTTCAAGCCCTTGAATATCAGCGGATGATGACTGATGACAAGGTTACATCCGCAGTCGCGCGCCTCAAGCACCACCTCGGGAGTGACGTCAAGGCAAAGCAACGCTCCGGTGCATTCGGCCAACGGATTGCCCACCTGCCACCCGGTGTTATCCCAGGATTCCTGGAGCGAACGAGGGGCTAATTCTTCGATTACGGCAATAATTTCTGCATTAAGCATCTTTACGGTCTGTAGTTTCGTTGCGAGGTGCAAGTTGCAGTTGTAATTCGTCAAGCTGCTTTTGGTCGAGTGCAGCGGGTGCATCGAGCATGACATCGCGGCCACTGTTGTTCTTGGGGAAGGCTATGCAGTCGCGGATGCTGTCGAGGCCGGCCAAAAGCGATACCCAGCGGTCGAGGCCGTAGGCGAGACCTCCGTGAGGCGGTGCTCCGTACTTGAAGGCGTTCATCAAGAAGCCGAATTGCTCCTGTGCCTTTTCGGGCGTAAAGCCGAGTATTTCGAACATCTTGGCTTGGAGTGCGCTGTCGTGTATACGGATGCTGCCGCCGCCTACTTCTACACCGTTGACTACCATGTCGTATGCATCGGCGCGTACGGCGGCGGGATTGGTGTCCAGCAGGGGAATATCTTCGTCCTTGGGATGGGTGAAAGGATGGTGCATGGCCATAAGTCGTTGTTCTTCGTCCGACCACTCGAACATGGGGAAGTCGACCACCCAAAGGCAGGCAAATGTGTCCTTATCGCGCAGTCCGAGACGGTTGCCCATTTCAAGGCGCAGCTCGCACAATTGCTTGCGCGTACGCATAGCATCATCGCCGCTCATAATCAGTATCAAATCGCCAGGGTTGGCAGCCATAGCGGATTTGAGCTGTTGCAGGGTGTCTTGATCGTAGAATTTATCGACGGAGGACTTGACATTGCCGTCATCTTCGACACGTGCGTATACGAGGCCCTTGGCGCCGATTTGCGGACGACGTACGTAGTCGGTAAGCTGATCCAATTGTTTGCGCGTGTACGAAGCGGCACCGGGCGCGCAGATAGCACCGATATATGCGGCGTTATCAAACACGCCGAAACCATGGCCTTTAAGAATACCATCGACTTCGACAAAGCGCATTCCGAAGCGCAAGTCGGGTTTGTCGCTGCCATAATACTTCATTGCATCGGCCCAAGGCATACGCAGGAAGGGGTCGGTCAATTCGATGCCGCGAAGTTCCTTGAAAATGTGCTTGGCCATGCCTTCGAACGTTTGTATGATGTCTTCTTGACTTACAAAGGACATCTCGCAGTCTATCTGCGTGAATTCGGGTTGTCGGTCAGCACGGAGGTCCTCGTCACGGAAACACTTCACAATCTGAAAGTAACGGTCCATGCCGGAGACCATCAGAAGTTGCTTGAGGGTCTGTGGCGACTGTGGCAGTGCATAGAACTGTCCGGGGTTCATACGCGAAGGCACCACAAAATCGCGTGCGCCCTCGGGGGTCGAGCCTACAAGCATGGGGGTCTCGATTTCGAGAAATCCGAGCGAATCGAGGTAGCGGCGCACTTCCATAGTCATGCGGTGGCGTAGCTCGAGGTTGCGGCGTACGGGTGTACGGCGCAGATCCAAGTAGCGGTATTTCATACGCAGGTCATCGCCGCCGTCACTCTGGTCTTCGATAGTGAAAGGTGGCGTGAGCGAGGAGTTGAGTACTTTCAGCGTGGTCACAACGATTTCGATGTCGCCGGTGGCCAGATGCGGATTTTTGCTGGTGCGTTCGCGCACGATACCGGAGGCTTGGATGACGTACTCACGACCGAGATGCGAAGCATCGTCGGTGAGGGCGGCATCGTCTGCGGCATCGAAGACGAGCTGGGTGATACCATAGCGGTCGCGCAGGTCCACGAAGGTCATGCCTCCGAGACGGCGTACGCGCTGCACCCATCCGGCAAGCGTCACTTGGCTGCCGGCATCGGAGATGCGGAGTTCTCCGCAGGTTTTGGTCCTGTACATGGTATGATGTTTTGTGTTATATGTTGTTTATTGTATTTGTCGCTGTATTTGTCGCTTGCTTGTATTGTCTTAGGTCTGTGCGTCTTGCTGTGTCTTGTTGCATCCCGGATCAATACCAGGTGACACCGTTTGACAGAGAGGAACGTTTGTCGTATTTGAAGTCGGAGAGCAGTGAGCTTTTTACTGATATATGGAAGTTGTAGCTCTTGTATGGTCCCACGGGCACAAAGCTGGCACGCATGGTAAAGCAGTGGAGATCGCGCGAAATGTTGCAGTTCATATATGCCAATTTGTGGGTGTCGAAGTTGTAGGAGGCCGAGAACGAGAAGTTCCAGTTTTTTGTCGGCCTGATATTGCCGCTAAAACTTAGGTTTTGCGTAATCTTGCCGTTATACTCCATTTTTTCTTTGTTGAAATCGCCGTAAGAGTAGCCTATGGAGTAGTTGACACTCAGGCTCCATGGCACAGTCCATTTCATGTATCCGTCGCGGTCGAATTCGGCGCCGAGGTTTTCGTCCTCGCCATCGTCCCCGTTGGCCGAAGCATATCTGTCGTCCGGCGATGGTGGCGGTTCGTTGTCTCGGCTGTTTTTGTTTTTGTTTTTATCCTTGGACTTGCGTTTGAAGGTGTCGTTGTTGAAGGTATACGAGAAAGATGTGCCTGTACTGGAAAGGCGGCCTATTCCTTTACCGGCTTTCCAACGCGGAATATTGACACGTACCGGATTGCCGTATTCGTTGAGTTGGTAGGTATACACATCCCAAACGGCAGCAAGGTTCAGATTGAAGCCCTTGGTGATACGCAGCAGCATCGAGGTGTTGATATTGGACCAATTGAGCGAGTCGGCTGCAAAGTTGTAGGACTGGGATATGGTAAAGTTCTCGATTAGCGATATTTTTTTCTCTCCGGTAGAGTCGTTGTCGCTCTTAACCTTCATTTCCAAATTGTTGGCCAAAGAGAAACTAAGCGACCCGGTTTTGCCGCGTCCGGGGACTCCGAAAAGGCCGTCGGGGAAGCGTGAATATGTCACATGTTGTATCTCGCCGTTAGGCCCGGGGCGGTCATAGCTGCCATAATATCCGAAGAATGAGGAGCCGAAGTCGGGAGCACCGCTGAAGCTTATTGAGGGGGTCATCACGTGACGTATCATCTTGACCTTATCGCCAAGGAATTTCATAGGCTGGAAGAAACCGTAGATACGCGTATCAAGACCTATTGAGGCATTGAAATCCCACACGTTGTAGAACGAATAGCTGGTGTCGCACACTTCGACGGCGGCGTTTGGATCCCACTGTCGACGTACCTTGGAGGTGTACATACGATCGGTGATGGACATCGAGGGGGTGACGTTGATGTACTTAAAAACGCTGAATGTGGCGCTAATGGGTATGGTGTGCTTCATGCCGTTGCGCCAATCTTTAATCAGGCTTTTTTGGAAGAATTGGTCTTGGCGTGCGGTCAAGGAATTTTGCAATTGTCCCGAATAGGACATCTTGATTTTTTCGTACCAGCGCTCGGCGCCCACGGCACGTTTGCGCTTGAAGGGAGCCAACTGGCTCATGGTTACGGTCAGGTTTGGAAAGCTGACGCTTATCGTAGAGTCCTGGGTGCGCTGCGAGAGGTTGAGTGCGGCCGAGAACGACCATTTGCTGTTGGGGATACGGTAGGTGAGGTTGACGGACGAACTCTTAGTGTTCTCGGTGAAGGCCGAGGAGTAGTAGGAGTTGAGGTCGTTGCGCGTGTATCCGCTGGTGGTGAAGTTGACGGAGGCGGACAACGACATATTGGGATTAGCCTTGGCATCCTGCGAGTGGCTCCACAGAACTTGGAAGTTGGTTTGCTTGGAGTAGTCGGGCAGACCCTTGTCTCCGAGTATGGTTTTGAGGTAAGAGATATTGAAGCTGCCGGAGTAGCGGTAACGCTTGATATAACGCGACCTGGCCGACAAACCCCACGACCCCTTAGTATAGACTTCGCCGGTGAGCGCAAGGTCCATATTTTGATTTATGGCGAAGTAGTAGCCGCCATCACGCAAGTAGAAACCGCGGTTGTAGTCATCGCCAAAAGTCGGGAATATCACGCCGGAAGAGTAGGTCTCTGTAAATGGAAAGTATCCGAAGGGCACGGCCACCGGCAATGGCAGACCGGCAAGTACCAGATAGGTGGGTCCGGTCACGACATTCTTGCCGGGATGCATCTTGCCCTTAGTAATTTGGAAATAGAAGTGGGGGCAATCATGGTCATCGCAAGTGGTGTATTTTCCGTTCTGAAAGTAATACACTCCGGCGCTATCTTTTTTGGTCACCCCTCCTTGCAAGAAACCTTCGCCTTGCTGCGTGAGCACATCGTAGAGTATACCCTTACGCGTCTTGAAATTGTAGCGCATGTTGTGCGCCGCATAATCTGTTCCACCCTCTGTGAATACAGGCTTGCCTATTTCCTCGCCGGCAGTGTCGGTAGTACTGACGGCATAGACGGTGTTGTCGCGCAAGTCCATGTCGATTTCAGCGGCATTAAGTTTGAAGTCGCCGTACGATACAGTGCTTTCGCCGTACATTATTGCCGAGTCGCGGCGTATCATCACCATCGAGTCCTTAGAGGCGAAGGCCACGGCGTTGTCCAGATCAACCTTGCGGCGTACCACGCGGCGCGGTCGCCGGGGGAGACTGTCGCTTATGTGAGACACCGCCGCGGTATCTACTGCCGTCGTATCGGCATGAGATGTGCGTACTGCACTATCAACCAGGGCGGTAGCAGATAATTCGGTCGTACTGTCAGGCAACAATAAACCTGTCTTGTGCGGAGGGCGCAAGACAGATACAGGGGTAAGGCTTACGGCCTGCGCGGACACCATGGACGTGTCCGCTTTTGTGTCATGGATATCGGCACAAAACGTGGCGTCCGAGCGTAAAGCCGCACACACCCCGTCCACTGCCGACCACAACGCCGGTGCCATCACCGCCGATATGATATATAATGCAGTCTTTTTCAATAGGATGACTATCGTTGCCACAGCCCCTGCGGGATGCAGCACGTGCATTTGCCTGCAAAGTTACAAACTTTTTTTCAATTGGGACAGCCTAAATGCAGCGATGTCGATAGCGTAACGTCCGTAAATACTCGTACGTCAATGCTCGTCCGAAGCATGAATGTCTCAGCTTATATCCGCGAGGACGCAATGGCAGACCGGCCCGGTCGGCGTACTTGTAACAAAAGCGGGTGTCCGCCGTATAGCAGGCACCCGCAGGTATCATGTATGGTTCAGTATCTTATTTTTCGGCTTTTTTGTCTTTGCAGCACTTTTGGCCTTCGCCTTTGGTGCACTTTCCGCCCTTAGCGTCTTTGCAACACTTTTGGCCTTCACCTTTGGTGCACTTTCCGCCCTTAGCGTCCTTGCTGCACTTTTGGCCTTCACCTTTGGTGCACTTTCCGCCCTTAGCGTCCTTGCTGCACTTTTGGCCTTCACCTTTGGTGCACTTTCCGCCCTTAGCGTCCTTGCAGCACTTGTGGCCTTCGCCTTTGGTACACTTTCCGCCTCCAACATTGTCGGAGCACTTCTTTTCGCCGTTTTCTTTTACATTGCAGGTCTTTGGTGCTTTTGCGGCTTTGTCGCCTTTGCAACACTTGTGGCCTTTTTCACACTTTTCGGTCTTTTCGCAGGTATTCTGCGTGGGCTGCGTAGCGGGAGCTTGTGCCATGGCGCCAAAAGCGGACACGGCTGCAGCCATGATAAGTGTCAGAAATTTCTTCATAATCGGTTGTAACGTTTGTCTTGGGATGAGTAATCAATTATTTATGTCGTTATGGCAACTCTTTGCCCGACATACTTTACGCAAAGATACACATTGCCATCGATTAATTCCCTATACGTTAACATTATTTGTGTAAAAATTTTCAGTCTTCATTTTTGGCTTCCCATCCCAAGGCACTGGCCCCGAGTATTGCCGCATCGGCTTCCTTGAGTTCGCTGAGTAGCACTTTGGGCTTGCCCTTGAATATGGACATGATGTTACGATCGAGTGATTCGCGTAAAGGACGCAGCAACAGTTCGCCACTGCGAGCGAGACCGCCAAAGAGTATGAATGCCTCGGGCGAGGAGAACACTACCATGTCGGCGAAGGCCTGACCCAACAGGTCACCGGTGTAATCGAATATTTCTTTGGCAAGTGCATCACCGCTCATGGCCGCATCATACACGTCCTTGGAAGTGATTTCCTCAATATGGAGGTTGCGCAGCAATGAGGGCTCCTTGCGTATTTCGAGGAACTCGCGCGCTGTACGTGCCACGCCCGTGGCCGAGCAGTATGCCTCGAGACAGCCCGTACGGCCGCAGCCGCACAGACGACCGTTGTTGCGCTTCATGATTACATGGCCCAACTCGCCGGCAAATCCGTCATGGCCATATACCAACTGGCCGTTGATGACTATGCCGCTTCCTACGCCGGTGCCGAGGGTAATCATTATAAAGTCCTTGAGGCCGCGAGCGGCGCCGTAGGTCATCTCGCCTATGGCGGCAGCATTGGCGTCATTGGTGATGGTCACGGGTATGCCGAATTTTTCGCTGACCAGCTTAGCCAGCGGTATGGGCGTGGGCCAGGGGAGGTTGACGGCATCCTCAATCATGCCGGTATAGTAATTGGCATTGGGCGCGCCGATACCTATGCCGTGGATTTTGCCCTCGGCGTCATTGGCCTTTATCAGTCGGGTAAGTTCGACATAAAGATCTTCGATAAAGCCGTCTACGGTGTTGTGTTTGCATGTTTTGATGGAAGACGAGGCTATAACCACGCCGCGAGCATCGACGATGCCGAATACGGTATTGGTTCCGCCCAAGTCTATACCTACTACGTAAGGTTTCATAGGGAATATGGTTGTGTTTGATGTATAGGTGTATATATGTATTTTATATCGTCAACTTGTGTATACAAGTAAGCCCACAAATGTACACATTTTTTTTTAATCCTCGACGTTTTGTGCCGTCCTATGCAATATTGTCCTAAATAAAATCGAAAAAAAGAAAAAGGAAGTAGTCACTAAGGCAGAAAATAACTACCTTAGTAGTGAGTGACCAAACTCGACTACTTCCTATGGCAAAATTAACACTATTC